>Ga0256406_1000254_pt1 | contig 101802 bp, 97 predicted proteins | sample RumenRJG_03DNA_FD_185986 | JGI IMG/M metagenome (GOLD analysis project Ga0256406, IMG submission 185986) | Bovine rumen microbial communities from Lethbridge, Alberta, Canada - RJG_03 | ecosystem: Host-associated > Mammals > Digestive system > Stomach > Rumen | place: Canada: Alberta...
GGCGCATTGGCTGCTATAACATCAGCAAAAATGAATAACGAATTATCAACTTGGCTAAGGGATAGCAGAATCAGCATTAAGCTTGCAGCTTAAAATTCTGTCATATCCACCCGTACAGGTCGAAATTATTTAGAGGATGAAGCCCCCGATGAAATCGGGCCGTCACTCTTCTTTTCTCTTGAAAAAGAGCGGAAAGGTGACAAGGCTGTGATCTATTCCATTCCCTTCGACCTAAACGAGTCTATCGAACAAGTGGTCGATATGGCTGATGTAATTGCCGAAAGATTTCCTTACGAAGACTCTTTGCCCTCCAGTGATTCGTTCCGTTTCATGAAGGCCATGCCATCTCAAGACCAAAGCCAGATAGCGAAAGCAATTAAAATGGCATTGCAGAATGGCTCGAACGATGTCGAGATTCGAAAAATTGTAGAAAAGTTATTGAAGCGCTATAAGAAAATATGCCGTGTCTTAATCACTAAGGATTACCGCATCATTCTTGATGACTTGGGCGACAAGAAAGAGGTAAAGCTGAAGGATCTGCCAAAGGCTCTTTATCTTTTCTTTATGAAGCATGAAGAGGGTATTGACAGAAATGATCTGTATAAGTATCTACCTGAGCTCGTCTATATCTATATCTCCATCAAGAAACGTTGGGTAGCAGGAGAAAGAGAACTGACTTTAGAAAGAATAGATCATCTTATTAGCGGACAGTTCGGCAATAACCTTAAAGAAATTCGTAATGCTTTTCAGAAAGCGGCTGATGATCGTAAAGCCTATAGTGTTATCTACAATGGAAAGAACGAGGGAAATTTATACTTGATAGAGATTCCCTCGAAAAATCGGGTGTGGCTGTGCCCTGACATAGAGCACAATCATATACCTACAGTGGACAATGTGAAGGGACTCAGAGAAAGGGTTCGTCAGATTCTCGATGACAACTTACCCCAAGAAATGCAGCAATACTATTAGTGATTTGCCAGTGTAATATACACTGGCTTTTTTGTTTTGTGCGTGTCATTATTATGCCTAACTTTGCAATGTGAACATAAAATTAATCTTTAAAATAATTGCACTATGGATCCATTCCTTATCGGTGGCCTGCTACTTGCGGCCGTAGCGTTAGACAACAATAACAGTAACAACAAGAAGAGCGGTAAGAAGCGCAAGTCGCACAATTCCTACCGCAAGCGTTCTGACTATGACGACGGCCCTGCATGGCAGCACGATCATGGCAACTTAGGCATTTAGCATCTCGAGCGATGGGAGAGCTTATAGACGGAATATTAAGTGACGAGATGCTGATTGAGCTCCACGATTTACATTTGATCACGTGGATTCAATTTGTGGAGCTCCACTCAAATAAGATGAGACGAGATTATCTCTCATATTGTGAGGACAACGGATTGGATTACCAGTCTGACGAGGTTGCTCGCCTCTTCCTGGAAGATGTGGAAGGAACATTGCTCTGGTAATAACACCAATAGATGATCGTCTGTCGAACGTCAGCCAATCAACTGCCGTACGACGGACGATCTGTTGTCGAACGTCAGCCGGTTGGCTGTCGAACATCGACCGATTGAGTTTCGATCGCCTTCACGTGCAGACCGACGTGCTGACACGTATAGACCGATTTGCTGACACGTGCCGACCGAGCAGTTGGCAAGTGCCGGCCTTCAGTAAATCATTAGCGTTTGTCTTTTGTAACACTCCAATATTGGCGCGAATTATTTGAAATGGCCTGCCCCTTCCATGTATTCAATAGTCACCTCCAAGTTGATTTCGTAGTCCGCATTTGGGACAATCATGCTAAAAAGTTTCTTCTCAATTAAAATTTTGTCTTAAGAACAATAATTTCTAAAAGAAAAAGCGTAATTTTGCAAACTAACAAAAATCTATGGCATGGAGAAGAAGCTCAACCGGATAAAGGTAGTTTTAGCTGAGAAGAACAAACCAAATAAGTGGCTTGTTGAAAAGCTCGGTGTATCACCCACTACAGTCTCAAAGTGGGTAACCAATACTTGTCAGCCTTCCATGGAGACTTTCATGAAGATCGCTCAGCTCTTGGAAGTAGACATCAACGAGCTGCTTAGATTTGACGAACTTAACGACAACGATAACACCAAGAAATAATGGCAGGAAGAGAAAAGGATTGTAAATGGTACTTCTCTGACCAACCGAACGGTCAGGAGATTGGGCCAAACAATGCGATGGAGCAGAGCTTCAAACGATACCCATACGCATCGCTTGTCAGGGAGAGTATACAGAATTCCCTGGATGCTGTCGATGACGAAAGCGAGCCTGTCGTTGTGGAGTATTCGTTTAGGCAGATGAAGGGAAACGACTATCCGGAATTCTTTCTTCTGCAGGATCACATCCAGGGCTGTCTTGATTATTTCCCAAACAATTCCAACGCCAAGACCATCTATAAGCCTATGCTTAAATGGTTTGATGGCGAGAATAAGTACCATAAGGATATATCCTACATTCGTGTGAGTGACTACAATACGAAAGGTATGGAATATAAGGACGATGACACTTCGACATCATTCTATGCCTTCGTGCGCTCTGCAGGTGTGAGTGCCAAGAGCAATGAGGCTGCGGGTGGATCTTTCGGATTCGGCAAAGCGGCCTATTTCCTTCTTTCTCCTATCAGTACGATCATCGTGAGCACATGTACCCAAAAGATGGATAAGTATTTTGAAGGGATATCTTCTCTTTGCACCCATCTCTATGAAGGTGTAAAGAAGATGGCCGTAGGCTATTACGACTGCAACAACGGCAGACCCATCGAAGACGAAATGCAGATACCTTCTCAATTCCGTCGTGCAGAACCGGGAACCGATATTAACATACTTGGATTTGATCCGGCTAACGAGCAAGAAGCCATAAAGGAGATGAAAGAGGCTGTACTCCGTAACTTCTGGATGGCGATACTCGATAACAAGCTGAAAGTCATTATCGGTGAAGAGGTCACTATCACTAAGGACAACATCGCTGAGATGATGGAAGAAACCTTTCCCGATGAAGACGACAATACGAGAAAGTCCAACTATTACAATCCACGCCCATACTTTGATGCAGTCCGTCTGAATGGAACATCAAATAGATTTGTTCTTTACGAGAAGCATCTACCAATGCTTGGACACGTGAAGTTTTGGATCAACAAAAAGAAGGGTGCCACAGACAAGGTGGCATATATGCGTGACCTTGAGATGTTGGTATACTGCAAAAGGACCCATACCAATTACGGGATGTATGGTGTATTTCTCTGTGACGATCCACAGGGCAATGAGTTGTTGCGCAAGATGGAAAATCCTGCTCACGACGAATGGAAAGCCGGTAACTGGAAGATAGCAGGTAGAACCGCTCCCCAAGGAGCACCAACTCTGCAGGCCCTTCAAGACTTCATTTCACGTAGTATCTCCGATACATTCACGACACACGAACAGGATGCCATCAATATCAAGGGCTTGGAAGAATTTCTCTATATACCCACGGAATATGACGATGACAACGATGATGATACCAGCGAGTCGATCACTGGAGAGCCTACGGGCAAATTAAAGGACGATGGGACATCATATACCACAGACATTCCAGATGAAGAGGACAATCCCACCATACAGAAGCCGTCAACGAATACCTCGACGGGGCATGTCATGATAGCCAAGCAGGACAGGGCAACTCCGTCGACAGGCGGAAAGCTCCGCTCAGGTCATGGCAAGAAGAAGGTCAAAGAAAGAGGTGGAATACCAAAGCCCGGCAATACATCTGAGAACAATACCAAGGATGATGACGGCAAAAAGGGAGTATATGCCACACCTGTAGACGTGAAATACAGAACATTCGGTCAGAACGAAGACGGGCAGATCTATCATTATGTCGTGCTCCATTCAGACGAAGATATCGATAATGTAAGGCTCCATTTCTTTGCCGTAGGCGAAGAGAGTGATGAAGAACTTCAGGTGGCGGAGACCACAGAAGGAGAAGTGAACGGAAGTATCATTCAGGGAGTTCATGTTCAGGAAGGCCATACGCGTATGCGTATTAAGTTTACCGACAACATGAAGCACACTTTAAAGATGACAGCGGAGGAAATACATGAAGTTTAACAATATATCCCTACCATACCCGGTACTCGGAAACAATGATGACGTCTACCCTCTGCTTGAGGATGACTGCATCAGAATGGCAGATCCTGTGAAGACTGCAACAGAATATGTTTTCCATGTCGATCTGACCCAACGCAATCATATGATTTCGGAGCTGATAGCTGAGGGAAAGGCAGAGTATGCCTGTGAGATTACATGTAATACGACCTATCTCAGACGTTGCATTCACTCGGCAGAGCCGCACTTCGAAATCCATCTGAAAAGAAAGGATGTGAACGGACGTATCAACTTCAACTGTTTCATTGCAGTCAAGGAGGACATCAGCAACTATGCCAATCCTGATTTCAATGAAGACTATCACGGCTTCACGTTTGACTTGGAAAAGGGTGACCTGCTTGCTGTTTTTCCTTCTTCCTTCTACAATACAAACATCAAGTTCGACAAGCTGTTTGCTGCCGGATCGTTCATGCAGATTGTAGAGGCAGAAAATGGAATAGACAAGACCTGGTTCAATCTCGATGAAGACAAGATTCAGATAGAACTGCCTCACGATCTTTATGAAAAGTACCTCCGAATAGGCAATGCATTCCCTGAAGTCATCCACTCTTCACTGGTGCACAATGCTCTTGTCTATGCCATCAGCAATCTCTCAGACTACGCAGATTCAGGCAAGGTATGGTCTGATAGTCTAATACAGCGTATGCAGGAACCGGAATTCAGTCAGTATGACATTGACACGCTGAAAGATGACGTGATGATGGTGTATCGCTTTGCAGATGACCTGTTACAGGATCCCTACAAGCGACTGCTCGACAGCCTGGAGAAAATCAATGACAATATGAACGAAGAAACAGAGGTATAGCCATGGAACTGCAGAAAGTATTCAAACACTCATATATGGATAGGCTTCGCAAGAATATCAATATTTCGGACTATCAGCAGGAAGAGTTCCCTTACGAGCCAACCGAAGTGAAAAGACTTGCGAATGTCTATCAACCGGAAGGTTTGCTCGGGCGGTTGGATCCAACTGATGATCTAAAATCAGCAATAGAACTCTACAAGTCTTATCACGAGCTTACTCCTCTTGTTGCCTCACTTCCTGACCTGTGGATTTACCTCTCACATGCGGACTTGTTCCACTATGTGCAGAAGAGATTTCCCGTTGAAGGTAGCAATGCAAATGAGAAGTTCATCATCAATCATTGGTTCAAAAATGAAGTTAGCATCTTCAGACAAGGACTTCCCGGCTTATGGTGGAGTGTCTATCTGTCATACGATGAAGAAAGAAAGAATCCATTTGAATTAACGGAAATCCTTTTTAAGAATCAGGAGTTAAGGACAAACAGCTTCGGTCCATTGCCTCTTATCAGACACAGACCTGCAATGCAAGGAGTCCTTGAGTTTCTGGAGGAACATCCTGATTTGCTCGGAGATGGCATGAATATGCGCGCTCAGTATATACGAAAGCTTTTCAATAATATAGGCGGCTACAAACCTTTGGTTTATATGGACAAGGACTTCTTCAAGAATGAACTTGAGAAAAGGCTTGACGTCATATCAACAAGGTTTAAGCGTGATGAAATCCAAAACAACAAACAATTGTTTAACTCTGTAATATAAAATGGAGAGAAATGATTGGACAAAGGAGCAGATAACCATCGCTCTGTATGAGTACTGCAGAAAACCATTCGGACAGTTTTCAGCAAGAAAGCCGTTTGTTCAGGATTTGGGAAAGCTGATGAACAGATCTGCTGCTGCAATAGTTAGAAAAATAGGAAATTTGGCAAGCTTTGATCCCCAAATGAAAGAAAGAGGCGTCTCCGGACTGAGTCATACTTCGCATCTCGATGCAGAAATATGGTCAAAATATTATGGGCACTGGGACCAGCTTGCCATTGACGCTGAGAAATTGATAGCAGAGTTCAAAAGCAATCTGCCTGCAGACATTGAACTGTCAGATTATCCAGAGTTGTCCATTACGGGCAATAATCCCCCAAGGGAAAAAATCAACAGAACTCTATTTAGGGAAATGGTACTGTCAGCTTATGATGGGCAATGCTGCATAACTGGAATCCATAATGCTTCGTTGGTGGATGTATGCCACATCATTAACTCTGATAAGAAAGAAGAACTTATGGATCCATGCAACGGCCTTGCGCTGAACCCTCTTTTCCATAGGGCTTATGACAATAATTTGATAGGAATATCTCCCGACTACGAAGTCTATGTATCAGAAGATATTATTGGAAAAAAATTGAACGGGATGGGCGAGAGGACAAAGGAATACATCCTTAGCTTCAATCACCAGAAAATACAAATGCCGAGAAGATTCGCACCTGACAAAGATCTCCTGGCAATACACTTTGAATCATACAAGCAACGTCAGGCAATTTGATAGAAAATGAACAAGATAAGAATATTTGAAGGTTTTGCAGGATATGGAGGCGGATCCTTTGGACTCAAACGTGTTAAGGAGAATCTTCCTGATTTCGAATACGAGGTTATAGGTTATTCGGAGTTCGATAAATATGCTTCGAGTCTCTTTGATGCAAACCATAAAGACAAAAATGGTAACCCAATAAAGAATTGGGGCGACATCACTAAGATTGATCCCAATGAATTACCGGACTTCGATATGTTCATGGGGGGATTCCCGTGTCAGCCTTTCTCTTCCGCCGGTATGCAAATGGGCACGGAGGATCCTTACGGACGTGGAGCGATGCTTGGTCATATTATCAGAATATGCAAGGTAAAGAAGCCAAAGTATCTCTTTTTAGAAAATGTAAAAGGATTCACGCATGGCAAGTTCAAGCCTATTCATGACCAACTGATTAAAGACCTGCGTGAGATGGGCTATGGCGACAGTCCGCTTGCCCAGGCTGTCTTGAACTCAAAAGATTACGGCATTCCCCAGAACCGTGAGCGTTTATGGATGTTCGCACGTTTAGGGGGACTACCGGAAGGTTTCTCTATGGTACCGCCTAAAGTAGAGTCGAATTTGAAGATGGCAGACTTCCTGGACTTCAATCCGGAGAAGAAACTTTACCTTTCAGACGCTCAGATACAGCATTTAAAGGAAAAGCATCACATCGATTCTTTTGTTGTCGAAAAACCATTGTGTTTCGATGTATACAACAAGAAAATAAAATTCGATGGTTATAGCATAACCATTACACAGCCGGAACACAACAGTCTGAGGGTCGTAGAAGTTCCGAAGGCTGATGGAAAGGAGATCGTACGCAAGATGTCCGTTCCAGAGCAATTCCGATTAATGGGATTTAGGATTTCCAGAGACTTAAAGGACAGCGAGATAAACTTTGACGGCCAGTCATATACCCAGCTTTCGAAAAGAGCCGGTAATGGATGGGATGTAAATCTTGTCGGTATACTATTGACTCATATATTTAAGCAGCTATGAGATTGAATCTGAGTTCACTCGCTTTTGGGTCCGTATTGGAGAAAGGGACAGGGACTCCTTCTTGGGGAACTGAGTTGGGGCAGTCGAAGCCAGATTATAAATTCACGGTTGACGGCTGTGAAGAGATTCTTATTGGCATGCTTTACAATTCCGTAAATCTTCATCATGTATATCTTCCTTTGGGTAAGGGTGGACATGTTGATGTGGCATCCAATTTTGAGGAATGCCATCTTGCCTCAATGTTCCCTAAGGTATATATAAATGACATCAGGATAGATTATCCTTTCCTGATGGTGATGATCAAGGATAGCAGCAACAGCCATACCGGCAGAAGAATACTTAAATATTCAGAGAAAATCACATTTCAGACAAAATCTGACAACATCTCCAATCTGGAATTCTTCAGAATCGCAAGAAAGACATTGGGGCTGACTTGGGAATCATGCTGGTTCATATATGAAGTGAATGTGCGGAACCTCGATGAACTTAGATTTAAGGCTATCATCGTAAACAAAGAGGAGCCTGAAGTATATAGAGACTCTCAGGAGCGCAAAGATATTTGGAATACACTCATAGAGAAAAATCAAAAATCATGAGAATAAAGAATACTGCTTTCATTTACAATGTTACGGTCATGGGGTCATCTAACTGTGACTGGGGGACAGATATTGGTCAAAGCTCGAAGCATACCTTTACTCTTGAAGGTTTCCCCGAGATAGCAAACGCTATGTTGTACTATAAAATCTCAGACACTGACAACATCGAGGTCATTCTTGGGAAAGGCAACAGAACGCCTAGAAAGATTAGTACGTACTCTGATGTTGACCTTGTCTTGGCATCATGTTTTACCAAAGTATATGTGAATGACAAATTGCTTAAAGGACAGAAATTTGTTATGTATATACTCAAAGAGACAAATGAATTCAATTCAAAAGGTCAAATCAATGTCCATCAGAATAGATGCACTCTTAAGTTCAGCAATTCTCTTCTTTACAGAGGTGAAAAGGTAAATCAAAAATGCATCGATGCTATTTCGGATGCTTTTGGAGTCGGCCGTGAAGGAAGTTGGGCTATTCTTGGAATGAAGATAGAGAATGAAGACGAACTTCATTTGCAGGGCTTTGCATTGGGAAAAACACCAAAGGACTATGCTTCTACCAATGCCAGGAACGAGGACTTTGCTGAAAGGTTCGATCATATTGTGCCATTGGAGAAAAAATATCAGCCGGAAATAGCAGATCATACCGATATGCAGGAGCAGCAGTATAAGTATATCTCGGCGATCAAGACCAAACCTTTCTTAATCTTAGGAGGTTTCTCTGGTACGGGTAAAAGCCAACAGGTGAAGGAGCTTGCTTATGCGACCTGCCCCTGTGATGGATTTCTAAATACATCAGAAACATCACCGGGCAATTACCTCTTGGTCAGTGTTAAGCCTAATTGGCATGATGCTACTGATATAACCGGATTCCGTTCATCAGTCAACAAGAATTACTATGTTACTGACTTTATGAGATTCTTGGTCAAGGCTATGGCCTATGAGAACAAGAATGTACCATTCTTCGTTTGTCTCGATGAAATGAATCTTGCGCCGGTCGAGGAATATTTTGCGGATTTCCTAAGCGTTATTGAGTCAAGAAAACGCACGGAGGACGGACGTATTGTCACAGATCCATTGGTACCTGCCAGCGTTTTCAATGAGAAATATGCAGATGATTTCAATATCTTCGTGCGTTTAGGTCTTAATCCAATCAATCCTGGATGGAAAGAAGATGAAATAAATGCTTTGGATGATTCTGTACAAGAACAAGCTTTTATACGCCAGGACATCGTAGATGATCTTAAGAAAAATGGTCTTACCATTCCTCAAAACGTCATCATTATCGGTACCGTTAACATGGACGACACCACGAACACTTTCTCACGAAAGGTGATTGACAGAGCAATGACTTTCGAGACAGTCGTAGGCACATTTTCTGACGACTATTTTGAGAAGGATGTGCCATTGTACTATGTTAAGAATCCCCTTCCCGGAGAGTACTTTATCAGTGATGAGGTCCGTGCTACTCAGATGATTGAGAGCAGACGTTTCAATCTCTCTACTGAAGAAGAAAAAGATATACTTTCTTTTATCAATGGTATCAACAAAGATATGGAGGGTACTCCGTTCAAGATCAGTTACCGTATTCTCAATGAGACGATTCTGCTCTATCGCTCTAAAAAGCTACTTAAGAAGGAACTAGAGGAGAAGGGAGAAGACAGCAGCAAGATCAATGACAATCTGAACAAAGTGTTCGATGATATCCTGATGCAGAAGGTACTGCCGCGTATAGAGGGAGACTATGATAAGTGCAGCATTTGTCTGAGCAAGCTGGCATCCCGCTGTGCAGACAATTCATGGAATGACAGTGCAAACAAGATAGAGTTCATGATCAGTCGCTTTGGCAAAGACAAGAGCGGATTTACAAGTTTCTGGAATTAAGAGCTTATGGATGTTGCAGTTTTTGACTGTGAGAACTATCTGCTGACTATAAGTACAGCAACGATAGACTATGCCTGGCAACGTTTCTCTCGGAGAGTGCCAGACATGGCCCAAAAATACTGTGCCTATCAGTCAAGTAGAGAAGGAAAGCTGTCGCTTTATTTCCCCTTTGGAGATCAACCGAGGATGACCTGCCTCAATCCGGAAGTAGATCGCAGGGAGTGGCCTTTTGTGCATCCGGTAATCTTTGAGACCAACGAATATCAGTTTGCTGTAGAATTCAGGCATTTGCAGAACACAGAGAGCGACCGACATAAGCCGAGAGTGATTCATCAGCTGAAGAGCGTAGGAGAAGGCTTCAAGTTCTACAAAACAGGAACACATACAGGCATACTTGTAGGAAGCATCGACTTCATGAACTCTCCCGGTAAGTTTAAGTTTTCCTTTGAATATCGCAACGAGGAAGGTGAACTGAAGAAAGACTCATTCGAGATGTACGTGGCATCGCCTAAACTCGACACCAAGAATGATCTCCATCAGATAATTTCACTTATCAACGAGGAATACGAGAACTATGTTTTCGATTATCTGACACTTACCTTCAGCAGTTTCTCGACAACAAGAGCAGAAAAGAACAACAGCATCATTTGGTTGAGCATCTTCAAGGATGTTATCGATGACTACTTCAAGAACGTCAGGTTCGTCATGACTCGCCCTAACAACCGAAGCGTGCGCCATGTCTACTACTCCCGTCCGGAAAAGATACGCCGGTGGAGTCAGCGTGAGGAAGAGCGATACCGCGATCTTGGTACAGATGCAGACAAGCAGTGGTACCGCAATGAACTGACAGAGAACACAACGAATACGCGTGAGAACAGATTTATAAAATACTCACTCCGCGTTCTGAGCAAGAAATTTCGAAAAGTGTTTGGCGAGGCAGGCAATCTCTTCAAGGATATGGCAAAGGAAGAGATTGATAAGATGGAAGGTTATGACAGAACTTTCAGGCAGCTTCTTGCCGATCCGTTCTTTAAGAAGGTGGGAGAGTTTGAAGGCTTCCGCCAAGAGAGTGCTGTGCTTACTCAACGCAGCGGTTATAGCCAAGTCTACAAAGCTTGGCTGATGCTGAAGAATTCTATCGATTTGATTGAAGGCGAAACCGATATCGGTATGAAAAAGATATGGGAGCTCTATGAAATCTGGTGTTTCCTCATCATGAAGCGTCTTATCGCTAAAGTACTCGGGCTGGACTTGAAAGATCAGAAGCACGTCCATGAGAACAAGGGTGAAATGATCAACACTTTTGTTGACAGTAAGATGCAGCATGAGATAATTTTCGACGCACCTAACGGCGATACAGTGCAGTTGCAGTATCAGCATACTTACAACCGAAGGACGAAGGAGATGTTGACAACAACAACTGAGCAACGTCCAGACATCGTTGTCAACATCGTCAAACCTGACGGCTTTGTGCTCACTTATCTCTATGATGCCAAATACAGAGTACAGGATGATATCAGCCAGGGTGAGGTTGATGATGGTGCAGACCTTGACATCGCTGATTACCCTCTGCCTGATGCTATCAATCAGATGCACCGGTACCGCGATGCCATCTATTACGCGATGGATGAGGACAGACGTCCTCAAGGGAAGGAGATAATCGGAGGTTACATCCTATTCCCTGGAAGAGCGGAAGGCAGCAAGATCGAAGACCGGTATTTCTACAAGAGTATTAAGAAGGTGAATATTGGCGCATTCCCTTTGTTGCCCACCGACAAAGATCACTCTGCCGACTTAGTGCAGTGTGGACTGCTTGAGAAGCATCTTCGTGAGATACTCTTAGAGGAAAGTGTTGTGGAGCATATTAAGGACAGCATACCGCAGAGGGGACTTGACTACACCTTCAGCCCAGAAGATGAGGAAAGTATTGTACTCGTAGGTTATTGCCGGTCAGCAAAGCAGTGGCAATTGACCAAGGATAATAAGCTCTATTATGTTCGTCAGGGACTTAAGGGATCGCTGCACTTAGAGCCAGGATATATCTACTGTAAATATCTGCTGATGTATATGGATTCAAAGGTCGAGATGTACCAGTTGGTAGGTAAAGGACCGAGAATCATGGCAAAAGACGACCTCGAGCACTTAGGATTCGAACCTCATGGTGATATCTATCTCGTGTATGACCTTGAGGACAGTAGCCCCAAAACGTTCTTCCTCGGTTCTGCCGGACGTGTGTTCCATCTGAAGAAGAATCTCAATCCAAGGAAGAAAGAAACTTACTTTACAACATTGAAGGAGTTGCTTGAAGAGGAAAAGAAATAAATAAAACTATATACGTTATGGTACCAGATTTTGAATCATTCATGCTCCCATTCCTGCAGTATCTTGCAGATGGGAATAATCATTCACTTAAGGAGTGTGTCGATCAGATGGGTAAACACTTTCATCTGAATGAAGATGACATGGCTGAACTTGTACCCAGTGGAGTTGAGACTAAGGTAAAGAACAGAACCAATTGGGCTATGACATATCTGAAGAAAGCAGGGCTGACAGGATCTGAGAAGCGCGGTGTTTACCATATAACCAAAGCTGGCAAAGACTTTTTGAACACCAAGCCTGATAAGATTACAACGAAGCTATTGTCTTCTTTATCAAATAATTTTAGACATTTTTCAGTAGGCAGTGGCAAGGCTACAGAAAAGCCCAAGGATAATCACCAAGAACCTACAGATGATATATCTACCCCTGAAGATAAAATAGAAAGTTCTTTTCAGTTACTCAACACTAATTTGGCAGAAGATCTTTTGGACAAGGTACTCGAGCAGACTCCAAAGTTCTTTGAACGTTTAGTGGTAGAACTGATGGAAAAAATGGGGTATGGGGTAGGCAAGGTGACACGATATACCAAAGACGGAGGTATTGATGGCATCATCAATGAGGATAAGCTTGGACTTGACCGTATTTACATCCAAGCCAAACGCTACCAGAAAGAAAGTAAGATTAGCAACGACACTATCAATTCCTTCTTAGGTGCTGTTTCCCGGCATGGAGGAAAGAAGGGAGTGTTTATCACAACCTCAGATTTCACCGATGATGCTAAAACTGTAGGTACAGAGTCTAAGAACCCAGCAATTGCTCTGATCAATGGTATTAAACTTGCAGAGTTGATGATTCAATACAATCTCGGTGTATCTACGACGAAGACATATGAGTTGAAGAAAGTCGATTCTGATTATTTTGACATGTAACTATGGACACTCGCACTCCTCAGCAACGACACAAGAATATGGCTGCTATTCATTCAAAGAATACGAAGCCTGAGGTTCTTGTGCGCCGTTATCTGTGGGGGCAAGGTTTCCGATATCGTCTCAATAATCCTCGACTTCCCGGCCATCCGGATATCGTGTTGCGGAAGTATCGTACTTGCATCTTTGTCAATGGTTGCTTTTGGCATGGTCACGAAGGCTGCAAGTACTTTGTAATGCCGAAGACCAACATAGACTTTTGGCGAAAGAAAATTCAGCGGAACAAGGAGCGCGATAAGGAAGAGCAACGGCAGCTTGCAAAGATGGGGTGGCACTGCATTACTGTGTGGGAGTGTGAGCTGAAACCAAAGGTTCGTGAAAAGACACTTGAGTCGCTTGCTTATACTTTGAACCACATATACCTTGAAGACCGCTCGGTGAAATATAAGTTACCGGAAGAAAATGAAATGCAAATAGCTGCAGAATCTTTTAATGAACAATAAATTGTTGACAAGAGATGTATTTAGGTAAATTTAATAAAAAGATAAAAAATATATAATTTATGCAGACTTTTCTTCTTTTTACCAAAATATTGTGTTAATTTTGAATTATCCGTATTCTAGAGACATATATATGTTAAGGGAAATGGCGATTAGAAGGCCGTTGATAAGTCTCAGTGAGTTATGATTCGGTCCTAAGACTCAATACAACTGAAGAGCAAAGAGCTCATAGTTATCTGTAATATTCAATAATAAGTAAATCTTAAAACTAAGGGTATATGGCAAATTTCAATTTACCTGCATATGATCTTCCCAAGAGCTGGATCAAGCTCCAGAGAAGCAACAAGACAGAATGGGACAAGATAAAGTTCATTCTTACAGACAATGAGAAAGAACTATCTCAGCGATTGGCTGAATTTCAGATTCTGAACTGTTGGCCCAAGATGACGAGTTCAGATTGGTTTTCATTGGTCTCTTCAATGGAAGATGAGGAGAACAAGGTAAACAAGATGAGATCTTTGAAGGGCTCGGCCACCCTTTATGATTCTCATCAGGATAATGCTGTCAGTATACCAACCGATGAAGAGTCAGCATGGCAATGCTATAAGAAATACCTCAAAGAAGAAAAACATTTTAAGGATGAGGCAATAAAAGGCATTGAAGACTCATGCATCAGAATATTAAAGCGTCTTAGCAGTGATACTACAAAGATAGAGCCGATAAAGGGACTAGTAGTAGGTAATGTTCAATCCGGAAAGACAGCCAACATGACTGGACTTATGGCAATGTCTGCTGACTGGGGATGGAATATGTTTATCATTTTGTCTGGTACAATTGACAATCTCAGACAGCAGTCACAGGACAGAATCTTTAATGATTTAAACAACAAGAACTGCCATCTTACCTGGAACTCACTTACTCACTTGGCCAAAAATATGGAGGTCGGAGAGAATGCCAAGGATAAAAACTTCCAGGCTGGCAGTAAACTGCGTTATATGACAGTTTGCCTGAAGAATTCATCTCGCTTGAAAGGACTGATTCAGTGGCTGCAAAAGGATCCTAATACACAGAAATTGATGAAGATTCTTGTCATTGAAGATGAAGCAGACCAGGCAAGTATCAATACATATGATGTCAATGGTGCCGAGCGAACACAAATCAATAGATTGCTCTGCAATTTAGTCAATGGTCTTGATGAAAATGATAAACCTTCCAAGGGAAAGTTCAAGGCTATGAACTATATTGGCTATACTGCCACACCTTATGCTAATGTTCTAAATGACAATAGCAGAGAATCACTTTATCCACGTAATTTCATAACAACCCTCCTTGTTTCTGACGAATATTTCGGACCGCAGCAGATCTTTGGTACAGATGATGGAAGCTATGACGGCCTTGATATCGTCAGAAACATCCCGGATTACGAGGAAGATGAGATTAGAGAGATTCATGAGGGAAGACATGCAGAGCTTCCGGAAAGTCTGAAGGATGCTCTGTGTTGGTTCTTATGCAGTGTAGCTTGTATAAGATACTGGGGCGGTAAACCTAAACCTTATAGTATGCTCGTTCATACCAGTCAGAAAACAGCCCATCATGACGAAATAGCAAAGCAGATTATTGCATGGTTCTTATTCCATTCAGAGAAACAATTCATCGACAGATGTAAAACTATATGGATAAGGGAGAAACGCTTTGACCGTAAGGCTCTCCTTGATCAATACCCAGACTATGGCAGAAAGCCTTCTGATATAAACGACTTACCTAAGTTCAGTGACATAGAATCGGAACTTAGAGGCTTACTGGATTACAGTCACAGAATATCGTTTATTCAGATGGACAGCGATAATGCTCCTCAATATAATAAGGGTATACATCTCTGTATAGATAATTGCAAGAACAATGGAATCGTTAATGATGAGCATATACGACTGCTCTATCCTAACAGTGATGAGCTCAAAAAGATGGATTACTCGCCTGCATTTATTGTAATTGGCGGTGCAACGCTGTCTCGTGGACTTACACTTGAAGGACTCGTATCAACATATTTCCTCAGAACTGTCAAACAGGCAGACACGCTGATGCAGATGGGTCGTTGGTTCGGATACCGTGTAGGTTATGAGGTGCTCCCGAGAATCTGGATGGATTTCCCTACCAAGTGCAAGTTTGAATATCTTGCGGAGATGGACCAGAATTTCCGTGATGGAATCCGAGATATGGAAGCATTGGGCAAGACTCCGGCTGAATTTGGACCGAGAATTCAGAAGTCACCTAAACTCTTCAGAATAACAGCCCGGAACAGAATGCAGTCAGCACAAGACACAGCACTTGATTATAGTGGCACATTCCTTCAGACATTTATGTTTGATTCAGATGCTACGATACTTCATGAGAATCTGAATGCAACTACAGCATTCCTTAATAGCTTGGGGGTATATGAAGATCCTGCCAAGTATATGCGACGGAATCTGGTGTGGAGAAACATTGACTTTAGTGTTATCAAGGATTTCATTAACAAATACCACTTCCAGGCAAGGATGAAAACTTTGAATGACCTGGATCCATTGATGCAATGGATTGAGGCTTTGACGAAAAAGAAGGTTCTCACGAACTGGAATGTTGTTCTTGCAGGAAAAGATGATGATAAATCCGGCAGATTCAACTTCAATGGTGGTAGTGTCGCGAAGGTTGCACGTACGTTGAAAAAGAACAGAACCGACAAGTCAATACTGAATATTGGTGTCCTCAGAAATCCTCAGGATATTTTGGCAGATATCAATAAGGATGAAATATCCCAGGAAGTGAAAGCAGAAATAGAAAATCCGAAGGGAAAATCAGCTAAAGTCCTAAGAGCTAAAGCAGGATTGGACAGAACACCTCAGCTGATAATCTATATCATAGATAAGGATTCGAAAGCCAATCCGAATTCAACAACTCGTGAGGATCTGAATGCTCCTGTTGATATTGCAGGTCTGTGTATCAATATACCAGGCGAAGCTGAAGATAACAGTAATGATACTACTGTTTCTATCCATATGCAGCCAGAGGACGATACACTGATAAAGTTCACAGATACAAACCTTTAAGTATGAATATACAGATTTTGAGATCTGGGCACATGGTCAATGCCGGCCATCATGTCATTAAGATTCTATCAAGTAAACTTCCAATCGTAGATCTCCTTGTACGTGAGTCCATTCAGAACAGCCTTGATGCTGGGATGAATGTCCAGGGAGGCTGCGTTGAAGTTGACTTCGTGATCAATGAATTCGATAAAAAGACATTGAACAACCATATTGAAATGGTTGGCAGAATTCTTAATGACAGAATAACTGGAGATTCTTGCAAATTTTTAGCAGTACGAGACTCTGGAACATCGGGCCTTACTGGAAAGCTCAAACTGAGTGACATTACAAGCCAGGATAAAGGAAACTTTTACAAGCTAGTTTACGCTATTGGTGAGAATCAGACTGGCCAGGGTGCCGGCGGTGCCTGGGGCTTGGGAAAAACCATATTCTATCAACTGGGTATTGGCCTCGTTTTCTATTATAGTCGAATAAAAGATGAGGGCACGGGGAAGTACGAGTCGAGACTCATTGCATGTATGATAGAAGATGAGACTAAGCCAGACACTATTATACCTGCTGCAGACGGCGTTCATAAGAGCGGAATTGCATGGTGGGGTGAGTGTGCTGACCCTAATACGGGTGAGATTACGGCTTTGACAGATGAGGGCAGAATCAATGAGATTCTGAAAATCTTCAATATCGAGCCATATGAAGACAATGAGACTGGTACGACTGTTATTGTCCCTTACATTAATGAAGAAAAGATGTTGGACAGTAAGTGGGCTGACGAGGATGGTAATGAAAAGCCAACATGGCGTAAAAGCCTGACTAAGTACATTGCCATTGCAACAGAAAGGTGGTATTTCCCAAGACTGAACAATCCGTATTATAGGTATGGTAAATATTTAAGGGTGAAGATCAACTCTAGAAATCTCATATATGATGATATGCCAAAGGTTATCCAAGCCATGCAAGGTCTTTATAACAGAGCTGCCAATCCTGATAGAAAGGATTTCTATGACTTCCTTTCCATAAATCATATAGAGTATTGTATTGATTCGATAACAATCAACAAAGACATAATAAATAATATCAGCGGATACGTTGCTTCAATAAAAGTAAGTAATGAGACCTTAGGATTGCTCCCTCCAAGTTATCATTATGATCCTTTCGATTGCTTTAACGTTAAGCGAGTTGCAAATGATTCTAACTCGCCATTGTTGGCATATGTCCGTAGACCAGGAATGATTGTAACTTACGTCCAGAAGGATATAGATGATGGCGCTTGGTTGCATAATGTCCTGACCACAGACAGCGATACTTATATTCTTGCTGTTTATGTACTGAACTCAAAGGCTCAGATGACAATAGGAAAACCGCTGGAAGAATATGTCCGTTCAGTAGAAGAGAGCGATCATAATATCTGGATTGATAAGGCATATGAAGGTCATCAATTTAACATTCTAGAGCGTGTTAAAAGAAATACATCAAATGCACTCAAAAACAGATGGAATCCCAAACCTCCTGAAAGAAAAAAAGAAGGTTATGATGGAGGACACAGTACATCTCTTGGTAGCCTGCTTCTGCCGCGAGGTAACGGAGCCAGTGGAAAAGCCACCAAGGGTGGTGGAGGCACTCCTGGTAAGAAGAGGAATCTTTCAGCCTCATTAAGAAATGTAAATTATCAGAAGAATAGGATAATTTTGCAGTATGAGGTAAAAGCCACTTCCAAGATTGTGAATTTTGAAGCCAATATCAACATCTCCTCAGAGTCGGGTGATATCACTCCTTCCGAATGGGAAAATAATATGATGCTGACAATGCCGTTTAGTCTTGACAATGTTTCAATAAATGTGGAAAAAGTTGATGGAAAGAAAGTTAAGGAATCCGTCCCTATCAAGTATGAGATACAAAGTACTGATAAGGGATATGGATACGGCTTTAAAGTCCCTCAGATGGAACCGCATGACTATGTTTTAACAGTATTGTTAAGCATAGAGCTTAATTCACATGATGTAGTACCGCATGTAGTATTCTTCTAATCGAATGAACGATGGCAAATCTTATATCATTATTTCCAAAATATTACTATCACGAGGAAGATGGAATCTTCGATATGTCAAATTTCTATAGCTTTAGATACTCTTCACAAGAGAAGGATTATGCATTGAAGGCTATAGATGAGGACCGAGGCGGATATGTCTTGAAAGATGAAGCTGATGACTTTTGGAATCCGGAACTCAATAATCTCAAAGTATCAAGGCAGATACAAGTAAGACATGCAAGACGTCTTTATGGCTCAGGAACGACCCCCGTTGCCTGCCATGACGCAAAAATAGGACTTGCTGTGGCTTGGTATTCTCCGTCTTCAGGCAGACGTAATATCCTTGGTAGAAGAGAAATACAAAACAGCGACGAAGAGCAAGTCATACAAATAAGTGGAGAATTTCCTCGAGCTTCATTGAGAGGAAGAATAGACTTTTCTGTTCTTCTTTATCTAGCGAAGTCTGGACATCCATATCAAGATGAGTCTTATTTAGCAAATGAATCTGGGACAATACTTGGTGAAATGGAGAAAATTACTATTTACATCGATGGTGATGCAGCCATGTTCCCGATTACATTCTCAAGTTTAGGCAAGGACCAGCCGTTGTGGTCTCTAGAGACGAATTTTGACAATCCTGAAACAGAGGAGTTCAGCAGCAGTGTGTTATTAGTGGTCAATAGTGACAATCCGGAAGCCGAGTTCCTTGATAAGAGAAAGAAGGATGTCTATAATTCTTTCCTTATGAAAGAAATTGTTGCGTCTGCTATGGTGTTACTGGTTGAAACCATCAGGGAATATGACGATCAATTCTCCTTTTTGGATGATGTTGAACCAGGAGGGTCAACTGTAGCGAATGTTATTTACTATTTTAAGAACACTTTAGGCTGGGACTTGGAAACTCCACAAAGCGTTTCAGTCTCTGCCCGAAACTTCCTTGAGAAAAATATCAAGAAACTATGATTGGAAAGTTCGAAACTCTAAATAGTGCCAAGTCTGAGCTGACGATGAAAGGCATTATCGCCACAAATGGTAGTGTCTTGCCTAACTTGTCGGGAGATTATTTGCAAATACGGAGCGAATTGATATCCTTGTATAACGATATATTCCCAACAGATGGGAAAAATCTGACCCCATATCAGGTAGATGTACTCTATGGCATTAAGTTGAAGTCTTACTTGGAAGGTAAGGATTGGTTTAATCTGAGGCTTGCTGCCAATGTGGATTTCTGGAGATATTTATCTGTAATGGTGATCCCGACCATTGTTGCAAGACGCTATGACTACATTAAAGAAGATTATTATTGGAAGCGTTCGTCGAGAATCTGGCTCAGATCCATTTGGGCATATTGTGTTTTCTCCTGGCAGGGCTCAGAAGAGAAAACGCGAGATTTGCTATTGGATTCAAGGTTTAATGTCGATGTCAAACAAAATCTTGTTGAACGAACAGGCAAACATGGAACGAACATATTGCTTTATAGCTACATCATGAAAGCATTCAGTTTGGTTCCATTAGAGAAAATAAAAGATTTTGATTCTCATACGAAAAGACATAGTGATACTCTTTTTAGATCTGTGATGCGCTTAAATACAGCAGAGTTGATGGTCAAAGAACCTGAACTGTGTGAAGGAGGAGTTCCTGAATATGTTGCATTTCTTTTCAAGAAGTATGGTATCGATGTAGACTTTAATTTTGACGATAACCCAGATAGGCTTGATGACCGAAGTACTGATAATAGTGCGATAGAAGAGCCAAAAGGCGATACTGACCCCATTGATATGGAAACAGCTTTGGATAATCTGGAAAATGTGGAAACAGCCCCCTCTCCTGAAGAATCAAAACCAACCCATTGTGGTCGCATTACAGTGATTAAAGGTGATATAACTACATTGAAGGTTGACGCTATTGTCAATGCAGCTAATTCATGTCTTAGAGGTGGAAGTGGCGTAGATGGCTCTATTCATAATGCTGCCGGTCCGGACTTAGATGAAGCATGTGCATCTATTGGTTCCTGTGCTGTCGGTAATAGTTGTATAACGGGAGGATTCAATCTTCCATGTAAATATATCATTCATACTGTCGGCCCTAACTGCAATATATATGATCAAGACCAAAGAAGAGCAGTATATCTCCGGTCCTGTTATAACAGTTGTTTGGATTTAGCAAAGAATTATCATATTAAGAGTATCGCTTTCAGTTGTATAAGCACAGGTAACTATAGTTATCCAAGAAGAGATGCGGCCATAGTAGCGTTGGACACTATCAAGAGTAGATTAAAAGCAGGTTTGAACATGGACGTGATAATCTGTTGCTATACCCAAGAGGATAAGGATATCTATGACAGTCTGATTAATAAATGATAAGTTTGTAGGAATAGATTCTCGCTTATTTTATGGTAGTCTTAGTTGTCTTTGATGTTAAGTGAGAAATGAGTTCGGAAAATAAAAGAAGCCTTCAGCAGGTGGAGAATGAGGGATCGTAAAGGGGCATCAGTTTTGTGCAGACACGACTTATATAGCCAGAATCTTTATAAAGAAGCTTGGCAGCACTCGACAGAGCACAAGCACAAGCTTGACCCAACACTGCCCAGCACTCGTTTGCACAAGCTTTCATGCAGCATTCTCACACCTGCTGATTCAAGCAGACGGGCTGTTAGCTTTCGTAGGGACACCTCAGGTATGCGCGCGTAAGTATATATATTGTATTATTTTATAATTTCTTTAATTCTAATGCCTTTATTTAGTTGTTTTGTTTTGCATTCTGCTGATCACAGAGACGAAGAGCATGATATAACTTTGAATCGATATTGGTCTCAGGATTATTAGGATGCATGTGATACTTAATAGCAACACGTTCTTCAGAAGTCAACGGTAAATGACACAAGCTTGTTAAAATGTAGACAGATAGCGTACCATGCTTACCATGTCCTTGAATTATTGCATGACTATGATGCCAATCACCATCTTTACCTAATTCGTATTGGTTGGCTTTACAAATATCATGAAGAAGTGATGTTATGACAATGCTGTCATGTCCAAGTCCTCTGGCGTCTTTCATAAGTTTATAGACACCAAGGCTATGTTGGGCAATACCTCCTGGCCAAGCATGATGTTTTTTGTTATTACGATGGTTAGGGGCTACAAAAAAAGTAGAGTTTTCAAGAAAAGACATAACTTCTTCCATGCCTTTACGTTTCACATTTCCAAGCAAGGTCAGAATCTCTTTCTTGTTACTATCAATTTGTTCTTTTGTTAATTTGTTAATCATATTTATTTTTTTATAGTCGCTATAAGCACTTTCGGTTCTTGGTTGCAAAGATAATCATTTATGATGAATAGTTAGACATACAAATTCCGTTCGATATGCGGTCAGTGATTCCGGCGATATGCGGTCACTCGTTTTTCAAGTATTTTTACGGCTGCAAAGTTAATGTTTTAAATCGATATTTAGGCCGACAGACCGTATTTTTTTGCTAATACTTCTTCCTTAAGCTGTCGCCGGCAAGCTGGAAGCGCATTGATTTGTGGACTATTCTGTCCAGGCATGCCTCTGCGATGAGCTCACTTTGGAACAGGCCATAGTAGTCAGCCACAGGCAGTTGGCTGCAGAGTATAAGAGCCTTGTCATGATAGCGGTCGTCGATTATCTGTTCAAAGTCGTTCTGCAAATCACCTTGTATTTTGCTCATTCCGATGTCATCGATAATCAGCAGATCCTGGTTGGCGAGCTTCTTGAAGAAGTTCACCTCTCTTCCCTCGAGCCGTGCAAGTTTCAGAGCTTCGGCCAACTTGTTCATCGTGAAGTACATTGTCTTGTAGTTCAGCCGACATGCACGCTCGCCGAGAGCCTGTGCGAAGTAGCTCTTGCCGGTTCCGGCAGGTCCTGTGATGATGATGGTCATCCCCTGTTCGATGTACTCGCAAGTACCAAGTTCTGCAGCCTTGGCGGCGGGTATGCCCCGTACGGTGTCAACTTCCAGTTCCTCAAGTGTGGCCTTGTTTCTGAAGCCTGCGTTCTTGATGAGCCTTGCAATGTGATTGCACTCACGCTTGTCTCTCTCGGCCTGCAGCATCAGCTGCATGCCGTCACGGAGGGACAGCTTGTCAAGCTGGTGCGTCTCGTGCAGAGATGTCCAGCAGTTTGCCATTCCCGGCAACTTGAGCGCATGCAGCGCTCTTTCCGTTTCGTCTGTCATAATTGATGATGTTTTGATGGTTATTGATATTGGCTTGCGCCTCTCATGTTCTCGTGATTGGTAGGTACAGGAGCCTCAAGTTCTTCTGTTGCCGCATCCGTCGGCAGTGTGACAGCAACGGTCTTGGCCACCCTTTCGAACCGTCTCACGGAGTAGATCCCGTTTTCCCTGCACTGACGGCATGTCTCATCGTAGATGTCCCAGTGGATGCTGCGTCGCAGATTGATAACGCCCTGGCATGTGTTGTAATACAGTTCCACGGGCTGGCTGTTCTGACGGGCATGCTCGAACATGCTGTCAACATACTCCCCGCAGGCCTTTGAGATGCGTACAGCGCGCTCGTGGAACCTGACGGGCTCACGCAGCATAATCTCTCTGTTGTATGAGGCAAGGTGCTCTTCCTCGTAGACATAACGCTTATTGTAGCTCCTGCTGTGTGTGGCGACAAGCTTGCCGTCTACGTATATCTTGACTATTGAGCGTGTGTAGATGATGTCTGCCATCTTCCCAATATACTGACAGGGTGCAGAGTAGTTGCGTTTGTCAGGTCCTACGATGACGAAGTTGTTGTATCCCACCTTGTGCCTCTGGTAGTACTTGGTCTCATAATCTCCATCCGGCAGAGGCTTAAGCAGGCCCTTCTCTTTGGAGAAGAACCGTTCCTCACGGCTGTACTGGCGTGTCTGCATCCTTGTCTGGTTATGCTTCCTCATGAGCTTCTCCACGGCTTTGTTGAGCTCCAGTATGGAGGTGAACGTCCTGTTGCGCAGCTTGGCGTGCACGTGATGGTAGACGCGCCGTACGGCACTCTCCACGAGAGCCTTCTGCGTAGGAGAGTGAGGCTCGCAGGGCATGGGAACGAAGCCGTAGAAGCATCCCATGTCGGAGAAAGCTTTGTTTATCTGCGGATCGTATTTGTCTGCCTTGATGACGGCAGCCTTGAGATTGTCGCTTACCACTATCTTGGGCACTCCGCCTATATGTTCCAGACACATGCGGATGGCATGGAAGAAGTCTTCCATCTTCTGTGACGGTACGCAGACGGCATATTCATAGCAGGAATAAGGCAGACAGGCCACAAACACCTCCACCTCAACGATTTCACCGGTTCCCGGGTCTATATAGGACAGCTTGTCGCCCGCAAAGTCAACGAACAAATAAGTCCCCGGATCATAGGTGTAGGTCAGCACGGCCGTCGGCCCCTTCTGTGCCACGAGGTTCTGAGAGAGATGGTAGAAGAACTGGGACTTGCCGTAGCCTTCCGGATGCCTGGCCTTGTACTCCTCATACAGAAGCAGGCGCGTCACATGCTTGTCCTTGAGTTGATCGCGGTAGTAGGGCAACTCTTCGAGGAACGTGTCCATACGCTCGTCAGTGTAAGCAGGGCTGCCGGAGAAGAACATCTTCTCCAGCTCGGGATCTTCCATTCGTAGAAGATCACTGACCTTCATGTTTAAGTTGGAAAGGGTTGCGATGTAGCGGTTGACCGTGTTCTTGTCCAGACCCAACTGTTTGGCAACCTTACGGTTAGATACTTTCTGCTCATGCAGTTGCAATACTTTTCTTACATCACTCATATCCTTGGTTTTACCAGCCATAATATCTTTGCTATTAGAATCTTTATTATATTGAAAACTCCCGCAAAGATACTCTGAAACCTGTGAAAAGTGACTGCACATGCTCCGGAAAAAAGTCGCTGAGCCTTGGCTTCTCAAAAATTGACCGCATATACTCCGGAAAAAATTGCACGTCAGCAAGTTAGTGGAAAGGACTGACCGCATATGCTCCGGAAAAACTGCGCCGCGCGGCCGCTCGATAAAAAGTGACCGCATATGCTCCGGAATGGATATCAGACATCGAAACATATGACTGCATATGCTCCGGAATAATGGCTTTTTCGCTTTGTTTTGGCACATTTTCACTCATTTTGGGCTTGAAAATGAGTGACCAAACACCGCCAAATGCTATATTGTAAAGAGTTTTCGCTTAACTCTTAACGCTAAAAACTGACTGCACTTGCTCCGGAATGCGTAGTTAGACAATCTGAAAAAAAATCTTATTTTACAAGGAAATAAAAATAGTTTTGCTAACTTTGCACCGAAGCAATGTTTCTACAATAATATGGTTTCATTCAATTCATAATACTCAAAACCAATAAGTGTAACTATGTACGATGAAGAACAAAGTTTTTGGTATGAATATCGAGGGTATCTGATTGAGATCACTCCCGAGTTTGATGCAGAGAATCCACGCTGTCAAGATGTTGGAGGAACGATCTTTTCTGCGAATGATTTTGATAATCCGGATGGACATAAGATTTCAGAATTGTATATCAATGGTAAAATTGACTGGGAATTTATTAAGAAAGATTATATTTTTCTTACTCTCTCTATTGACCCAAGCCTTAATATTTCTGTTGAGGAGAACTATCAACCGGAAATCATTCCCCAGAAGATAGATTTTCATCAAATTCTGAAGAATGATAAAAGCTTTTATGGAATCATCGCAGTTTCCAAAAAATGCTTGAGAAGCGCATACTTTGACCCTTCATTAGAGCAAGTACGCAAAATGGTTGAAAATCAATTATATAAAGAGATAAAAGAATACAATAATTATTTCAAAGATGACTTGAATTTTTATTCAGTTTGTGATAAAGATTTAGCGATTCTCTACGTAGATCTTGAATTGTTAAGCGAGGAAGAAGCAATTCAAAAGGCTAAGGGGAAAATAGATTTACTATATAATACTGTTAGTATTCCTGATGATACGAATTACTTACGTGGATTATTGCCCCCAATGATAAATTTCAAAAAGATATTGCCGTTATTTAAATCTGAAGGTCATTATATTCAAGGTGATTTTAATACATCCTTTCTGATGGGTTCAGTTTCTTGCAAGACGGAAATGCAGTTAGCTGATCTTGTAGAAACCAAGACACGAGTGTATATCGAGCAAAAAGAATTAGGAGAATACCATACCATATATGTTTATTTCAAGGGTCCATATGTTCTTTTAGAAGGAGAACAATCATCAATGGATGACAAGGACGAATTAGCTTTGTCATGGAGTGGAAGACATGTAAGATTGGCTGCTAAATATAATAAACGAGAGAAATTTGGTAAATTTTTTGTAACCAATGGTAGCAATAACGGACAAGAAGTATTTTCGTTATGCATTATTAGGAGCTCTATAGGATTTAAAGGAGGTGAAGGCGTTATGGAGACTTCTATTCCTTCCTATCAATTAGAACGTAGTTTTATTACTATTCGAAAGGGGCTGAGTTTATCAGAGCTAGAGTACCTTATAGGTACTTTGAGCAATGTAGGAAAAGAAGATAATATGATAATATATTCTATCTCCATACAGGATTTGAACAAGGAGTGGATTGACAAGCCTTTAGACTTAGATTGTTTGGATCCAGATGCGGAATTTGGCAGATTCTACTTTAATTCAGAAGATAAACTTGAAAAATGGTTCTTGTTTATAGATTGATCTCAATAATTGGCAGAAAGCGAATGATCATTATCTTGTTTTCTCACCTCAGCACTTGAACACTAATTTAAATGATAATTTAAGGAGTAGGATTATGTCAACAGTAATAAAATATCCATCCTTTGGTGGAAGGGTCTCCAAGATGGTGAAGCTGCCCGTTATGGTGTATGAGGGTACAAATATGCTATTTGCTCTTAAGCATCCACAGGAATACCGGGAGCAGTTTGAAGAATAAATGGACTGGCTTCCCGTGGATTTTGATACACATGAGTATGACGTTGAAAAAGAGAATAAATTTCTCAGAATCTTAAAGGTTTGATAATATGTTAGGAGCAATCATAGGAGATATCGTAGGTAGCATCTACGAGTTCAACAACATCAAATCGAAGAATTTTCCCTTATTCGGGAAAGGCGTTGACTATACTGACGACAGCATTCTGACTATTGCAACGGCTGACTGGCTGCTGCATGGCGGCAATGCTGCAGACTATTATGCACGTTATGCCAAAAGCAATCCCGATCCTATGGGGAGCTATGGACCCAGTTTTTGGGAATGGGCAATGGATTATTCGTCTGAGACCTCCGGTCCCTATGGCAGTTGCGGGAATGGCAGCGCCATGCGAGTCAGCCCAGTCGGTTGGTTCTGCAAATCAATGCAAGAGGTCTTCGAAAAAGCCAAGGAGTCTGCAGTCTGTACACACAATCATCCTGAAGGCATCAAAGGTGCCATGGCCACGGCTTTGTGTATCTATCTTGCCCGACGAGGGTATGAAAAACCGGTAATCAAGAAGATCATCGAGGATGAATTCCATTACGACCTTTCGATGACCGTCGACGAGATCCGTCCACGCTATTCATGGGAAGGGCTTGACGGTAAGGGCGACGGCGGTACCTGCCAAGGCAGCGTACCCGAAGCCATTGTGTGTGCTATCGAGGCGACCGATTTTGAGGATGCTATTCGCAATGCCATCAGCATTGGCGGCGACAGTGACACCATTGGATGCATTACGGGCAGTATTGCGGAGCCATTCTATGGAATACCTGATGACATTCGGCGGCAAGGACTCGAATATCTCAAGCGTAACGAAGGTTTCATGAAGGTCGTTACAGAGTTTGAGGACAAATACGGGGCAAGATAATCTGAAAAATATGGAACCAAAGTTCATATTGACTCTCGATGGCTATCTTCGCATCGGCTACGTCAGGATGCACAAAGACTTGCTGTTGCCCAAAGACACTTGTATCGGCGGTGGTTATTGGGAGGTTGACCACGTATCCAATAGACTACTGCTGTCGCGACGCTCCTATGACTATGGCAAGCCGAAATGGACTCTTGTCACGGGTAATCTGTACGTACCAAAGGAATACCGGGGCATGAGAATAGAATATGAAGGCGACAGTCTGATGGATTACTGCAATGTGTCAGACGAGTTTGAGATAAGCTATTATTAAAATCAGAAGTTATGATTTACAACATTTTATTCGATATGGGTGGTGTCATCTTCAATCAGAACACCGAAGAGGCTTTCCGCCGGTTCCGTGAGGCAGGCATTGATACCGACTACTACATGGGCAAATATGGTCAGAAAGACTTCTTCATGGATTTGGAGTCTGGAAAGATTGATGCTGACACATTCTGCAAGAGAATGTCTGAGGCAGTCGGTTATGAGATTACTAAAGAAGAAGCAAGCTATTGCTGGCTCGGGTTCTTTGATAGTGTGCCCCTAAAGCGGCTCAAGGATTTGGAGACGCTTCGGAAGAACTACCATCTTTGCCTGCTCAGCAATACCAATCCATTCATGATGGATTTCACGCGCAGCAGCAAGTTCTCAGAGATTGGCAAGCCCATCACCGACTATTTCGACTCTCTCTTCCTGAGCTATGAGATGAAGTGCTGTAAACCCGACTGGAACATTTATAGGAAGGCTCTTGAAGCTGACCACATGAAGGCAGAGAAATGTCTGTTTGTAGATGACAGTGCCGTCAATACCGGTGCAGCAGAGGCACTTGGCTTCAAAACACTAACAGTAAAAACTAACCAGGACTGGATGAATGATGTTCTGAATATATTGGGTAGATGACTTCATGTAACCAAATGTTATTCAGTAAGGTAGAATATTTCATTTGATTTCATTAATGTAGTATTCTCTGACTTCTTTCCAATGATAATATGGAAAGATATTGGTCTTGACCGGGATGTGGACCTCTCTCTCGTTATGTAGGAACTTGACAAGAATGTCACCTTCACGGTTTTTATAAAAAACCAATTGTATGTTGGCTGCCATTGGCGCTGCCTTAAAGTCAGACCAAACCTTATAGACTTCCTCAGGCTTGCTTACTGAGACATCGTAATTCTCAATATGCAGGATTGCCAGTAGAGGAATGACATTGCCATCATGACCAAATCGCAATGTTGCCGCGACATCACCGCATTTTATAGCCTCATCAGCACTATAGATGATGTTGCGCAGCAAATTGCGGGAGTTGGCTACGACAATCCCGTTGCCGTCTTTATGGTTTGCATTTCCTACATAGAAACGGTAATTGACACATTGCCACAAGTCAAACAGTTCCCGTGGCTCAAAGATGTCATAAAAGGATATGTCCGTATTCATGTCCTGCATATCAACAGCAATCCAATATAGCCCCCACATCAAGCTTGCAGCGTCAAAATGACGTCTTGTATACTCTTCGTCGTTGAAGAGCGTTGAGATAAGTCTGTGAGGGTTCACATGTTCCGCCTCGAACTTCTTATACTCACCCACCCAAGGACCATTGTTGCCATCTGTGAATTCGTTGGACTCAGCCGTGTGATAATTCAGATAATCCATGTATTTCCCGCTCATCTCATAATTGATGGACAACTGTGGAGCTAAACTCTTGAGTTCATCGCCACATGCCACCATGCTCATGGCACAGCGCGGAACTATTGTTGAACGTGCGGATATTATTTTCTTACCTTTGAATACCTCCGGAAAGTTGCGGAACATTCTTTCCGCTATTCTCTTGTGCTGATTTACGCCAACAGGTGTAAGATCACCACCTCGTCCTTGAACGTAGGGCCACAATCTGTCAAGCCGTGTCAATACGTCACGTCCCAGCGTAGTCAACACCCTACATGAATCGGCCTGGCTCATCACATCAATAATCCACTTATAGTCGCGGTCACCCAGCAGATAGCGGGACCCATGCCTCGCATAATGGCTGATATAAAAAGGAACATAGCCCTTAGGAGCTGGCGTAAGACTGGATGTCGGCTCGGGATAAGCATAATATACTCCGCCAGCTTTGTTCAAATCTGCACGGACCTCATCAAAGGAGGTCTGTGCAGACAATCCAGCTGACAGTAGCAGCATGGCTGCCATCATCAGAATAGTTCTCATATGATGAATATCAGGTAAGCTTTTTACTTATTGTATCCGTTGTTCTGTTTCAGAGTCGGATTGTTGGTCAGTTCAGCCTCTGGAATCGGGAAGAGTACACGGTAGTCGTCGACATCTGCCCCAAGGCGCTCTCCGTTCTTCCAATCCCAGTTGTATCCTTTGGTATATTTGCCAAAGCGAATCAGGTCCGTACGACGCACGAGTTCTGAAGCCAGTTCACGCTGACGCTCAGCAAGGATGAAATCGAGGGTCAGCTGATCCAGGGTGATGTCACCCGACACATCCGAGCGAACACCGCTCTTAGCATACTTGCCACTCATGTAGGCACGCTCGCGGATCTCGTTGACATAGCCGAGTGCCTCTTCCTTCGTACCCTTGGCTCCGCGGAGGATAGCTTCAGCAGCAATGAGATAGGCCTCTGCTGTACGGAACATCGGGAAGTTGATAGAGGTGTAAGCCTCACCTTGAGCCGGAATCTGGTCGTCTTTCGTCACATTGCGCCATTTGATGTAACCATAACCGCAAGTGAACTGACTCGTCATCTCATCCTTGCTTCCCCACGTCTCTTTCTTTTGGTTCGGCAGAGCGGTCATGAACTGTGCACGCTTGTCCATCTTGTTGTTGCCCCAGGTGTCGTTCTTGTCAAACATGACATCGCTGGGATTGAATGCGTCTACAAGTGTTGTCTTGGCGCGCACGTTACCCCAACCACGGGAGCCGACGCCTGTCTTATAGAGTTCGTTCATCGGACCATTGACAAAAGCCTTGACGAAGAAGTTGGTACCGGCAGAGCTCTGTGCCTTCTGTCCGTCCTGGCAGAGCGGCCAGATGATTTCCGAGCACTGGTCGTTGTCGGCAAGGAAAATCTGACGGTAATCCTTGGCAAGCGGGTATCCGCCTTCGTTGATCACCTTCTTGGCATAGGTCAACGCATCATCGTAACGGTCTTCTCCAATCCAAGTCTTGGCGTTGAGGTACATACGGGAGAGAAGGAACCAGTCAGCAACCTCGTCCACTCGGCCGTATTCGTTCTTGTGAGGGGCACGGAGCTGACTCTCGATATCCTTCAGTTCGTTCTCCGCATAATCGAAGATCTGCTTGCGTGTATACTGTACGGGGATTTCCTTCACGCCAGTGTTCTCGTCGATATAAGGCACACTGCCGAAGAGGTCACAAAGAGTGACATAACAGTAGGCCCGCAGGAAACGAACCTCTGCACGGTAGTAAGGACACTCCTCGCCCAGACTATCGGCAAGGCCGCGGCTCTGAAGTTTGTCTGTCGTACACTGACGCAGCATCTCGTTGCAATAGGCGATGGTCATATACAGACGCTGGTATGTCCATTTGATGACCGAGGCATTGGAAGCATCCCATGTCAGGTTCAGACATTTGCGCAGGCCATTGGACTGTGATGGCATGATGAAGTTGTCGGTAGACAGTTCCTGAAGATAGAAGAGCAGACGTATATATCCGGAGTAACCCTCGTTGGCTCCCTCAAGGTCACCATCACCACCGTCGCCGCCTTTCTGACCTGTAAGAATCAGCGAGCCGTAACATTTGGCCAACAAGCCCTTGTAGCCGTCTACCGTAGAGTAGACTTTCTCGCCGACAAGCTGATTGTCGTCAAGAGGCATCGTATCTAAGTCATTGAAGCAGGATGTCATCGAAAGACTGATGACAAACGCCATGATAGTATATATAATTTTCTTCATGATTGCTGAGATGTTATTAGAAATTCAAGTTGGCACTGAAGGAGAATGTACGTGGGCGAGGATAGACATCGCGGTCAATTCCGTTTGCCAGTTCCGGGTCAATGCCGCTGTAACCCGTGATAGTGCACACGTTCTGAACGGTGAAGGCCAGACGAAGGCTGCTGTTGCCATTCCACAGACGCGGGAAGGTATAGGCAAGTGTGATGTTGTCTATTCTGAAGAAGTCGCCGCTCTCGAGGAAATAGTCAGAATAGAGCTGCTGCGTGTTGAAGCCCAGGTCACGTGTTGAAGGCAGGATATTGGAGAAGTTGCCCTGGTCACTGTATACCTGCTGGAGGTACTGGTTGGCCTTGACATAGTTGTAGACATAGGCTCCGAAAGCTCCGTGGCCGGAAATTCCTAAATACCAGTTGCGCCAGGTAAGCGAGGTGTTGAGACCCATGTAGGCCTTGGGAAGCGCGCTCTTATCTGTAGAATAACGTGTCTCGGTCGTCGACACACTACCGTCAGGCTGGATATATTTGTTCTCCAACGGCTTCCCGTTGTCGTCGTAAGCCTGCTTGCAGAGATAGAAGGTGTAAGGACGCTTGCCGACCATGAACACCTGCACATACTTACCCGTTCCGGAGATAGAGCCAGTCTGCACGAAGTTGCCCTCTGAGTCGATGACGTTCAGCTTCGTGATCTTTGAAGTGTTCCATGTATAGTTGAATCCAAGGTCCCATTTGAAATCCTTAGTCTGCACGGGGACGGCATTGATGGAGAACTCCACACCTTTGTTGTCCATCTCACCGATATTGGTCGTGAGAACCGATGAGAAGTTGGTACCCGAGATGACGTTGATAGTGTTAAGCAAGTTTTTTGTATGACGCTTATAGACATCGACAGATCCGTAGATGCGGTTATCGAGGAAGCCGTAGTCGAGACCAGCATTCCAAGTCTCTGTCGTCTCCCACTTGATATCAGTGTCATAAGCATTAGGACGATAGGTGCGATACCACTTGTCACCGAAGCGATAGCTTGCCTCGGGATAAGAGACGGTGAAAGTGGTCATGTAAGGATAGTCGTTGAGGATATCCTGCTGACCAGTCTGTCCATAGCTCAGGCGTAGCTTAAGGTTGGATAGCACACGGTTGTCCTTCAGAAACTTCTCCTCAGAAATGCGCCAGCCAAGAGCAACGGAGGGAAAGTAGCCCCAACGGTTGTCCTTTGAGAAACGCGAGGAAGCATCTGCACGCAAGGTGGCGGTGAGCATGTATCTGTTATCGTATGTATAGTTCAGTCGTCCATAGAGAGACAGCAGATAGTATTCCGTCTCATAATGATACGGCGAGAAAAGTTCCTTGCCTTCCGGAGAGAGGGTTGTGTCGTCAAACTTCTTCCAGAAGTGCTGCCAGCCATAACCAGCCATGACGTTAAAGTCATGTTTCCCGGCGAAGGTGTGGCGGTAGTCAGCATATAGGTCGAGCAGCTCATTGTGCTTCTTCTGCTTGCCGTCATAGTCGAGACCTGTGCCATCCTTCATGTTGGAGGTGTACATCATTCCGGCCTTGTCAGGCACATCCTTCGTATACTTGCTCTGCAGGTAGTCCATGCCGAGGTTCATGTGGAGCTGTAAGTCCTCAAAGCCGTGGACTTTGTAGTTGACGGCTGCGTTACCGATGAAACGGTCAACATTGTTGCGCTGTTTCTGAAGCTCGAGCTGTGCCACGGGGTTGTCGGTTTGGATTGCCATCGGTGAGGTTCCGTTCATCCAGATGAAATAGCCCAGTCCTGGATCTGTGGAAGCCGTTGAGCTGCCGGTCTTGACAGGGCGTGTCGGGTCATAGGCCAATGCGTTTCCTGCAACACTGCCGTCTACCATATGATTGTTCTCTGAAGAGAATTTGGCATTCAGCGAAACTGTCAAATGGTCGTTAAAGAATGAAGGGGTGATTCCGCCATCGAAGGTGAAGCGGCCGTACTTGTTTGTACGAATGATACCCTGCTGGTCGGTATAGCCTACGGATGCACGGAACGGAGCCTTTTTCATGGCATTGCCCGATACGGAGAAGTTATGCTCCGTACCCACAGCCGTACGATAAATCTCGTCCTGCCAGTCGGTATCGGCTGTACCGAACTGTACGTCGGCAGGAACACCACTTACGGTAGGCACGAAACTACGGAACTCGTCGGCGGTAAGCGGATTGAGACGCTTCTCAACGCTACTCAGCGACATGTTGCCGTTATAGTTGAATTTCAGTCCTCCGTTTGTGCCTTTCTTGGTTGTGATGACAATCACACCGTTGGAAGCACGTGAACCATAAATTGCGGTTGCAGATGCATCCTTGAGAACTGTGAAGGTCTCTATGTCGTTAGGGTTGAGTGAACCGATGATGTTACCACCACCTTCTATAGATGAATTATCGACAGGCACGCCGTCTATGACAATCAAAGGGTCATTGGAAGCTGAAAGCGAGGCGCCACTGCGGATGCGGATTGTAGCACCAGAGCCAGGTGCACCCGAGTTGGTGATGACGTTGACACCAGCAATCTTGCCGATCAGCGCATCCTGGGCGGTGTTCTGCACGCCCTTGTTCAGTTCATTCGGCTTTATGGCTGTCACAGAACCGGTAAGGTCATTCTTTTTGACCTGGCCGTAACCGATGACGACAAGTTCATTAAGCATATTGTCGTCTTCTGACAGCTTGACATTGATATCAGACTTCTCTCCTACTTGGATTTCTTTAGGATTAAATCCAACATAGCTGACAACAAGAACGGCTCCCTTGGGAACATTAAGTGTGAAGTTGCCGTCAATGTCACTTACCGTGCCTTGGGTGCTACCTTTGACCATGACAGTAGCGCCTGTGAGTGGCTCTCCCTTTGGGTCTAGGATTCTTCCTTTTACCTGATGCTGGTTGTTCTGGGAAGGAGCGGGGCTATTGGCTTTTGTCCTTCCCTCCTTGATGAGAACCTGCTTACCAGAGATAGTGTAACGCAGTCCTTCTGTACGGCAAAGTTCAGAGACGACTGTTTCTACAGAACGGCCTTTAATGGAGACACTGACGGGGTCATCAAGACGACCTCTGACACTGTTGTCATACGCAAAAATGTAACCACTATGCTTCTCCAGATAGTTGAATACATCCTTCATTGTTGTCTGTTGGGCCTGGAGCACCATGATGCCATTACTGTCTTGCGACAGTGATACAAGAGGTGATGCCGTTATCTGATTGGAAACAGATAGCAGACCCGCAGCAAGGAGCAATGTCGCTCCTCGATTGATTCTCATAATAGGTCTAAACATGCTACTTAGGTATTAATGATTATATATAAATAATTCTTATCTTAGTATTCTCACATTGTTGCCATTGACAATGCACCTTGATTCTGAAAGGAAACTGATGCTCTTCAGAGCCTTGCGCATGTCTGTATCAAGCTCCAGTTTCCCATAGAGTCGCTGTCGTGCTATACTGGGCGAGCAGGTTATGCTAATGCCATAATAGTTCTCCAAATCGCGCGTAATCTGACTTACCGTTTGACCATTAAGGTTCATAATGCCCTGTGTCCAGGATGTATAGTCAGCGGCATTCACATCAACAAGTTCTCCCACTGTGCCTCTTTTTATACTAACAAGATGGTTCGGGCGCAGCCTGATGACATCCTTGCATTGTGTCGTGATTTCCACTGACCCTTCTTCGAGAGCCACTGTTGAGTTACATTCATTGTAAGTATTGACATTGAATTTTGTTCCCAGGACTCTCAAATTGAATCCGTGACCATGCACTATGAAGGGGTGACGTCTGTCGTGGGCTACCTCAAGATATGCCTCGCCGTCAATTGACACTTCGCGGAATTTTCCATTGAAAGAGCTCGGATACGTAACCTTGGTCCTGGAATTGGCAGTGATTTTTGTTCCGTCTGCCAATATTATGGTCATCGTCTTTCCGGTAGGAACTTTTGTCGTCAATAATTTAAGCGGTTCCACCCTTTCCTTATCCGCTATTCGGCGGGGGTGTTCTTGGACTACTGACTGACGTGGAAAAAGCACAATAGACAGAATGATTGCCACAGAAGCTGCTGCTGATACAATCAGTAGCCTTATGCGACGGTGGGACCTGTTGGCGAGTTTGCGATGCGTGCGCAACTTTATGTCGTCAACAGGAATCTCGCGTGGATGGCAGTGATCCAGTATGAACTGAATCCTGATGTCCTCGTCGTGGAACTCATTTTCGTTATTATTTATAGTAAATCTGCTCATATGCAGTCTGTTTTCAGCTTAATAATTTTTACATAGCCTTTTTCAACTTCTTGCGCAGGGTGTTAAGCGCGAAAGTGATGTGATAGTTGACGGTCGCTTTGGAGATTTGGAGCAGTTGGGAGATATCGTCATATGACATGTCTTCCATTTTTGCCAGAAAGAATATGTGCTTGCACTTTGGAGGTAGGGATTCGATTGCCTCATTGAACCGGCGGCATTCCTCTTCTGAAATCATGCCATCAAGTGGCGTTCGCAATTCGGGAAAGTAGAAGTCTGGTACCTCATCGAGAATGACATTTCGTCTTTTCCACTCCTTGCGTAGAGCGCTCACCGATTTATTATAGGCGATTGTGTTCAGCCAACTTAGAATGCTATCGATTTTTGCCAGTTGGTGACGGTGTTCCCATACCTCGATGAAAACATCACTGACAATCTCTTCCGACAACTCATGATTGCCGAGTATTCCGTATACATGAAAGTATATCTTCTCAGAATACCGCTCCATGAAATTGTCGAAGGCAATCTCATTGCCTTGCGAGATGAGATACAGTTCTGTCTTGTCTGTGTCTTGCATACGGTTTGACTTCTGGTTTTGATTCTCTACATCCATCTTGCATGGACGCTTCTATAATAATAGACGCAAGTGAATGGGAATCAAATAGGTTAAAAATATTATTTTTTAGACTAAAATTAATATTTTCCTTTTTGAAGTATGAAAATGTGTATCATTCTCCCCTATAGTATCTATAAATCAGCATGAACTCATCCGTTAGTCCTGCATCTTCTGCATAATCCATAGCTCGCTTGCTATCATCGTTAATGACACATTTTATTGCTTCCACAGCATCGAAGAAGCAACTCAATGGTCTTTGTTGCAGAACGTGTCTCAGCCAATCGAATTCATTGACCCATTCGTCAGAAGGCTTGGTGAGATACTTCGACTTGTTCAATCCCTCTGCCCATACTTCAGCTTGCATGAGTATTCCCAATAACATGTTCTTGTCACAGACACTACTGAGTGCATCCAAAATCGAACGCCTAGTTGTAGAGGGATTATTTGATTTTATACCATTAAAAAACACCTTGGCGTCTTCCTGGGCCCTTTTCATTCTCTCGTCAGCGAGTTTAATAGCTGCATCGATGCCTTTCTCGTTCATAATAAATGTGTATTCTAATTTTTACTCGTCACAAAATTAAGCATTATGTAATTTTAAACCAAACTTTTCTATTGTTTTTCAATAAAAGTATAGGAATTGGTCGAATTACCCATTGATGTATAAGGGCATTGTCTTATTTCAAGAGCTTGTCGCAAATATTCATCTTATCTTAAACATTTTCTGATTCTCATTTGTCTTTATCAAAGTAAAGTTGTACTTTTGGCACAGCAAAACAATAATTATCATGGAGAATCCAGGTATCATAACATTATTTGGCAACTTGATGGAGTCCACCAAGGAGGATCTCATCAAAATAGCCGGTGTCGTTGGAGCAAAAATAAAGAAGACTGGGGCTAAAGCAACAATAGCGAAAACTATCAGCGATTATATCCTCGCTAATCCGAAGAAGTTCTTGAGCGGCTTGATGCTCCACGAACTTGATATGGTAGAATCAATTTGTGAAATTAAGAATGATGATGAAGCGGTCTGCGCCCCCTTGATGGCAAATCAGATGTCATTGTTCAACCTCTCGATCATGGATGTATATGATACGGAGCAGGACAATGTAGAAATGTATGACCTGCCTGTAGACCTGAAAAAGGCCATAGAAAACTTTATTGACCAAGAAATTAAGGAGCAAGAGAACAATATAGATGATCTCTTTAGAGACCGAGTCATCTTAGGCCATCTTAATTTTATAGGATTTTCAGAATATTATGAATTCCTCTCGCTCGTATCAGATATCACAGATGAAAGTACTCAAGAAATAGACAGCTACATTCATCGTAAGTTTCTATTATCAGCAAATATCTTGGATTTGGAAGACGGGATCGTCATTATTAAGTCCCCTTTTCTTGAGGATTCAGATGTCGATGATCTTTTCGAGAAGATAGGTGAAAATGAGTGTGAAAGTCATTGTGATTATAAAGTGCCATTTGAGGAGATTATGGAATGGGGCAACATGCCCTACCCTGTCAGCCATCTTGGCTATGCTCAAAAACTCCTGAAAGCCATGGGTAAGATACCTAAATTAGCGGGTATCTCAGACGCTTTACTCACCCAATATTGGATAGATGTTCAACTATCAGGTGATGAAAACGGAGCTGTAACTGCGATGATTAATGACGCTGGAATAAAAGACATAAGCGTAATCAAGAAAATATTGCCGGAATTAGTTAATTTCTCCGACAAGATGCCACTTTGGGCTTTCCTAGGTCATTCCTTAGAGGAAGTCATGAGCAGCCACAAGGGAAAGAAAGGCAAGGCTATGATATTGCCTTTGAATGGAATAAAGCCAAAGAACAAATGATTCACAATTGTCCGGACTTAGAGGATGCCATTGAGACATGGGGTATTCTCCCTCTATTGTCTACAGATATCGGTGGCTGGTCTGCTGAGGAACAGACTGCGGATGAGTGTCAGTATACAAAGTTGCCAGACGGCGGTTGGGAGTGGCAACTGTGGAAATGGAAAGGAGGGGCCATTCAGGAGACAGGCTGTGCCTATGGCAAGTTCATTATGGGCAAGGCCGCTTTCATCAGTAAACAACTGTGGCCAGACTTCTGCAACTGGCGGCGGTATGTCTCACCAAAGATAGAAGAAGGCAGCATTGAAGAAACAATCCTTTTCACTCTTGAGGAGAACGGCAGTATGATCACGCGTGAGCTGCGGAAAGCGTGCGGATTCGACGGTCCAAAAATGCGGGGTAAGTTCGATACTTATGTTTCCCGCTTGCAGAATGCCGGATACATCGTTACCGAAGACTTCATCTACCCACATGACAAGAACGGAAAGGAATATGGCTGGGGGTGGGCATTATTGACTACCCCAGAGGCACGCTTCGGAAAGGAAGCATTCAATCCTAAGCGTAGCCCAGAAGAGTCATACAACATACTGATGAAGCATTTCCACAATATCTTGCCTGAAGTTAATGACAAGCAGCTTGAGGAGATATTAAAAAAGAAATAAAGAGATAGGATTATGACGCAGGAAGATATAATGAAGCTCGTCATGGGTAAGGATGGGTTCATCGGAAACGTGATGAAGATCCCTCATGACAGGCAGAACAAGACTCATGAACTGGTATTGGAATACAACCAGACCAGTCCGTCTGACGTCAAGCACCGGCAGGAACTGCTCAGACAGATTCTCGGCACATATAATGAGAAAGTGACGATTCAGCAAGGTGTTCATTTCGACTATGGGTTCAACACCCACTTCCTCGGTATGGCCTACGTCAACTTTGGCGTTACCTTTCTCGACACAAGTCCTGTAACGATCGGAGACATGTGCTTCATTGCCCCTGGAGTCATCATCACTTGCGCCGGTCATCCGGTTGTTGCCGAACAAAGGAATCAAGGTATTGAGACTTCCAAGCCGATAACTATCGGCAACAGCGTGTGGATTGGTGCACATGCTACCATCTGCGGTGGCGTTATGATCGGAGACCATGCCGTGATAGGTGCAGGAGCAGTTGTACTTCATGATGTACCTGAAAACACGATCGTTGCCGGAGTTCCAGCTAAAGTAATAAGAAAGATAACGGACAAGGATATTATCCATCAAGACAAAATAAACTTTTAAGTTAGATACAGCTTATGAGAAAGTTAGCATTATCATTAGCCCTTGTGGGCATGACGCTCATTGCTAGCGCCCAGGACATAAAGTTGCCCAAACCACTGATGGAGAACAAGGTGACACTGATGGAAGCCTTACAGAACCGGCATTCATCCCGAGAATACTCCGAGAAGCAAATCACTGACAGCGAACTGTCAACAGTTCTTTGGGCAGCCTGTGGCATTAACCGACCGGAAAGCGGCAAACTGACTGTACCGTCGGCTATCAACGCACAAGACATCCAGGTGTATGTAATCCGTCAGGACGGAGCCTATCTCTATCAGCCGAAAGAGAATATGTTGAAGAAAGTAAGCAGTAGAGACCTCCGTGCCCTAGTAGCAGGCAGACAAGCCTTCGCAGCTACTGCTCCTGTATCATTGGTTCTCGTCAGCGACCACACGAAGTTCGGTAAAGCGCGGAATGCCTATGAGCGCTTAGGTGTCATTGATGCAGGCTATGTCTCTCAGAACATTTGTCTGGCTTGCTCTGCTCTCGGTCTGAACACCGTTCCCCGAATGACTATGGATACGGAAGGACTTCGCAAAGAGTTGGGTCTTGACAGCAACTACGACATCATCATCAACAGTCAGATCGGATATCCAAAGACATTGGAGAAATGATAGAATACCCGAGGGGTTGATATATAGTCATTGGTCATGATGCAGCGGTAGATGATATGTCCTGCTATCCGTTAGGCGTTTTCTGTCGCTGTATGATAAGATGGCACACGAAGCCTTTCCATTTCTTCCATTTCTCAACCAATATAGAATTGAGTTCATACTCAATACCATTAATCTCGACAGTTTTCCATGAAAAGTCAGGATATTAGACTGCCAATGACATCCTAATTTCCAATATGACATAGCAAGTAATATTATGACAGATGAAAAAATTCTTTTTATGTTCTACTTATTCCTTATGATGAATTTCGTCATAAATCTTCTTCAACTCGTCAACATCCATAGCTTTTTTATGTCGATGAACCATAGAGTGGCAATTGGAGCATAGTGGAACTAAATCACCATCTTTAAGCTTGTATTCTCCACCTCTCTCCGACACAGGAATGCGATGATGAATCTCAATGAATCCATCACCGATCTCTCCATAGGTCGACTTGAAGTCCATCCCGCACACATAGCATTTGCAGCCATACTTTGCTATACATGCTGCACGCGCACTCCGGTCACGCTCATATCGGGTAGCCTCATAGCTGATCTCTTTTCCTTCTATCCATGTCTGGTCTTCCTTATCCTTGAGTTTCGGCTTCTTAGGTCGGATTTTCTTAATCTCAACACCTGACTTCTTAGCCAAATACTGAATATAATATTCTAGACACTTTGATGAGATATAGCCATAGGGCTCAGCCAACCAGTCCTCATTATCCTTTATCACAGCAGAATAGCCCAACAACTCACCGATAGTATAGACATTATCATAGAGACATGGGAATTTACTGTCGAAATGAATATTGATAAAAGCAGGGAGGTAATCCTCCGCTGCTTTTATCATAGAGCTTAGGTAGCTTCCTTTGGCAAGGCCGTTTTCCCGTAAATACTTGCGAAAGTCCTTTCGAGCCTCACGCTGCTGTTCAGTCAACGTCATTGTTACTTCTTCTTGATGATCACATAATAGAGAATATCCTCGTTCGGATGTCTATAGACATAGACGTTTCCGTCAAGGGTATCATAATTCATATACGTGCTCTTTGTATTCCATCCTCCGCTGATGCTATGATCTGGACGAATCTCAACAATACCGGCATCTGACTCTATCTTCAGTCGGCGAGGGTGCTTGGCATCCATCTGAGAATGAATCGTGTCAACATCCAGCACATCGTTGAAGAGAGCATCAACATAATCGTCGGCAGTCTTTGCATCCGGGAAATTCTTATAGACAGGAGTATAGTCATTGAAATTCTCATTGTTGCACTTGCGCTTTGGAGAATCCAACTGCAATGTCAATAAGTTTATCTTGAATCCAAACAGATGCTGCATCTCATCGATCAGGTATACCAGCATCAGTCCTGACAATGCGCTATTGACATACATATCACTGTATGAGATGTTCACGTGCTTGCCATAGAGTATCTCTGTGAGCAAATCGATATCTATAGGTTTCAGGACGCTCTTCGCTATCACCTTTGTAAAGTAATGGCAGATTCTGAATCCTGTCACCTCGGCAAGTCCTTCTCTCACCACATCGGTCGGAGCTGTATCGAATGTAGGCGCTTCTTCCTCAGCGAACTTGACATCATTGTCGTCGACAAACAGATGAGTGTGGTTGCCCCACTCGTTGGAGAACGTCAACGCATCCTCTTCGTTAGTGAAATATCTCAGACGATGGTTATCATCCACAATGATGATACCGGTCTTTATCTTGCCCATGTCTTTCACTAGATCTACCTTGCAATCAGGAAATTTCGACTGGATGTCGATGAATGGCAGTTTCTCAGCCAAGGATGTGTGCAGTTCAGGATGGTACTCTATCTTGAGGGCTACCTCTTTACCATTCTCCACGGCCTTCTTGATGAGCTTGCCCATTTCAGAACGGACACTGTTCCAGTCGGAAACAGCGTAGTTGTTCGACTCATCAGATACTACCAGGGTGATCGATTTCACATCAGATGTTGTAACCGCCTGTTTCACTATTGCCTTCATCGACTGGTAGACGACCTTTGCATTCGGACTGACAGCCTTGATCTCATCAGGCAAATTGACGGCCTTCTCCTTCTGCTTGTTCAGCCAGTCCCAAACAACAGACTTCGAAAGAAGGTCGGCATAGCGATAGTTGCTTCTGTCAACCAGACACCTTGCGCAGGCTCCACCGTCAACATGGCAGTTGCAGGTGTATTCCGACAACATCTCTCTGGCTATATCGAAGATCTCCTGGCATTCCACAGGATTAGTGAAATGCAGAGAATATCCACATCCCCCCTTCGCCGTATCATAGATGAACAGGACTGTAGCACCAAGCACTTGTTTGATGCCAAAGTTGACTTCAGTCTCATCAATACCAAGATACTTCACGAGTGCCCTCTTCAGCATCACGCCGAGTGAATAGGCCAATACCTGATCGTTTGCATAATCATGGCTATCGGCATCATACTTGAAGCGCAGTACGGAATAGCAAGTCTGATGGCGGCCGGTCAGGACTACATGCCTCGCGATGTCATTTATATTAGCAGTGCACTTTCCGCCCCAAAGCTTGTCATGCCCGCCTTTAAAGACTGTAGGCAGTGAGTCATTATTCGGCAGTCTGCTTGTCTCGATAGCGGCCCTGCCGCAATGCTTACAGAAAGCGAAACCGAAGCCAACGCCGGCATTGTAGTACAGGATCTCCCCCGACTCGCCACTACTTGCTACCTCACAGAGGTTTACATCGTTATGCTTCGTCCAGTCAACTTGTAAAAGTACTGGACGGATGTCATAATAACGCTTTTCCGTGCGTTCCTCACGCGAGCAAGGCTTGGACTGGTCGGTGCGAAAGCCAATGGGCTCATATGCCCTCGTGTATCCGGTGTTGGTATTCAGAATACCATAATATGGATTACCACAGACGGGACACGTCAACCCAGTGTTCAGCCCCACCTTATACTCCGTATGGCCGCAATGCTTGCAGAAATATATGCCTCTAGTCTGCGTCTGATCGTTGTAAGCGCCGAACAACATCACGCCTGCAGAGACATAATTCTTCTCATTCACAACTACGGTCTGCTCCGGAGCATATTCATTCAAAGCTGTATTGATATCACGGCTCGCCGACGTAGCTCTGCGAATCTTGTTGATTTTCGTTCTTACCTTGTAGATTTTCTGCCATGTCTCCGGCATTGTCGTATCGTCAGTTGCCAACTTCAACTCATTGCTCAGTCTATCTAATTCACGATAGTACTTGTGCAACTTCATGGTTTGATCCAGATCTGTGAAGTCGAACGTTACTACTCCTGTAGGCATATTGGCATTAGGGAAGAACTGATGCTCAGAGAGATAAATGAGTAAATTCTCCTCCTGAACTTTCTTGAGCTGATTGCTGATGGCAAATCCCACTGCCGCGTCGTTCTTTCCGTTCTTGTTGTTCTGAAAAGCTGTCTGAAGATCATTCACCACTTGATGGTATTGAGCTTGGACATCAAGAATAGCCTGAATAGTACGTCCGATAGTATAGGATGTTTTCTGGCCAAAAACCTTATGGAAATTCTGTTCCGCCTTTTGGTTCGTGCTCATATTATTGAGATACTGCACGAAAGGAGCACAAGTATTGTTCATAAAGTCTCCAATAGTCATTGTTGCCTGGATGCCGGCGCCGTTGCCACAGATGAACTCTCTGAAGAAATAGGAGTTGATATGGCGCTGAATGATTGTCAGGCTCGGAGCTACCTTACTCATGCGACTGGCGGCCTGCAATGCCCACATAGGATTGGCGAAGGTATTCTGCCCTACAGGAGTATTATTGCAGAGCGAGAAGGCAATAGCCTTGGTCTGTCCCATACGTCCGGCACGACCAACACGCTGCAGATAGTTGGCAGCCGTAGGTGGGATGGTATCCATCAGTACAACATCGATGTCGCCAATGTCTACACCCATCTCCATCGTCGTTGAGCAATGAAGCACATTGATAGTCGGATTAGCCTGACTGAAACCTGCAGTGTATTCACGCAACAGGTCCTTTGACTGCTGTGCAGAGTGCTCGGCTGCTATATATGCCGGAGTGCAATGATAAGCATACTTATGACGGTCGCTCCAAAGTCCATGGTCTTTCAATACTTTGATTTGTGGGTCAGTCTTCATCCAGTCCAGAACCTTGTCATTGTCCTTCGGACGAACTGGCATTGTCAGCGTATCATCAGAACAATGGTAACGCTCAAAGAGCTTCGGCGACATCTCGCCTACAATCAGCGGACTATAGCCACAGAATATGGTATCCAACAGCTTGTTGGTGACAGGGCAGATGCGTTCTTTATCTGTCAATCCTACACGGCAAACTGTGCTTCTTTCTGACAAGTCAAGGTAATAGCAGGCTTGATATTTATTGTTGCCAAGATAGTTGTAACCAGCTCTGACATTAGTATCAACCTTTGTCAACAGTTCATATCTCTTATCGATAAGTTGATTCCATGCGTCCAAGAGAATATTACTCACTGCATTACATGATGTCTGTAGATCAGTTGCTGTGTGTATTCCTAATCCTGCACAGAGGATGAGCACAAGTCGGCTCTGCTTAAGAGATACATTGTCATTGCTGTCCATATTGACCGTTGGCCAATGGTCTGTGTCTGTTCGAGTATCAGCAGTAGAGGCAACAGGAGTACTTAAGTTGGCATCACGCACATATTTACGCTCACCGTCAATCAAAGGCTGTACGTGGTTGCCCATGCGGAAGAAATAGTCGAGACAAATCTTTAGATAATCACGCCAGTCATCATCGGATAAATCTATGCCGTTATCATCAACATAGTCAACCAAGCTTACCGGCCTGCTAATTTTCTGCAGAGCCGGATAGACCAGTGTAATTAAGCCCATCGACTCAGCATTGCTTTCATACAGCGGTTTACGGCCAATGATCTGACGCAAAAGAGCAGCCTTATAAGCGTCTTCGTCATTTGAATTGTTTTTTCCGGCAATATGCTCAAACAGAGCGCGGTTGAAAATACAGTCGGATACTTCCTTAAGAGAAAGACCATGAGTAGTATTGCCCAGCAACTGTTGGATTTGCCCCCACATATCTTTAGGGATTCTACTAAAGTCAATACTCGAAACAGCATTTTGTTTTTTTACCAATTCTTGAAGCATTCTCTCCCTGCTCTGTATTCTCTCCACATTGATGTTGAAGGTCTTAGCAGAGATTGCTGTTCCCTGTCGGCTATCGGTAAATGCAATATACTTGCCCCAGCTATGTCCATTAGTGGCACACTCATGCAAGAGAACAGGAGAAATTGTTTGATTGATGAAATTGATAGGTATTCTGAAGTGCTTCAGATTCAGTCGCTTGCCCTGTGCCAGTCTGCCGCATTCCGGACAATAGCAGTGTCCGTCGGCTTTGCGCACGTCTAACCACTCACCAGTATTGTCGCTCTTCACTTCTAGTACCGACTGCTTGGCAGTATGTACGAGATTGAATGTATCGGCATGGGCATTGCTCAGCGGATTGAAGAACTTATCCTTGTCATATGGAATGGCAAAGAACGTATCGGGGGTTCCGTCGCTGTTCTGCTCATCCTCATCCTCTTGCTCTGGAGTTTCATCCAGTGCGAAATAGTCGTCACGGTTGATACCATCCTCACATGGTGAGATCTTATGACTCTGCGAGTCACTTCTACCCATGAGCACGAAGCTGCCACACCGCTTGCACTGTACGATCTCGAGCAGAGGAGCGCCGCAGTCAGGGCATACCGATGCCTTATAGGTCGTCAAATGGCCATAATGCGTGCTACTCGTGCCCTTGCAGTTCGGATTGGCACAAGCATAGAGTCCGCTAATGGAGCGCATGAAGAAATGAGCACGGAGCGACATGACCGGCTTATCGTCGACCTTCAATTCGCAGAGGTCGTCGACAGTTCGCAGAGCTTTTTGCATGTCATATTCCTCCTTAGGGCGGAGCCACTCCCACAACTGCTGCAGCTTCATGCCAGGCACCTCATTGATCTTACGACGTAGGGAGACGACGCGATCGACGGAAGGCAGACTGTGGCTCCTCAGCTCAGCATCGAGTTTGCTCTCGTCGATCTCCGGCACAAGGCGCTCGCCACCGATCACTTTTATCTGGCTGACGGGCTGTCCTGTGATAGTAGAGATAAACTCTGCAAGCGATGTGTCGCCATTGTCGCCGCCAATAGTTGCACTCGTACAGGCGAAGCGCACCTGACTGGCTTCACGGCCGAAAGCATTGAGGATACGCTTGATCTGATAGGCAAGTTCTACGGCTGCCGAACCGGAATAGCTGTGAGCCTCATCGATGATGATCCAGCGCAGCTTGCCTTCTGACTGCTTCAGCATGTTCTGGTCTTCCTGCCTCACGAGAATATATTCCAGCATGCTCGGGTTGGTCAACAGGATCTGCGGTCGCGTGCCTTCTTCTTTGTCATCACGAATCTTTTTGCGCGTTCTGATCTCAACTTCTCCTTCATCAGTGCCATCAGCATGATATTCCGGAGTGTCGCCATTGTATACGGCAAAGCGCAGTCCGGTAGCTGAACAATATCTCGTTAGGCGCTTCTTCTGGTCCTCCATGAGCGCGTTGAGCGGATAGAGGAAGATAGCCTGAATGGCATTGATATTGCCCTGTTCATAGAGGTCACTGATGACCGGATACATGAAGCACTCCGTCTTACCAGAACCGGTACCGCTGGTGACTACAATGCTCTTGCCTTCATGCAGCGTCGTCCAGCTTTCAGCCTGATGGGTGTATGGCTTATACTTCTCGCCGATGTGAAGTCGGGAGACGACGTCAGGGTTCAGCGCATTTCGCCAACCGACACCATCGGCATGCTTCCATCCGAAAGTGCTTTGGAACACTGGCTCCGTAATGAGGGGCTCCCGACGGAGCAGCTCGTCAACGGCCTTGCGCATGGGATGATTTCCCGGTGTCCACAGCGACAATAGCGCAAGCCGCATGTTCTCTTCGGTTTCATTATAGATGTGTTCAAATTTCATAAAGCTCTTAGTATATTTTATTGTTGAATGCTATCATAAAGTTACTGTAGCAAGAGTTGAAGCAATAGATGATGCTTCTTCTGACCTCGTCCGACTGACCGAATAGGTCAATCTTCTTCTTCCAGTGAGTTGCCAAGGCATTCACGCGACGGTACATCCACTGCTCATTGTAAGTTTTGTTGGGCTCATCGTACTTAAGGAAGAAATTGGTCGTAGCCTCGTCTATATAGTCCTGATTGGCATCGATGTATTGATGCTTACTATCGATTTTGCAAAGTTTGTTTGAATTGAAAATGATGCTCTTTGCCAATTTCTCGGCAAAAGCATCATTTACGCCAAAATGATGAGGACGCATTGATGCCAGACAGAGCTCTTTCATCCATTTTTCAAAATTGGTGAACACCTCTGTAATGCACTGTAACATGTTTGCAACGTATGCTTCTTCATCGCTCAGTGCGCTAAGCAAAGTCATCATTTGCTCACCCTTAGATGTAGCCCAAATGATATAGATATTCTTCATTACCTGAGCATTCAGACCAACGATAAAGTTCTCAAGAATATTGGCTATTCCTCCCTTGATGGTCGGCATTATCCAGAACCATTGGAAAGCTAAGTCATCACTCATCGAAATGAGTTGTCTTTTTAGTGTCTCCAAGTCTTCAGAATTGCTAGAGCGGACGTAGAGCTGAAAAGCGAGACGAACCAAGGCTGTAGGGTCATGTCCTACGCAAACAAGCTCAAGGAGAGAGCTCGCGGGAATATCATCCTTCTGTATACGATCGAACCAGCCAAGTATTCTCTGCCACAACTCCTCACCAATCTTTGCAGTCGGAAGCATGTAGTTGATGTTCTTGATGGTTTCTTCTCGTAGCTCAATGCGTTCCTCTACTGTCATATAATGTGCCGCGTCGACGAGAGCAGGACAGATGCGGCCCCGAATGTTACCGACGATCAGGGTCTTGCCCCATGAGTGTATCTTTTCCGGCAGCACATACTCTCCTGTCAGCTTATTATACATCAATAGCACTGACGGATGCTGCGGCTCGTCGAGCTTCAACAGCTTGAAGGAGCCAGTGAAATTGACCGGCTTCTTATCCTTACCTGTCACGACTATCTTTCCATCTACAGTCTGGTGAAGACGGAAAGGAGAGTCCTTGATGTAGAAGTCATAGTCACGGCCATCAGCATGGAAATGTACAGGGACCTCGGCATGGATCATGTCAAGCGAAGTGCGTTCGAGCAAGCTTCTGAGCACTTCACGTGAGTCAAACAGTATCATGAGGCTTCCTTCGTATGGAATTGACTTTAATCTATTCCCATTCTCAATGATGAAGAGCTTGTCACCTATCCAGCTGAGCTTGCGCTTATGACCGCCGTAGGAATATTCTTTCACATCCTGACCTATCAGATGATACTGGTATTTATCTACGTCACTATAAGGAACCCAACTGTCACTCTCTATTGGATTGCCTTTCTCATCAAAGATGGTGAAGTCCCTGAAAGGCGCCTTCAGTGAAACCGTGAAGGCATTGTTGACATTCACCGTCGGCGAAAGCACAAAATGAATTTTGCGCTCATCCGGGCAATTTTGTCGGTGTATCTCCCATGTGTCGTTGGCTTTCTTCACTCCCTCCCTGCAAACGACATTGCCATGCGCCCAGAGAACTCTGATGGCGCAACTGTCTTTTTCGGCCGACACGATACTGATTGTCAGTCCCTCGCCGACATTGATTAGTTTTATCGGTGCGACGAACTTGCCACCCTTTTCCTGTTTGCGGGCATAGATCTCGCCAAAGGCTGGCTGCGAAGTCCAATGTGAGTCCCATTTGCTGCGGAACTCCACATCGCCTCCGGAAACATGCTTTACGGAACCATCCTCATCATCCGTGGCAAGAGCGAAGTAGGCTGAGCGGGCATCATAGAGTGTCTCTTCTATCTCTGGTTGATAAAGTGGACGTGATGTAAGGTCGGTCCAGTAGACAGGTTCATCGTTTCCGAAGCATATCTTGCCGTCAACACTCGTCAAAGTCACTATACCTTCGAAACCAGCATCCAACAGCAGTCCCTGATAGGTCTCGTCTGCCCACGAGTATGTTTCTATTTTGTAGCCATCGGCATTCTCAACATTCCAGCCTTCCGGGATGATGATAAGCGACTGCTCCTTGCCCACCTTGTTACCAAGCTCGTAGCGCCCTTCCGCGTTGAGGAAGAGTGCGTGAGGAATCGACATGTCTATGTCTTTTGACTGAAAAGGCTCTTCGGCATCGTTAAGATAGAGCGCAATGGTGTCGCCTAAATGGTAATGATGAGAAATCCTCACAGCATAACGACAGAAATTATCATTGTATTCGAAAGGTGACCCACTTGGCTTTCCATTGACTCTCAGCTGGACAGAGAAGAAATTCTGGGACAGATTGTGCTCGTCGATGAAAGTTTTGGGGAGCTTCTGGAGGCCCTTCATCAGATATTTGCAGGTTATGACTTTTCCAATGCGGTCGACATCAAATCTCCAGGTAAGGCTGAAAGGATGAAGCTGACGGCTGCGACGCTTTTCATCTTTAAGTATTTCCTGAATATATACGTACCAACTGTTGTTCTCATCTCTGCACCAGAAAGGCATCTTCATGTACTGTCCGGCATGAGCGGCCTCGTAGAGTTGAGCGCAGAACTCCTGCAGTCCCTTACTCTGTGAGGCGACAACGCCGAGATTCAATTCATCAAAGTTGACTTTTCCATTTAGCAGTCTCCTTAGGAAACGGTCCCATGCTCCGTTGTAACCCTGCTGAACGACAAGCTGCATAGGCAGTCCACCTTGATAGAGCAGAGTGTCAAGGTATTGGGTGTTCTGACCGCTCAAGAATTCTATTTTCAATCGCTTGGCGCCTTTTAAGGCAGCATCATAGAACTCATTCTCGAATCTCTTTCCGATCCTTGTAGAGTGGAGAGCATCATAAACCATCCTGACGCTATGAGCTCCCTCTCTGTATTCTCTCCGCCAGTATTCTGCAAAAAACAGGGCACACTCCTTCTGCCATGCTCCGAACGGGAGAATTCCTACTGCATGGGTCTCTTTCTCAAGGTATCTGCGGAGATTCTCGTACTCTTCGTCAGTGACCTTGAGCTTCCACAGAGGGAGTTGCATCTCCCTCTTCTTTAGTAATTCGTCAAAATAGCTCATAATTATTATTCTGTTTTAAAGTTAAGTCCCAACTCTAGGGCTGATTCCTTCACGCTCTTGATCGTTGCCGAATTCTCTGTCAGCGGGTTGGCAACTGTCGACCGGGCAGTGTGTAAGGCAAGGGTGACATGGATATTACGCGTGTCGACAGCCTCTTTTTCTGACGGGTCAGATATTCGGTCACGGCATCATACAGCCACTTCTTCTCCGGTGTCAGGTCATTGGAGATGGCCTTCGTAAAGCGTTCCTTATAGAGAGACTTGCCATCCCAGTCCTTCATGTCCTCCTTCAGACGGCGAATGAAGAACTTATTGTCACCGTTCTGACTCAGTTTGCGGACACGCTGTGTAGCAAGGTCGGCTGTGGCAAAGATATCTTCACCGAGCAGTTGCAGCAGACACTTGAAGGTATCCTTATGACCACGATGAGGAGTGGCGGTCAGAAGAGGTATATGCTCACGCTGCTTCGACAGTAAGCAAGCAGCATCGTAGCGCTTCTCCTTATACACCTTCTCACCATACTCATAAGCGGAGAGCATATAAGCTTCATCACAGATGATGATGTCCCATGTGTTCTTGGCTACAATCTGCAACATATCCTCGCGGGATATGAAGTCGATGGACGTGTCTACGCGGTCATTGTCCTGAAAGGCTGTAGGTTCAGAAGAGAAGGCATTCCTGTTGACAAGTTTAAACGGGAAATTGAACTTCACTCGCATCTCATCCTCCTGCCACTGCTTGGTCAGTCCGCCGGGAGTGGCAATAAGGATGCGCTCCACTATTTTGCGCATGAGAAGCTCTTTCAATAGCAGACCGGTAATAATGGACTTTACTGCACCATTATCATCGGCAAGAAGAAAGCGGATGCGCGGCTGTGGAAGAAGATACATGTAGACAGCTTCTACTTGATGCGGAAGGGAATCAACAATACTGCAATTGATGGCAAGCAAATGATCGAACTGATAAGCAGAGTTTATGCGCTCCACTTCAGAAGACAAGATGAACTGCTCTAAATCTCCCTTGAAGTTAAATTCACCTTTAGTGGCTATTACATCGAAGACTTTCATCTGGTTCTCATCTAGAATCTTTGAGCCATGACAATTACTATTAACACCAGTGTAACTGAGCGAATACTTCTTGCCCAGCTTCTTCTTGTCAATAGTCACTGCCTCAGTAAGCTGCAGATTCTTGATGATGTTCCCAACTTCAATCACGCTTTCGTCCATTTAAATCCGTCAGATTCTCTTTCTTGTTCAAAAGATCACTCACTTCTACATTTAGTATCTCTTCAGATTTATATAAAATAGGAATAGGTGGCTGTACGGCATAGGTCTCATACATGTTAACAGCCCGAAAGTTTAACCCTAGCCTTTCAGTTAACCAGATTTGCTTGATGTCCTTGGTCTCAAGCTCATCTTTTATACGATTATAGAGAATACCTTCTTGCTTCATATTCCTAAATTATGTCGCAAATATAGGAAATATTGTTTCGTTAAACAAGGAAACTACTGATTATTTGATTCCTGTTATCTCATTTTTAACATCAATTATTAGGCTTTAAAAATGTTATCGTACATAGACTTAATAATATTTTACTTATGATTCGTAATTAGGGCGCTTATGGATAATTAGTATGATACTTGAAGGAATCAAATCACAGAACCATGTCAAATATATATATTTTTTAAAATCAGCGCAGCTATTACCTTGACGCCCAGGCAAGTATATAAGGAATGCCATCTTGACTATTGCTGGTAAATAGCAATTTTCACTTCAAGGTAAAATGTGCATCCCCGACCTGTACAGATACATGTCGGGGATGATTCTATGGTCTCAGTAGCGCCAGTCTTGTCGGATCCTTGGGTATACCACCATTTCTTCTTGCCTGAGGAAGGAACGTGTACAGAAATTTGTCAAGATCTTCCTTGGAGTAGAGATGCTTGTTCCAATATTGATGAAGCGCACAGCACCCAATCGCAAAGAATGCCTCCTTGTCAAGGCCTGAGCAGTTGTCTACGGGCTTGCCATTATTACTCATCGTCATCTCAGGACTGATGAAGGTTTTGAAATTGAAGTTGCCATTGTCTGTTCTGAAGGCATAGAATACACCATTCTTTATCAGTACCATCTTTGACTGGGTCGAGTCAAACTTAACGCCGTCGAGCAAGTGAAAGTTGCCAATGTACTTAGCGTTCAAATAGTTGATGGCAATACCTGTTTCATGAGGGAGGAAGATACGGCATGGCAGAAACCCGGCATCCGGAACAGAAAACAGATTACCACGCTCCTGGATGCGTTTGACCACATGCGATGACATCTTGATATAATAAGGAGTCTCGCTCAATCCTCTGACTACGTAATAATCCTTGCTTCTGCGCTCACCTTGCGTTACGCAGCATGCAGAGCATGACCATGAAGCACGCTTGTCCTTGGTGTAGGAAATGATGACACGCCATTTGTTGTTGTTACGGCTCGTCAGGTAGAAATAGTCCAGTACTAATGTCGGACCTACGGTAAGGGCTGCCTTATTAGCAGAAAGATATTTTCGGGCCACCTTCTTGGCAAAGGGCTTCACGCTTTTGGTGAAGTCCGCTACAAGCTCGTTCAAGATCTCTTGTTCTGTGAATGTTGATACAATCATTGTGTGTTGTGTTAGTTATAAGTTTGTGTGTTGTGCAATAAGTAATGGTACACATTAGAGGTTATCGACGCCATTTCAAACGTTGCGTCTCTTCATTGTCCACTGACATATCCATGGAACCATTGATTTCATTCTCCCGGTTCGCATCAGAAGAACCTCCGGGAGTAGAAAGAGGATTGTTCGATTGTCCCTTATTGCCTGTAGTAGAAGAACGATGAGTCTGTTGCGGCTGAAGAATAACACGCTCTTTCGGTTTTATTCCCCTTGAAGCAAGATAGTTGTCATGGAGCTGATCAACGACAGGCTGTCTGAGTGTGATGGTTTCTCCATTCCACGATACAGTCCCTCGATGTATGCGGGTTCCGAACTGCCGATATAGAATGCGGTTAACTTCGGCGGTGGTCAGGTTAGGGTTATCATGGAGCAACTCATCAATGGTTGCCTCAATCCTTGCAAAGCGTGTGGGCGCATCCTCAAACTGCAACAGCTCCTTGATAGAAAGAAACTCCCCGCCCTTGAATACCGCTTTATTCTTATAGTCAACGAGAAAGTAGCCGTATGGCGTGTCTTTCCTTCCAAGGAAGACAAGACTGATTCCGAACTTTCTCTTCATGGCAGCAGCGAGCTCTTCTTTGTTGGCAGAAAGATTGCGATACTTCTGTAGGATTGCTCTGAGTTGTCGACGCCGCTTCTGCTCAAGTTCAACCTTTCTTTGTGCATGGTGCATGATCTGCTGTACATCAATAGAAGATTGTTCCTCGCCACCTTTATATAGATGTATGACGGGCTTGGCATCGTCGTCCTTGCATTCGTACCCAAGACTTTCGAGAATAGCACAGAACTGAGCCTTGGAAGTGTAACGATAAGACAGAGCCGCCTCAACCAACTTTTCGGCCTCTTCCCAGCTTTCTCCTACAGACGGGTTAGCATCCCCGCCGTTTCCAATTTTCACACCATATTCAGCCATAATCCTTTCCGTTATCTCCCGACTTCGTTTCTTCTCCATGCTGTCATTAATCTTCCTGCCATCCGGAGATATACGGCTGGTGACAATATGGATGTGGTTGTTGGGCGTATCGTGGTGGGCATAGACAAGCAAAGGCTGACCTTCGTTGTCATATCCCATATCCTTAAGATAAAGGTGTGCTATCTCGAGAAGCTGCGCATGAGAATAATCCTGTCCCTTACAGCTGATAGCTACGTGAAACTGAGCAGTTTTGATATGGTCATTTCTATTGGAATACAGCTCAAGATACTCACGAAAGTTGTCAGCCGAATAATCCTTTACCGATAACGTAGGAAAGTTTCTGACCTCTATAAGTTCAGCCATCCCCTGCTCCACCTTCTTCTCATTGTAGGCAATAGCGTGGAAATCCATTGAGTTGGGTAAAATGGTTATGATCATCGTTTGAGCAGTTGAGCGTAGATGACATCAAGGTTCTGCTTGATCTCACGAATGAGCTGGAGGCACTCCAATATCTTCGGCATAAGCACTTGCTGTATGTAAGACGGTGTCAGTTGACCAGCCAAAGCCAGTTCATTGGCACGATGCTGGGCCTGGTTAAGGTTTCCGCCAAGCCAACTGAGTCTCTGGTCATAGTAGGTACAGAAAGTCCTTAGCTGATACATAGCTTCAATCTTCCCTTTGGTCTGGACATCATTGAACTGCTTTACAGCGTCTCTGACCATACTGCTCATGGTCTGATACCTTACAGATTTACGTTCAAAAAGCTTACGCTCCTCGTCATTGAGACGGAGCTCCAATCGAAATGTTCTTCGTGTAGACATAGTGTTTGTGTGTTTTAAATGTTGTGATAAGTGTTTTCAAAAGACAAAATAGTGAGTTGCGAGCGTGCTTTACCCCCGGTTTTACCGGGCAAGTAGGTTTTTGCCGTTAAACTGAGGCCTCAGGCGAAGTGTACGGACAAAAACACAACTTGCTATTCCCAACTATCGGCATCATGCAATGCAAAATTGGTCTAATCATATGCTTAGACGTTATATTGAGACAATGTTCGGTATTCAACGATTTCTTGACTTGGAACCGCGGATGATTCACGATTATGTTTATGATTAGCAGGCTTCAAAATTTGTTTTGATCCATGTCTCGGCTATCAGATTCGACATTTTGCGAATGTACGCTGAGCCGCTAAATCCGCGGGCTAAATGCCGTAATAATAAGTTCTATATGTTCCGTAGGTTCAATATGTTCCGTATGATCTATATATTCTGTATGTATATTAAGTTCAACATGTTCTACAGGTACAATAGATACATTATGTATAATATGTTCCGTATGTATAGTATATACTTTAGATATCATAAGAACGATAGGTACAATATGTTCCGTATGTTCTATATGTTCTTTATGTACTTTAGATATCATATGTGCATTAGGCTCAATATGTTCCGTATGTATCATAAGAACAATAAGTACAGCAGGTTCTTTATGTTCATATGATTCTGTATATACCTAAAGAACATTAAATACCATGAGAATATAGATTGACCTTCATTGTACCTGGATACCTAACTCCACACTGAGCAGAAGGCCTCGTTTGCCCTCACTGCGAACCTGCCGGTGGGAGCACATTATCTCCTCATGGGGAATGTCATGAAGGTAGGTTGTCCATGGATGATACCCGGGTGTCCGAACATCCCAGTCATGAGTGAGGCTCTCCCCTGAGCGGATGATGACAGTGTGGATACCGTTTGAGATGATGACATCACGACAGCGGAGAGGAAAACGGCTGACCCGGATGTTGTTTGTTAGCCCAGCCTCCTTCTTGAAGCACATAGCCAGGTAGATGTCGCGATGAAATGTAGTGTCGAATTTGATATTGGCAGGAATGGCACAAGGAAAAGGCTTATTCTTGTCAATGGCCAAAGAACTGCTTACGATGCATCCGTCGTCAGTGGTATAAGGAACATCCTTAACAGGAGCCAGTCTGATTTGAATGCGACTGAAGAATACACCAAGCTCATACTGAAGCTGATTGCAGAGCGACGCCAGAAGATAGCACCGGAAAGGAGTATCTGCACATTTCTCTACGATGGTAAGCGTGACATTGTCAGTACCGGCAAAGAGAGCCCTGATAATCGACCACGAAGCATCCTGTCCGGCGATAGTATCTCTGACGAATGACTTCAATCTGATGTCTTTGCGGATCATCACATTGAAGGCGTTAAAAGCGTTCCCGACCATGGTACCGGGAACGATGGGAAGCGTGTTTGTGCTAGGTAATGAAAGCATAAGAAAATGTATTTTATCGTGAATAAAAATGCGTAATTACTTGTGTATATGGAATATTTTTACTATCTTTGTATAAAATCTAGCGGCACTCAGCAATGAGAAAGCAAGGCTTTCATTGCCTTCGTTGGCAAGATTTTTGTATAGTAAAAGCATATAAATATGCAATAAGTCAACGTAATTATTAACCCCTTAAAGTATCAACCCATGGCAGTCTTCACATTTACTTACATCGTTCTCGGAGCTATCCTCAAACTTCTGTTCTACCTTGTGTATGGAATCTGTATGGCGGTCTTCTATATCGTCTTTTTTGCCATTTGGGGCATCCGTGGCCTTTATCGTTGGCATCGGACGAGAAAACTGAGGCGCTGTTAGTTGTTTCATAGCTGAATGTCTTTTAATGTTTAGGGATAACGAAGGACGTGCCTCACGGCGCATCCTTCGCCTAATGTAAAATTAATCTATTTGTAATCACCAAAATGAAAGGAATGTCTTATTACGTTCTCTGTTTGAACAAAGTAAGCTGGTAGATTCCTTCTCTCACCTTGTCGATGATGTTGTTATCAGTCAGATACTTCACATAGTCCTTGGCCGTACGGTCCTTGACACTCATCCGGGTACAGAGATCTTCCACCATCTCCTTATAGGTCTTCATGCTTGTATCCTTGAACATCTCAAAGGCTGCGGTTCTCAGGACGTCGAGTTTCCGCTTCTCTTTCTCTTCTTTCGACTTGACACCTTTGCTGACGAACATGTTCTCATCCTTGTCCCAGCCCATGAGCATCATGGGAATGTCAAGCGGACTACCGTCCCTGACCTTGATAGCCTTGATGACGGAATAGTCCTGGTCATTCTCCTTCTCTATGGAGAGGATTCCGGCAGCCTTGCGTTGCAACTCAGATCCGATATGGCCGCGCAGTTTCGTTCCGTTCGGGAGGAAGTGAAGCACGCAGATGATGCAGCAGTGATAGAAACCTGCCAATCGGTAAAGTTCATCTACAACATCGATGCTTTCAATCTCATCATTGGCAGAGCGTATGAGGTCAGCCACACCGTCTATAACGACCAACTGGATACCATTGTGCTGATGGAAGTTGACATCGAGCGATGTCCTGATAGTCTCGAGTCGCTCCTTACGCGACAGTTCTGTCATATGATAGGCGTGGAAGAATTCCGGCTTGCCATCGAGATAGGCCCGCCGGAGTGACTTACCGACATTCTTGAAGAGCTGATGCTCAGACTGCTCCGTGTCGAAAAGCAATACCGCCTTCTTATCCTTGTTGAGTGTTATGGTGAGGCCAAGCGTGCGTGATGCCTCAAGCTGCCTGTCACACAATGTACCAGAGATAATACCTGCCACAAGGTGACTCTTCCCTACCCCCTCACCGCCTGTGATGCAAAGCAGGTTGTCGCATGCTCCTATCGGAACATCGTTCACCTCTACGACAGAAGATGACTTTGGGGGAGGATTAGAGTAGTCAAGCTCACTCGATTTGAGTAAGATATTGTTCTTCTTGTAGATCTTCTTGATGAGCTCATTAATCAGTCTATCCAGCTCCTCCTTCGTATGACCGAGAGCAAAGAAGTCAGAAATATCCTTCTCGCTCTTCTCTCCAGACAACGGCAGTTCAAGCCGTTTGACTTTGTATTTGCCCAGATCTTGCTCCAGCCGTACCGAGCACTCCTTGCCGGTCTTGTCCATGTCATACAGCAGCACGATGTGCTTAAAGCGGCGCTGCAGATTGTCGAGGATGTGAGCAGGTGGAAGAGCCGTCTCACTGTTGAAGCAGATGGCGCTGAAGCCATGGGCAGCCAATGACATAACATCCTTTTCCCCGCCGGTGATAAACACCATGTGGCCCTGATTGGGCAGATGTTCAAGTCCGAACACGTAGTCCCCACTCGCTGGATGGACATAAAGGAAGCGATTGTTGGACCGAGGACGGTATACTTTTATAGCCTCATCAATCGTGTGATAGACGAACATCGGTTCTGACGGCGTTGATGGAATCTTGTAAGGTCTGTTCTCCTTGTTGGTCCCTGATACATACTTGCCGCTTCTGACCTTGTAGCGGCAAAGTAAATTCTTGGTTATGCCGTATTGTGCCCAGTAAGCCAGTTCCTCAGCCGTGAATTCCTTATAAGCCACCTTCATCTTATGGGAGGAATCCTCCTTATCCTTGCTTTGCGCCTCCTGGTGCTGAACAGAAGACTGGCTGGGCTGAATCCCCTGCTTTGGCTTATCTGTTCTATACCCGATGGGGTGACCGCCGGGTGTTATGGAAATCGGCAGGCACATGTCCTCAATGATCTTATGGAGAATCTGTTGAAAATCATTCTTCATATCCATACCTGTAATCTCTGCCACATACCAGAAGCAGTCACCAGAATAATTCTGTTCCCCAAAGTCCTTCATCATGTACACACCGTTCTTCTTGTTGAAGTAGACAAAGCATGATGGCTTTGTGTCATGGTACAGAGGATTCTTGAAAGGACGGTTGGTGATGAACTTGACACTCACGTAATGATTGAACACATCCAGTCCCTGGCGCGTTCTTTCCAATATCTGTTTCTTCAGGTCCATGATCACTGGGCAAAAGAGTTGGGTACTGGACGGATGAGTTTCGCTTTTTTGGCGAACTTCACAATGCTCTCCATGGCGAGAATCGAGTCGAAGCCCTTGATCCTCAGTCTTCCTGACTTGATCTCCAGATAGATATGGAGCAGCTTATAGGTCACATGGCTTTGGGAAACATACGTGCAGCTTACCTTGTGCTCCCTACGCCACCGCTTGAGCGTAGTCTTGGAGATACACAGAATCTGCATCAGCTCCTTACTGCCGACAACGATGTTCTTCTCACGAAGCATCTCCTCATCATCCTCCCCCTCAGCGGTTTCCACAACCTCTGACTCAGGAGGTGGCGCGTCATCCCCATGTCCACTCGTCACTACGAAATGCAGACATCTTACAACATCAGTCAACTCCTCGACTTTTTCTCTCGTCTCCGAGAGCATCATGTGCATCTTCTCAATCTGCTTAAATGCAACAGGTTTCATCTTCAATAATATTACTTCTTTTATGTGTAAATTACGCCAGCGTTAAGGTTTTCCCAAAATAGAATTTGCCGACGGCTATCAGTCTGATAACTGTCGGCAAATTTAGTTTGAAAGTTTTAATCTGGCAATTAATTTTGTTGACAGTTGTCAAGGTGTCAACAAGGTGTCAACAATTCTTGCATAATGATGCAGTTTTTATGCAGAAATGATTATTTTCGACACCTCAATTCCTTGTACAGTCCTTCGACAAAATCATAGATACGTTTTTCGGTTTCACGAAGGAGTTCTCTTTTCTTGTTTGCAATTCTGCTTGCTGAAGCTGTCAGGTGATGAGCATCCGCAAACCGTGTTCCCGAAGAGCTGATTAGCATCTTGTTGGTTGCGATTATGCTTGCCCATTCTTTCTTGAAAATGAAATTCTTCGCCAACTGAAGGAAGAAGAACGACACGAGGGTGTTGCGCTTCATCTGAAGGCATATACCCTCTTTGCCATTGAAGAAGTCGTGCATTTCCTGAGAATTCACTTTATGACAGAACAAATCCATGTCATTCACAAAATTGGTAATGCACATAACCATTGAATCAGGAATTGGTTCTAGAAGAAGTGTGGCAACTTTGGCGGCTGGTCTTATGAACCTGTTGCCATCTTCTGCATATTGTAGGATAGCGTCTGCAGTCGATATACGATTTATCTCAACTTTGGGCATTCCTTTATAACGGCAGTCACAATTATCATTTTCCCTAACCATGTTTTGGTCATTGCATTTTTCATCAATTGCCGTACGAACAAGTTCACAATAGTTTCCTATCGGTTTGAGCTCAAAAAACTTTCTTACCAGCTTTTCCTTTTGTTTGAGAATATATTTCACAATTGAGTAGGCGAACTTACAGGATAAGTCATTAGGAAAGTCTGAGAACATCTCTTTCTCATGTTCATGAATCATAAAGAAAAGCTCAAGATACAATTCATAATCCATATGGTTGACCACGATGCAATTTATGTAGGAATTATGAGCACTCGCGAAATCGTTATTGACCATGACCTCAAGATTATCATAGTTCATGGACTTAATCTGCTCCTCGGTCATTCCATATAACTTAGCAATGGCTACTAAGAGTCTTTTCATCTGTTTAATATGTTTTTGGGTTAACGATAATACCTATTGACAATACCTTATAATAATATCCGAATGATGTAAGCATTCATACTGCTTACAATTCTTTGCTACCTCTCATAGCGCTCAACAATCTCTCACATTACTCAGTAATTCAATCCATAAAAGATGTGTTAGAATTCGCCAATTACTTTATAAGTCCACTATCAAACAAACCATAAAATTTAAGTATGGTTTGAATGAGCACTTCAAGTAGAACATTGAAAGATGGTTTATCAATATCGGATCTGACTAATCCAAGGCTTAACAGACCTTGGAGAATGTTCCAATTATCCTCTATCGAATTTTTGGGCTCAACTTTCAGTTCCTGTCTATGGTCCACATAGTCTTTCCATGCCCTGAAAAGTGCCTTTTTCTCTGATGGGGAAAGCTTGGCTATGCTCTTAAATACTTTTTCAAGTGTTTTCAGCACTGCCAGCGAATCCTTTCCTCCTGGTACTGACCACCAATGCTTTGTCTTCTTCCCATAGATCTTTGTGAATTCGTCCAAATCATCAGAATCCGGAATTGGCATCATGAAAAATCTCCTACCGAGAGCTTCCATTATCGCTTCCAAAGTATCGATGGTAGCGTTGATGTCCCCATTACGAACTTTTCGTACGTTCGTAACGTCCTTGCCCGTCCGCTCCGAAATGTTGGCAACGGCAAGTTCTTTCCCATTTTCGAAAAGGTCATCGGTGTTAATCATGATGGCACCTTTGAGCTCTTTTTTCTTACTTTCTTTTTTGTGAATATTATCCATATTGCGAAGTAATGAAAAAAGAATCAATGGACAATAGATTATATTACTATTAATAGTGTTATAATTGTAAATATTGAATTATATAGTATATAAAGTATTGAAACACAGTATATTATGATTATCTTACAAAAAATATAAATCATTACCTACTAACGTGACTCCATTAATGGCTGATTGTAATTATAAAAAAAGCAGAAGACTTAATGTTAAGTCCTCTGCCATTGAGAACAGGAAGCTGAAGCTTCTGCTCCACTAAATATAGATTGTGAATCTGGACAATTAAGCAATATGGTCATTGCTCGTTGCAAAGATAGCATATTAATTTGAATTATACGTATGAGGCAAGGCGTTATTTCGCTTTCTTTCCCTATTATTGCATTAGTATCATATTGTAGATTATGGAATTTAAGAATCTTGATTTTGATTTGACCATGGATGTGCTGACGGTACCAACGGTTAGCAACCATGAGGGGAAGATGGTAGACTATCTCAAAAGATGGGCTGACGATAATCAGGTACTCAATTGGATGGACAAAGCTGGCAACCTGTATTTCGTCAAAGGTGACAAGCCTATGAAGGGTGGCTTCCCTTGTCTATCGGCCCACCTCGACACAGTACAAACAGGGCAGTTACCATACATAGAAAGAGGACAGCGACTCCCATACTCTATTGAGGAACAACATGACGGAACGCACAAGATCTTTACCGAAGGTATGGGAATAGGTGCCGACTGCAAATGTGGCATTGCCATTTGTCTCCATCTTATCAGAAAGATGGACCGCGTGAAGGCTGTTTTCTTTCATAACGAGGAAAAATCGATGGAGGGAGCCGCAAATGCCGACTGGCATTTCTTTGCTGATGTGTCCTACTTCTTCGACTTTGATGGCATGGGCTTGGATCTTGAGTGGCATTGCGGCGGCCGGCAGTTCTTTACCTATGGCTTCTACGAAAAGTATTTGAAGGACATCGTTGAAAAGCACCATATGCGGGTATGCTCTCAACTGTTCGCTGATGCCTATGCGGTATGCTTTTACACGCACATTGCTACCGTCAATTTCGGCAACGGCAGTCACAATATCCACAGTGACAAAGAATATTTCATTGCGGAAGAGATGGACGAGATGATAGAGATCGCTGAAACTGCCATTAACCGACTAGGAACTCAGCGTTATCATTGTGAATTTTCCTTCGGTGATAAAATGAGAGATTATTCTTTGATTCATATGCTACACGAAGAAAACATACACAATGGCAAATCATAGCAAAATGGCTCATACAAGGCGAAGGCATGTATGAGTCATTAAGGTTGAATGGTCCTTCTCTTCATGGAGAAAGCTAGGCAGAGTTAAGAAGCAGGCAGAGCCGTTAGGCTAAATGCCAAGAAGATTCCCAATAATTACTCCTCCAACAAAGACAACTGCAACCCAAAAGAGGAATTTAATAAGATCCCAAAGGTCTGGGCAGTCCTCTTCATCAAACTCCACCCATGTGTTCTCGCCGAATTTTCTGTACGTCTTCATAGACGTGATATTAATGAAAATTATATCAAAAGGATTAAGTGATATCCCTGTCAAGAGGTAAAATCCTAACAGGGATTCAATCACCCATCAAATGTTGAATATGTGGCCAATGGCAACGCATGCAACGAAAATTACCCCTAGCCAAAAGCCAAGTTTAACCAAGGATTCAAGGTCTGGGCAGTCATCCTCATCAAACTCCACCCACGTGTTCTTTCCAAACTTTCTGTAAGTCTTCATGTCTTATTCGTTTTATAGCATTATAGAATCAAGTGATTCTTCACCAATATGGTCTGAAATCATTTCAGTGATTAGTTGGTACTTGTTACTTAAGCATACTCAAGAATCAAAAATATGATGGCTACTACAATAAGCCATTTAAAAATTGACACGATATCTTCCCAATCTGGGCAGTCGTCCTCATCAAACTCCACCCATGTGTCCTTTCCAAACCTTCTGAATGTCTTCATAGATATGATATTTAAGTTTTAATTTTTATATGTCCAAAGATAACAATATTTTTTGAAATAACAAAGTCTAAGAGCCTAAATGTCTGTGAAACATAAACTTATACGTATAAAAACAAGAAAGTACGAATTATTTTTAGTATCTTTGGGCAAATAAAATAATTGCACCATGATTAAGAAAAGTAATCTTGTCAAGACCATCTCAGTGCTTCAGCCGACCTTGGCAACTGAAAAGTTGATTCATTATTTACAAATAGGTGGCTTCAGGTGGTTCAAATATGACACTCCTCAAGATGTCATTATATTGTACAATATCAATGTGTCGGTAGCTCAAACTGTCTGCAACATGTATAGATGCACGCTTCTCAAGTTCATCGACATGGATAAGATAGACAACACCGCACTTGAAGAAATCAGCAGCGACGGGTGCATAGCTGATTCTTACCCTCAGGTCGTCAAAGGCTTGAGTGAGAAAATGGCGCAGTATGGTGACAGGGTATCGACCATGATCCAAGAGAGCATGGATGCGAAGTACTCTGGCAAGCACAGATACATCACTCGCTTGAAGCTGTATCATGGTCAATGATAAGCTATCTTGTGATGGCTGGTTGTCAAAGGTCCATGAATCAGATGGCCTCTTTCATAGCAGGAATTGACATTACTCCGTTGTCGTTTGTCAGCATGTACCAAGAGCTTCTGTCGGTTTGGGCAATAGCTTTCTCTACGGCCTTTCGGGAGCGGGCGACAGCGTTTGAGACTTTATGTTCCGAGTCACTGGCATCGAGAAGTTCTATAAGCTGCTCGTTGCTGTAATTGAACAGCCTGTCCCAAAGGTCGAAAAGTTCATTGCGGTACTTGGAGCAAAGCTCATCGCGGCGGTAACCGTCAGTATGTTCGATGGCCAGTACATAGAACAGTTTCTCAAGGCGGGAACCGAAGTTGATGACCTTGTGACTCCCATCCTTGGCCCCAATGACAATGTCATACTTGCCTCTCACACCACGCCCATTGACGTTATCGTTGCGTACCATTTCAACTTTACAACACGACTCATCAACTTCTGCCATTCGCTCGTTGAGCATATAGCGGAAGAGAAGGCTGTCACGTTCTGAAGAAGTGAGGCTGTTAATCTGTTCATTGATTGATTTTGAAAGTGTGATTCTGTCCATTTGGTCTACTTTAAAGGTTTATTGTCTATGTGTAGGTAAGATATGCCATTGCCCAGGAGATGGGAAATGGATATCAGGTCACGCCGCTCTTTGGATACGTCTTTGGATGCGTCTCTGGCAGTTAGAGATTTTCATCTTCAGCTCCACCAGTGAGAATCCGTACTTGTCGGCAAGCTGCCGCAGATTCTTTGGATTAGAGTGGTCTGTGTAGGCATATTCGAGGAAAAGTATTGCATCTCTGTCAGGAAGGGATCGCTTGATTATGGTCTCATAATGCTCCTTGCCATCCTTCATATTAAGATGATAGTCTGCATTCCATCCCTCATCGGCTTTCACGTTGTATTCCATCGTGTCACCATCATCGTCCGACTTTGTCATGCAGTCGTCAAGGGAATTGAATCCCTTGTTCGCATTAAGCACATAGAAAACAGCCTTGACAGGCACATCTAGCATGTCCGCAAGCTCAAACTCTGATATGCGGTATCCGTTTATGGCCTCAAACTTTGCCATGATTTTCTTTGCCTTTGAGCGCAGTACACACTTTTTCCAAGGCATGGGGATGGCACGGTCCTTTGACATCATTGAGGTTATGGACGACATAATCCATAACTGTGCATAGCTTGCAAAGCCACAACCACGGCTGCAGTCATAGTGGTCCACTGCCTTGACGAGCCCCTCCTTGCCATAGCCAACGAGGTCGTCAAGAGCAAAGCCCTGTCCAAGATAATGCTTGGCAATGGGAACAGTCAGGCGCACATTGTGGATGATAAGCTGCTCGCGGGCAAAGCTGTCGCCATGGGAAGCCCTTTCGGCGTACATCTGCTCGTGCTCCTTGTCCAAGGGGGTGCATTTGGTACTGCCAATTAAGTCCTTGAGGGCATCCGTTTCGAAGTTAGTGAACTTGACTGTCTTTTGCATGTGAATCATTTGCTTAAAGTTTAAAATTGAATTATGACCTTCTGCCGATTTTTACTTGATGCTCTTAGGCAGTAGGTCAAAAGTTTAAGAGCGCACAGTGGGTGCTGTCACACTTTTGCAAGTGTAACATAAAGTTCAGTCATGCTTTCATTATGATGGTTATTTCTTGTCTATATTATCCACTTATATGTTTGACATTTTCATCAAATCAGAGGGTGCCATTGCCCAGATATTGAGCAATGGCCATTAGGTCAGGCAGCGGTTTGATAGCTCTCATCCATCAATCCATAATAGATGAGGATATCGTGGTCCTTTGCATAGAGATTGTTGATAATGTCCCTGAGTTTCTGAGACTTAACAATCTTGTTGAATTCCTTAATGGTTACAGATTTCATGTTTTGCATAAGACTTATTGTTTTATTGATGACCCTTTAAATATAGGAAATATTTTTGTGCCTTGCAAATATTTCGAGGATTATTTGGGACATATATTTGATTTTATTCTTAATCATCTCTTTTCTCATGGATACTGAGATCTGAAGTGTTAATCCGTATTTGTTGAATATAATTACCATGAAGATTAAAGTTGTCTTGGGGCACTTTCATACCCCAAGTTATTCAATCATGCTGCTTTTTGGAAGCGTCTTTGGATGCGTCTCTTGCAGTTGGACAATTTCATCATCAGCTCCTCCAGTGAGAATCCGTACTTGTCGGCAAGATGCTGAAGGTCTTTGGGACTAGACTGGGCATAGCAGTAAGCATATTCGAGGAACAGTTTCGCGTCTCTCTCAGGAAGGACTTGCTTGACCATAGCCTCATAATGCTCCTTGCCATCCTCTCTAATAAGAGGATGGTCTGCATTCCATCCCTCATCAGCTGGCACGTTGACCTCCATCGTATTATCATCATCGTCAGACTGTGTCATGCAGTCGTTAAGGGAGGTGAATCCCTTGTTCTCATTGAGCACATAGAGAACAGCCTTGACTGGCACCCCCAGCATGTCCGCAAGTTCATACTCTGACATACGGTATCCGTTTATGGCCTCAAACTTTGCCATGGTTCGCAATACATTTAAGCGGAGTGCGCTCTTTTTCAAAGGCATGTGAATGGCTCGGTCCTTTGACATCTTTGAGGTTATGTAGGACTTAATCCAATACTGAGCATAGCTGGCAAAGCCGCACCCACGGCTGCAGTTGTAGCTGTCCACAGCCTTGATGAGTCCCTCTTTGCCGTAACCAACCAGGTCGTCAAGAACAAATCCTTGCCCTTGATACTGCTTGGCGATGCTTACGACCAGTCGCATATTATGGGTAATCAGTTCAGTACGAGCCTTGGAATCGCCATGGGCAGACCTTTCGGCGCACATCTGCTCGTGCTCCTTGTCCAAAGGAACGCAATCGTCACTGGCAATGAAGAGCTTAAGAGCATCTGTTTCAAAATTGGTGAAGGAAATTGTCTTGCTCATATGATACTATTTATTTAAGGTTGGGATTGACATTACTCCGTTGTTGTTGGTCAGTACGTACCAACTGCTCTTGTCCATATCTCCAAGGGCTTTTTCGACGGCCTTTCGGGAACGGGCGATGGCATTGGAGATCTTGTGCTCAGAGTTAGAATTGTCAAGCAGATCCATGAGCTGCTCGTTGCTGTAGTTGTACAGTTTGTCCCAAAGGTCAAAAAGTTCATTGCTGTACTTGGAACGAAGCGCATCACGGCGGTAACCATCAGTGTGCTCGATGGCCAGTACATAGAAAAGTTTCTCAAGACGGGATCCGAAGTCTATCACCTTTCGGTTCCTATCCGTACTCTCTATAACGACGTCGTACTTTCCTCTTACACCAGTGCCGTTGACATTGTCGTTCCTTACCATGCTGACCTTACAGCACGGCTCATCCGCTTCCGCCATACGCTCATTGAGCATATAGCGGAAGAGGAGACCGTCACGCTCTGAGGGAGTGAGATGGTTGATTTGTTCAAGAATGGAGTTTGAAAGTTCAGTTTTATTCATGTGCCTATAATTTTTAATCGGTTTCCCAATTCATATCATTCTGACCACCGTTCCCAGGCTAGGTCGGTTGGTAACAGCGCAGTGACATTGTCACCGTCTGTGTTCTGGATACAGAAAAATATTCAGCCGAAGCTGTTGTTCAGTATGGAAAGATCACTGTCCACTTATTTGTGGATGCTTCAAATATACTTAATGTTTTCCATATATGCAAGTTTTTGCGGGATTTTTTTAACCATTGACAGTCAAAAAACATCTCTCTAAGCTGCAGAAAATGTCGTCATTCAATCTTCCTAAGATATTCATATCACATAGTATTTTAATAATCTGTCGGAATATACAAAGAAAAAAAGAATCTTCCAAGAAAATATCTAAAAATCAGCCTATTTTGCAAATTTGTCCTTCCTTCATAGATCTCCCTCGCGCGCGAACATATTATAATAAATCCAAGAAATCAAGGATGTCGTCAGGAAGGACATAGTCAAGCTTGCCTTGATCACGCAGCGACATCAGCAGTTTGCCGAGCACATTAGGTCCGACAAAAGAGTCACCTTTCAGTTTCGCTCCCCATGTGTTGGCATTTCTTCCAGGGAACTTTGTCTGGTCCTCAACGATGATGCGGTTGCCAGTGAGAGAAAGGGTATGACGGAAAGACTCCGACTGCTCATATTTGACTTGAAGACAGAACTTCATAGCATCGATGAATATTCGTCCCCAGTCTTCCCTCAATAGTTCAGGCTCCGCGCTCTCAATGTGGCGGACCTTATATTTGAACCCAGCCTTGGTATTATAGACCATACGAACGGCATCCGCATCTTTCATCTTCATCGTTTGGAAAAGACGCTCTGAAGTATCAAATGCTACACCTTTGACACTGACAGGCGTATGGGCGAAGTTACCCAGTATCCCCCACTCCTCGTTGATGCCACGGATGGGTACGACATCTTCGGCAGGATAGTTTTCCATCCTGTCAAACTCAGGGTAATATTTAATGACATAATCGTGAAGATGGGTTCGCATGCTGTTCGGATGGTTTAGATTTCATCAACCTTTACAATCATTACTCTGTCGGCATTGAAAACAGCGCGGTTTGTACTGCCTTCATAACCTTTGCGCCAGTTGTATGGCCACACGACGCAGATTACGCCGATGCTGTCCAAGAACTCAGCGGCTGCTTTCTCTCCCTCCAGTCTGTCATGACTGTTAAAGTGATCAGCCAAGAACTTTCTGAAGAGCTTGCCATCGGTACAATCCTTTTCTGGCACCTTGATGTTAAGTTTTTCCTCTGTCTTGCTCACGATGGAAGAATGCACTGGCTGCTTGAACTTGATGCTGTTGGTCTCTGTAATCTCTGGAACATCCACAGTATAGACATAATGCATTGGTGCATTCTTGTTGACATTGGCATAGTGAGCCGCAGAGTCAAAGGATGATGTGACATAGACTCCATACCCAAATTTAATCTTTCCATCTCCCTCTAGCGCATGACTGAGGTCAAAGGTGTCAAACAGGCGTGTTGAGCCGTGGTAGAATGTCTCCATAGCATTATCTTACAAGGTTGCCGATAACTGCAATTAATAGGAAAACCACAATCCATACTACAAGGAATATGAAGAAGTGCTTGAAATCGGGGCAGTCGTCAGAACTATATTCTACCCACGTTTTGTCGTTGATTTTTCTGTAAATGTTCATGGTCTGACAAGTTTTAGTATTGTTGTTTTCTTTATTTGGTCGAAAGATAATAACTTTTTTTGAATATGAAGAAAAATCTTAGTTAAACGTTTCAAAATGACTGAAAATTTCCATTATCATACTTTGTGAGGAATCTTTTTTCTAGTAACTTCCGTTGTTATATCGTTTTTATTGCCTTAATAGAATGAAGAAAATCCGTGTTTACGATCTCATCATTTGCCAGCTTAAGAAGCCCATCCTTGTTTATTCTGATGAAAGTCTTGACATCTTTGAGCTCTCCAGGCGTAATAGCTATCTCCATCTTTCTGTCGAGTACCATTGGATTGTCTGATATGGAGAGCGGGATAAATTCGCCTACCATGTCAGAGTATCCATTTCGTACCATGACAAGAGGTATATGGTTATGCATCTTATAAGATCCACCGTCATCAGCAAAGAAATCAACAGGCAGACCAGTTAATTCAGGTTTACACCATACATACTCCATGAGTTCATCATAATCCTTTAGGTTATAAGCATACTCGACTCCTTTAATTTTACCAAGAATCCTTAACAACCAGTCAATCAACAAATTCATCAAACGTATGGATGGTTTATGTTCATTCGATATTCTATACATAGCATGATAAGCAAAACTCTTTGTTGATATTATTATTGGCCTTCAATTATTCCGTCTTTGTTCATCAGGCGTAAACTGAAAGAGGCCAAAATGCATGTCTTCAATTTCTGGGTATTCTTCATTACAACTCAGTTTGTACCCAAATTTCTTCATCAAGCCTGTGACGAACTCCACATTCTTCGCGACCAGCCCCAGAATTATACAGATATTTGTTCCTTCAGTGTCGTCAACTCTCCAAACCATGCTGTCACTATATAGGAACTTCCATCTCAAATATTTTATAATGAACTCCGGAGATAGCTTCACTCCGAATTTGTCAACTTTCTCGTCCCAACCCATAGTAGGAAAGTATATCGAATGGGGTGATAATCGTAAATCAAAATATTTACACCTCAGTTCCATAACATCTATATTCTTAATGTTATGATTCGTATTACGAATGTTCTCCTCTTCTGGCATATCGTATTTTATTTCGTCCCTTAGCTGATGCTGCATATAGCCAAGTACTTGACAGTAATTAAGCTATCTCACTTCATCAGCAAGGGTACATGTCTACTTATTCGCAAAGGTACAGCAAACTTAACACTTGCACGCCCTATTTCATACGTAGGTTTTTCTCATCAACAAGTTTATATGGTGTAAGAAGCCCCACTGATGTCTCATAATCATTTGACCCATAAAATAATTCCCTAAGTTTATCAGCTGCCGTTTTCAACTGAGAATAGTTCTGAAGGAATGACAGGTCAGTACTATAAGGAATCTTAAGACAAGATTCACGTTCCCACTTGGAATCCCTTCCCACCATAAAATACAGGTGGATGCAATCCCAGTCCTCATCAACTGTAAATTCTTGTCCATTGAGCATCGCTCTTATCTTCTCACAGTCAGCATCTCTGACCTTTATTCCTTCTTCATACGCTTCTATGAGTTCTGAAACTGTCATCTTACCTTTGAGAAGACTGTTATCAATCAAGTACTGATAGTCTTCTTCCTCAATAGTGACTTTCTCCTCAACAATGTTCCGATGAATAGTATCCATAATGTAGCAAAGACTGTAATCGGATGCATTCCGATCTTCCGTAAAGCTTACGCCATTATCATTGCGGTCCTTACACTCGAATGCTACTTCCTTTGGAATGAAATGCTCTATGCCCTTAAGTATGTTATACGCCTTGGCCACACTCTTATAAACTACTTCTATTCGCTCGAACCTCCAGAAGAAATAAGGAATCCATGCGATGGCAAATTGATGGGTACCAGGCATAGTCAGTCGGAACTCATGTCCATAAGCATTTCTTGCATCATCCCATACGGAGTGGCCTTGATCTTTGGTAAGCTTGGCAGAAATGAACATAGGCTGTAAGCGCTTAGGCAGACAATCTCGTAAGCCTGATTCGATGATCTCTCTCTTGTATTCGGCCAATAGCTGCTCGATATTCCCAAAGAACCTGTGGATTTGCTTTGGTGTAAGTACAAAACTGCCCAAATCAATGTAGTGCTGTGAATAGACATGAACACAAGAACATGTATTTCCAACACGACAGCAGAGAAATGATATCTCAGGTGTCGAATTGATTTCAATGCCACAACTTCTGCCTTTTTGAACAGCTTTATAGAGTTGATGCTCCTTTTTCTTTAGTTTCATTACTATCTTGGTATAGGCTGGGTAAGGAGTTCTTGCTATCTTCTTTTCAAAATTCTCCTTACTCAATTTTGCTAATACACACTGTACCTTCTTAAGAATAAAGTATCGAATGGATTCTTCTAATCCTTTTCTATCCTTATCCTTGTTTATACCAATCGGAGTATAGTCGTATGGAACTAATGCGCTTCCGATCATTGAAACGATATCACTGGCTGATGGCTTAATCATAACTGTTTTTGTTTTAATGAATGATTCCTTGTTAAAGGTCCGTCTTCCCACTTTAATCAGTATCTTACATCCAGGCACGAGAACATGTAGACGCTCGGCGCAATGGGCTGGAGGTAACGCGGACCGAATACTCCGTCTTCCTTGACGCCAAAGTGATGAAGCTGGTCGATGACCTTCTTGCCCATGCCACGGAAGCGGAACTGGAAGCTCATGCGGTCCATGTTCATCTCAGCAAGAAGTGTCAGTTCCTCCTCTCCATGGACATGGCATAGAGAAAGCTTGATCTTGCAGATGTTCTTTTCAAGCAGGTCGATCATTGTCTGAAAAATCTGCGTCTTGGAGGCGTACATCTTCTTGATTTCTTCCCTATAGGCATATCGCTGACGGGCATTCAGCTCCGCGTGCTTATAGTAATTGCATCGGGCGTTGACGATGTTGGCAGCAGCAAGGAAATGGAACTGGTCCTCCTGACTTTTGCTTGAGCAGACAATATGGTTCAGCGCATCCTCAAGCAATGTCCTCGATATCGGCTGCCAGTCTTTGTATCGGAGCCACCGGTCGGGTGCATTACTGACGATACGCTTCAGACGGTCTATGTTCCAGTTGACGTAGTCACCATGTATCATGCTGATAAGAAAGAATACCTTCTGCTCAACCTCTTTCCGTTCGAGACTGTTCAGTTTCAGTCTTGAGCAGAACTCCTGGATATTGACAAGACGGCTGTCTCCATTGACAGCACCCTCCGACTCGAAGTCCGGATTGGTATAGTAGACGGCAATATGGTCATCGCATGATCCGGCACACTGGCGGATCTTACGCAATGCCTCTGCCCTTGTCAGGGAACAACTGATCCAGGTCCGCTTCCCTTCGGCTGCTGCCAAAGTCACGTATCCATTGAGCGTATCTCGTGAGGCCATAGGCTCGGCACGGGGATAGAAACGCTGACAAAGAGTAACCATCAGATATCTTGTCAGCAGATTCTCGACATGCAGGCAACGGTGCTTGAAGATCTGACTGAACTTGCCTCGGTCAAAAAGAGACAGGAGTTCATCGGCATCAGTCTCCCCTTCCGGGTAGGCCGTAAGAATATGGCCTTTTTCTGAAAGTACGATGACATAAGGCTTATCCTCACAATACAGTTCCGTCCAGGTATTGTTTGTCTCCTTCTTTTTTAGAGCTGCTCGCAGCAGTCTTGTCTCATGCGGATGCTCCTCACCAAGGAACTTGTATGTATAGATGTTGCCACCTGTCGTGATCTCCCCTTCCCCATCAGCAGACAATGTCTCCAAGGGTATTCTGCTTATCAGTTCCCAGGGTACCAGGCTGCGCTTGATCCTGTCGAGGACATTCTTCTTCATGTGGTGCGATGCCAGCCAGTCATCGTAAGTAAATTCTGTGTTCATCTTCTTTTCTTCTTGTTGTTAATACTGTTTGCTATCTTACAGGCCAAGTTGTAGACTGCCTGTAAGTTTGTTATCACGTTGGCGTTGTCAGTCGCTGTCCATACCAATCCGACAGTGTTGGGATAGATGCTCCATTGCTCACCTCTGACACTTCTGTCAAGGAAAGCAACATAGCTGCCTCCGTCCATATCATTCTTAGTGTAAAGCAATGACGCTTTGTACTTCCCCACTCTGCCAAGCTGTATCTGATACAGTCCACACTCTTTCTTGAATGGCAGCAGGTCTCCTTGAATTGTTTTTACCGGTTTCATTACTATTAATGTTATATCGGGTGCAAAGTTAGAAACCGGGTGTGCACGCTTTGTGCGCAGCAGAAAAGAAAATGATTATTTCTTTGATTTCTTGTAGTTTTCCTCCATATCCCTTGCCAGTTTCTGGAATTTCAGGACCAAAGACTTGGGACTCTTCACTGTTATGCCAGGACCAAAAGAGAGAAGGGCATTGTAGAACTCACGGTTAGGTATAATCTGTAGGGAATAATCCTTAGAACCGTCATCATGATCTGCAACAAGCATCTGGGAGGAATGCAGAGGCTTCGTTTCGATGTAGCCCGTCTCGTCCTTCTCAACATGTATCAACACTTGAACGACAGGCTGGTTTGGCCGCGTTACACCAATGATATCCTTGAACCATTCATCCGGATTGAAACCTTTCAACTTCAAAAACGGCTTATCCGGCATCTGGTCAACAGAAACAATACGGTCAAGAGCCAGTATCACTACCTTATCCTCATCCTCATTTCTGCCGAAGAGAAACCAGCGGTTGTTGTATTCCTTCAGCAAGACTGGAAAGAAAATGGTCTTACGGTCTTTTCTGGCGTGGTACTTCCTGTAGGTTAATCCGATGGCAATATGGTTCTCAATGCAATGATAGATTGGATTCAGCCATTTCAGTCCGCGCAGCAGACGGTTCGTGTCCATCATGACGACGGGCTTCCTGTTGTCATGGGTTATCGACAGCAAATCCTGCAAACGGCTGACCATGTCAGATATCTGCTGAAAGAACTCAAAGTCCTCAAACTGGCTCAGAAGTCCGACCACCTCGTTCAGCAGTCGATAATCCTTGTCAGATATCGGCATGTCCATAATGGAATAGTCTGGATTGCTGTAACGGTAATATTTCCCATCATAGACTTCGATGGGTGCGTTGTACCCCAGTTTATTGGAGCGCATCACAGCCAGGTCTTTCTGAATGGTGCGTCGTGACAAGTTCTCCTGCCTTCCCTCACAGTCATACAGCGCATCGGAGCAGGCATCGATGAGGTCATTGAGCGTCCATCTCCTGTATCTGTTCCGCAGGCATGCGTCAATGGTCTTGTATCTGATAAGAGCATTCTTGTTTGCTGGCATAAGCTAATGGTTTTAAATCTCAATTCGTACCACCATACCGCTGACCATGTCTTTCAGTAGCGCACGGTCTAGCCTTAGCACCCTGCAGAGTCTTTCAGCGATGTCGGTCAATGTTTCGAAACTTACATCACTGATCTCAACAGCCAGGGATGCATCATCAAACGAGCAGCCGTTGCTGGCTGTATACTTACCACGAAGGTTATGACCAATAGTCCATTCGTGTCCGTCAATCACTGAAGCGATGATCTCAGCCAATTCACCGGTACTCAATTCAGCGTTAGACGGAAGCACGATGACGCTTCCGCCTTTGGAGCTGATGGCATTAGCCAGGTACCTTCCACCGTTGAAGGCACCTCCGCTTACGCCATCATAAACAATAGTTGTCTTTATCATAGCTGTGAAAATTACTTCTTGATCCGTCAGGTCTAATGGGCATTATTGCCCAAGGCCTGCTAAGCGATGTAGCGTGCCAGCAGCGTCATGCCACCCGACTCACGGATCTTCTGGATGCTGCGCTCTCTCAGCTGTCTCACACGCTCACGGGTAAGCCCAAGCCGGGAGCCGATCTCTTCCGGTCCGTACTGATGTCCGTCAAGACCGAAGCTCATGCTGATGACACGCTGCTCCCTTGTATTGAGCACATGGCTCATCACCATGTGGATGTCCGTCTTGAGCGATTCCTCGTCGACAGTCCTGTCCGGAGCGACATCGTCACCGGCAGCCAGCATGTCAGCGTGCGTGGTGTCGCTGTCCTCTGCCAGGGACTCATCGAGGCTGGCCGCCTTGTGCATGTGGCCGAGGATGGAGCTGATGATGCTCTCGCTCTCACCGGTCAGATCGGCCAGCTCCTCTACGGTGGGCTTGCGCAGATGCTCCTGCAGGAACTGCTTTGTCAGCTCACGGATGCGCGAGGCAAGGATGACGCGGTTGCACGGCAGTCTGACGGCTCCGTTGTTCTTGCTCAGCGAGACCATGATGGACTGGCGGATCCAGCATACGGCATAGGAGATGAACTTAAATCCTCTTGTTTCGTCGAAGTGGTCGGCGGCCTGAAGGAGTCCTATGTTTCCCTCGTTTACAAGGTCCTCAAGAGTCATTCCTCTGCCCTCGTACCTTTTGGCCACACTGATTACAAAACGGAGGTTTGCCCTGACAAGCTCCTCGCGCGCTTTATCACCAGCCTTGCCACCCTGATGTATAAGGTTCGCAAGCTCGGCCTCCCGCTCAGCGGTTATCATCGGTATCTGACTGATGTCAGTCAGATAGCGGTTGAAGGCATCCGAGGTGCGGTTGGTGATGGTTCTTGTGATTTTAATCTCTTTCATAGTTAACTGTTGTTTGGGTTATCAGAATCCTATCTTTGGTCTGTTGTTCTTGTCTATCTTTTCCTGGCTGCAGTACTGCTCCAGTTTCTCAAGGGTGAGAGAGTCCTCGCCCCAGAGGATGGCATCCACATTGGCCTTGCGCGCGATGTTCTCGATGTTGCCGCCGCTCAAGCTGTAGCGCTCGGCGAGCAGTCTTGCATCAGCCTCCTTGATATCGGGTATCAGGGCCTGCCAGATGTGCTGACGCGCCTCCACGGTGGGCGCAGTGAACTCCACCTTGTAGAGGAAGCGGCGCTCGAAGGCATCGTCCAAGGCCGTGGCCAGGTTGGTGGTACAAATCATGATACCGTCCAGCCGCTCCATCTCCTGCAGGATGATGTTCTGGATGCTCTGCTCCATCCTGTCCACTCCGTTGGTGCCTCCGTTTCTGGGCCGCTTGCCGAGGACAGCGTCGCACTCGTTGAAGAGGAGAATCGGCGTGACCGGGCTGTTCCCTACGAGCGTGCGGTACTGGTCGAAGACGGCCTGGATGCGTTTCTCGCTCTCACCGACATACTTGTCCCTGATGGAGCTGATGTCCACCTGCATGATGATGCGGCCTGTCATCCTTGCTAGCTGACGCGCCGTCTCCGTCTTGCCCGTGCCGGGTGCCCCGTAGAAGAGGCAGGCGAAGCCGCTGCGCAGTCCACGCTTGACCATGCGCTCATGGATATGCCGGTAGTTGTCCTGTCCGAGCAGCCTGGTCAGTGTCGCGACCTGAGCCTCCACCTCCGGCGAGTAGAAGAGCTCCTTGGGACTGATGCTCTCGGGCTTGATGGCACCGTCAGGCATGTCCTCGTTTCGGGAAAGCGTGAGGTCCACACCCTCAAGAAGTCTTTTCTTGCCCTCCTCCGTCATCTTGAAGTGGTCAATCTGACGAAAACCGCCGGCAGAGACGTGCTCTATGAGGCCTGACTTGATGAACTCGTGCTCGTCCGACATCATCGACATGCGGAACTCACCGTATTTGACATAGTCGGGAAAGAGGAACTGCATGTCGCGGAACATGATGTCGTCATCCGCATGAAGGGCCGTGGCCGTGCAGAAGTTGAGTAGCAGCAACTGTTCGGAAGGGTCATGGAACTGCGACTGGACAAGCTGCACCAGCTTCAGCTTCGGGTTGTCGCTCATCAGCTCCATGATGCTTTCCTTGGCCAGGTTATAACTCATGTCGCGGTTATGCAGCCTGAAAAAACAGCCGTCAATCATCTGCAGCAGCTTTACGACCGTAAGACCATGGTTATGACGGCGACGGTAGGCCTTGTTCTCCTGTATGGATGCCGATACCTCATCCGGAACTTCATATCCCTCCCCCATGATGCCCTGCTTGGTGAAGCGGAGGTAATGACGGCGTACAAGCGAGTCAATCTCCGGCTTGCAGCCCAACAGACTCACACGCTTGCAGCCAAGAATCCGGCTCATTCCGTCAAAGTCACATGCATTGCCCTCCTCAAGGATGACGGAGAAGAGCAAGCCCTGAATGGCGTTCATTCCAAGACGTTTCTTCAGATAATCAGTGTAAGGCTGAATCTTGGCGAAGAAAGCATCGCTCAATATCGTCACACTGCCCCCGGCATTGAAGCCGGTACAACCCTCCACTTCCGACAGAATACCGGCAATGGCTTTGAGTAAGGTGCTGTTCTGGCTTTTGTTGAAAGTTTCAAATGTGTCCTCTTTTAAGGTGTCCTGGTCGAGATTGTTCATTGGCTGCATGTTTTTCGTCTTTCTCGTGTTTCTCATGGTCTTGTTTATTAGTTACACTACAATAATAGTTCAAAAAGCCAGGAGTAATATGGTTTTTATATGTATAAATTTAAGTTCAGGCTTTTTTTTTCGTTTGTTACCCTGTAATGTTCAACCAAGTAACTGTTATAACATCCTGTTGTACAGGTATTTGAATGGTTTCACCGCGCAGTTCAGGGGCCATAGCACGTAATAGGCAATCCTTTCATACAGTGGTACCTTACGCCTGTACCGGTCAAGCAGATCCATACGGGGAGCGATGTCGTGGACAGTTATGCCGTACACATCATGGATGCGCCGGCATTCCCTGTGGAAGGCCCTGCCATGACGGAGCGCTCCCCTCTCCCCCCTGTGCCAGAGGCGGCAGTGGATCATCTCATGGATGATGACCTCGTCAAGAGCCGCTGCGTCATAGTCGAAGCACTTGGAGATGGTCAGTGTGCCCGTCTTCCCTTTGCCGAGGAACAATCCTGCCACTCGGGTATACTCCCTAACCTTTATTGTGGGCGTCGGAAGGTTGTTGCCGAACATCTCTTTATTAAGAGCCTTGAATCGGCTCCTAATGTGCCCTTCAGTTATCTCCAAGGTCATGGTATCTGCTGACTGAATAATGTTCCCTATACGTTGATGACCTTGATATCTTGCCGCAGGTGGGACAGACAAGATAGACACTGCCAGTATCTATCTCCCAGAACTGCTGATGGCATGTGCGGCAACGGTTGGGAGAGAACATCTTCCTGCCGCCAACGATCCGCCATGACTGCCTCAGACAAAAAGGCCAGTCATGCATGTACTGCAGCATATGCTCCTCTTTCTCCGTAGCCTCACGGTGCTGAGCAGCCAGTGTCTGGCGGTACTGGTGGATGATGGCATCCACCTTGACCTGTGCCTCTATCTCCTCCCGGTCAAAGTGTCTTATGTCAGTTATCACACCGTCACGATCCGTACGGATCACGGTACGGAAGGTCCCCGTCTCGGTGTGGTCATAGAAGTGCTTCTCTCCGTAGACTCCAAGCTCATTGACCAGCCGCCTGTCCGTGTCAGCGATGACCGGGAACTTGATGGCGCCCTCCTCACTGAAAGGCCCGAGGCCGTCAGCACCTTTCGTGCTGACGCCGACAACGGCATTCCCCGCAGCTGCGATGCGCCCATAGGAATGGTTCAGCCCTTCCACATCGCTGATGCAGCCCTTTGTCGGATTCTCGGGCAAGACATAGAGCAGGAGCTTCATGCCGGTAAAGTCAGATAGCTTGACATCCTTGCCGCTCAGGTCCCGGCCAAGGTACTCAGGCAGCTTTTCTCCGATATTCATAGTCTTGTTTGTCGTTAAAGTTTATATCAATATTTTCCGAACACCTCCTTGAAGGCATCATAGTTGCTCACGCCATTGGTGCGGCTGTTATGGTCGTCGAATACCGCGAAGACAATCTTGCGGTACTTGTTCCTGAACTCAGGCGAGTCCATCACCTTCTTGAACAGCCCGGCAATCTGGCTCGGCGGATTCTTGAAGGCTCCGCATCCAAAGGCACCGAGGACGAGCGCGTCATGGCCGTGATAGAGACCAATGCGGAAAATGGTGCGCATCTTGGACAGCGTGCGGTCAATCTCTGAGTCCGTCATCGGCTTGAGGTTCATCTCGCGGTCTGCGAAACGGCGTAGTGCTGCCACGGCAATGAAAGACAGCTTGAAGGGATGGGCAAGAAACTCGTAGCTGTTGCCTTTGCTCTCACGAAAGACGGTTGCATACGGTGTGTAGACGCCGCCAAAGCGTTGGTCGAGAGGATACTGGCTGCTGCTTTTCTCCACGCCGTACTCCTCAGCGTAGTCCTTGTACTGATAGAGTGAGCGGAAGAGGTTCGTACAGCGGAAGAGGCTCTCCTCCTGTGCACGGCTGCCGTTGATGACACCACCGCCGGGATTGTAGGCATTGGCGAAGTTCAGCACGACAGGGTTGTAACCCTCATCGAGCAGCTGCTTTCCGGCAGAGATGCTGTCTGTAGCCAGCAGCTCCACCTTTGTCGGCTCCTTGTGTGCGGGAATGTCACGCACGGTGAACCGTCTTGAATAGAACCGGGAGTTCTCACGCATCTCACGGTCGCTGCCCAGCTCGATGACCGTGCCGTCAGGGGCAGTGTACTTGCCGTTGAGCACGGCGTTTACCGTTTCCTGGTAGACATCAATAAGATGCTGCTTGTTCTGAATGTAGTCAAACTTTTCCATGGTTATGCTTTTATTATTTTTGATATTTGTCGAATAGGATGAATATGAAGATTTTCCCAGAGTGATATCAGAGATTTGCAATTGCGTAGGTACGCAGGTCGTCATAGGTGTAGTTGCATCCGGGGAAGAACTGTTCCAGTCTCTGGCTGACCCAGCGGTCGGCACCCGTCTCAAGTTCCTCCAGTCTCTTATTAATCTGCATGATGTCCTCCTGGTATGTCTTGCTGTCAATCTCACCGTCCCTCAGCTTGTGTTTCAGATCGATTCTTTTGTCCTTGAGAGTTTTCTTCTCCTTTTTAGACTGGCTTATTTTGGCAGACGCCTCATGGTACAGTTCCCTGAGCTCCGGAGCACGTGAGCCGAAATGGACGTATTTTTGCTCATCTTTCAGATTTTCAATCTTTTTTAGGTACTCTGACTTCCAGTGCTCGCTATAAGTCAAGGCATCCTTATAGCCGAGGATCTCCGGCGAGTCCATTATATCCACAGGCTTGTCAGCCTCTTTCAGACGGCGGTAGACCTCCTCAAGGGTATATACGACACTGTTCACCTTGCATTTGTCATACCTTGAGTTGATGCGGATGAACTTAGGCCAGAGCTCGATGAAGTCGGAGATTTTGCAAGGCACTGCCACACCGTCACTGCCAACCATGGAGCAACTGTTGCTGCCTGTCAGGGGACTGCCCGCAAAGCGCCAGATGAATCTGACCTTACCGTCCTCACAAAGAACGGCCGACTTGGGGCAATGCTCGAAATACTCCATATAAATACCCAACGTGGGGCATCGGAAACCCGATGTGCCGGTATAGGCTATGCCGTTTTGCACAGGAACGGGCGAGAGGAACATGCGACTGTCCTCATAGATTTCCTTGCGGTGGGAGATGAAGAAGAAGAGATGCTTGGAGAAGAAGTCAACATGGCTCTTTTCCTCTGTATCAGCGTCGACCTCTGCATCCTTCATGGACTTCCCAAGGGAGAAGTACTTGCCCGTTGCATCCAGGCTGAGCATGTTGTCGATGCTTGGATCATCCGTGACCGAATCTTTCGCATAGAGCGGGAGGTCGTTTCCGTTAAGAAGGTGAATCAAACTGTCGGTAGTAGAAATACGATTGTCAACAAAGTCTGTCATAGTCGATTGTATGTGTTATATATATAAAGAGTATTCTATTCGTGTTTACACAACAATTATAATGCAAAAAGTTAGAGGATACGTTGTTTTTATACGTATAAAAAAGACAATTCAAGTTTTTTCTCGTCGTCCGGCACGTGTCAGACACTTGTCCGTCACGTGTCAGCCAATCGGTCGCCACGTGTCAGCCAGTCGGTCGCCACGTGTCAGCCAATCGTCCGGCACGTGCCAGCACATCGGCTGGCGTTCGGCGGACAATGACGGAAGCGTTGAATGCAGCAGTCTTACATGTCTTTGAGAGACTTCTCCCAAGGCTTGTCCTGCTGATATTCGCCGAAGGGACCGTACCAGCACATATCTGCATAGACGGGCTTGTCAAGGCCGAACATCTTCGTGACCATTTGAGGAGTTATCTTGAGAGGGCTGTCGGCTGAGATGATCTCTCCTGACTTGAGGAATTTCGTTGATACGAGGATGTCGGGTTGGCCTATACAGCATGCAATAGACACCTCGACGGGTTCGTGAGCGCCCTCACTTGCAACCTTTGCCATCCTCCTTGCATAAAGGTTGAGACTCAGGTCGGCCTTGGTGGCATCCTTGGTCCAGGGACAGCCGCCACCGATTCTGCCGGTGCCGAAATCTACTGCGAGCTTCCGGCCCGTGACGCCCGTGTCAGCCACCGGTCCGTGCTGGTGATAGACGCCTGTACCGTTGACGACAAGCTTATACTCGCCGGGGATGACTTGGTAAATGAGTTGCTTGATTGGCTCCGTGTCATCACCGATAGTCGGGACGGCCGCAATGACCTCATGGACCTTGTCTCCGTCGAGGATGACCTCTGTCTTGATATCAAGGCCGCCGAGGCCACTGACGAACAGCTCGTGGTTCAGTCTCTTGGCAAGCGCATACTCCTTGGTCATGCCAAAGTTCTCTTCCTCAGGACAGGCATAGGCGTAGAACACGCCCTGGTCGCCCCAGGCGTCCCTGTTAACGCCCATGGCAATCTCCGGACTCTGCTGCTCGATATGTTTTGTGACGACAAGATCCTCCGCTGATATGGTGTTCTCCCTACCCCATTTGTCCTGGTAAGCCTGCGTATAGCCGATGCGCCTTACCGCCTCCTTGACAAAGGATGTAATCTCCCCGTCGGAGAAGTCGACCTTGCTCGTTACCTCACCGGCAAGCGTCACCTGCGTACCCTTGATGAGCACCTCTACGGCATATCTCGTAGCAGGATCCTGCTCAAGATAGCGGTCCAGAAGGTACTCTGAAATGTAATCGGCGACCTTGTCGGGATGACCCGGACTGACATACTCACTGAAGCGATAGTTCATGATTCTCTAAGATTAAATGGATTATTCTGTTGAATTCTGACCCCGTATCTGCGGGATACACTACAAGTATAGTGCAGAAACTAGACAAAGGTACAGTTTTTATACGTATAAAAAAGTTTATTTGTCCATTAGCCACAGGCAAGCAGGGAGCCAGAAGCGTCTGTCAGATTCCTTTGTTCCCTTTGGAATCAGTCTGTTGGTGCTTTCTTTCCCCTTGAGGATCTTGTCTATGACAGGATGGTACGGCTTGATCATCCTGTTGGTGTCATCCAAATAGAAGTAGCCGATGCCCAGTGGCAGTATGGCATCGAAACGCTTCGTGATGGTCAGGATGATGTCGGCCGAATTATCAAAGAAGAAATCACCGAACATGATATTGGTGCTCCACAAGGCGCCATAGCCTCTGCCGTGTTCAAAGAGAGCCTTCACGTTCGCCTCACATCTCTGGATCCAGAATGGCCATGACACGGCCTCACAGCCGGTGGCATCCTCAATCTCCTTGAGTCTTTCCAATGGGTTGGCAGGTTCTTTTCCACGGTTCATCGTGAAATGACCGGGACCGTCGAACTCCACATAGATGACCTTGTCATCTTTGGTCAGTCTGAAGTCTACAGTCAGTGGACGTTTCTTCTCCGGAACCTTAACCTTTACCTGCTGCTCGATCTTCATGTCCGGATAGGCACGCTTGAAGATAGCCTTCAGGACATACTCGTCAAAAGAAGCATAGGCAAGCGCCTTCTCATTGGAGAAGGCATTCTTCAGTTCTCTGAAATTCTTGTAGAGTTTGCTCTCGTCGACAAGGCCGTCCTTGTTCAGCAATTTTCTCTCAACGAGTCCTTTATGAAATCCTTCGAGGTCGTTGATTTCCAACACAGTAGCCAAGTCTTTCTCAGAAAAGAATGAACCGACAGTGTAATCGGAGTAATCCAGTTTGAAAATGCCCTTGCCTTTTCCTAATTTGCTCATGATGCGGTTGATGTTAAAGTTATTAATGTTCGAAAGATAAGAAGTAAAATTGAATCTTCAAAGATTTACAGACAGGAATCAATTATAAATCTACTGTCGGTTCATGATCATATTTTTCAGTAATTTACTTAAGAGAGCTAATGACCCAGTGCCAACCTTCATCCCATGTTAGCCATATATCAGATTCTTCTTCCTCAGACAGTACACTTTTAATCTCTCCATCTTCAAATAGGCAACCATAGCCAAGGTCAATTCTGACTTTCTTCTTCATAACTTATTATTAGTTTATTGTAGAGTTCGTTCAATGATATGGAGTTGTATTTTTTGACGTCATTCTCTCCTGACTATTGGCAGCGATGATGCCTTTTGTTCCAAGATATTCCACATTGCGGGAGGCATACTCCTGAGCTTCAGACAAACACTCCATGACTATATCTTCGGTAAGAGCATCATTCTTCAGGCTGCTGTGTTTGCTGAGTGCAGCCATGAAGGCTGCTGAGGTCCAGTCGCCACATCCCTCGGTGTCAACGACATGTTCATTGACGACAGGAGCCAGCTTGATCCATGAACCACCATGAATACGGAATCTCACGCCCTCACTGCCCAGTGTCTGGATGACAAGTTTGTCGCTGAGCTCATCGGAGAATGAGACATCCTTGACATTTTCATCCGAAAACTTGATGATATCGCTTGCTTTCATGCAGTTGACATTGGCTCTTATGTTACCATCGTTGATACGTCCCGGCTCAAAGAAAACGAGTGTGCCACGTTTCATCAGTTCCTGTCCAATCTCTCTCAAGCCAGCTTTGGCATCGTCATAGAAGAAGATGTCGGGAGTAAAGTCGAGTCCGGCAAGAAAATCTGCAGCCTCATTTTTGAGAATGGTCTTATCGCGTGGAAATCCGCTGCCCGGTGCATGACGACGGGAATTCTTCTTGCAGGGTCTACCGTCTTTATCGAGCTGATGTGAGATGGTCAGAAGATTTGTACCTCCCTCCGGCGTGCAAGTGACGAAACGAGTGTCACATCCATAACGCTCAAGGTCAATCTTGGACTGCATTCCCTGGGGAGAGTCGTCAAAACGGGCTATCGGATAAGCATGCCAGCCAAAATATGCCATCAGACACATCACATTGCCACAGGTGCCACCTATCTCTTCATCGACGACAGTCTCGGTGAACCTGTTCCTTTTACCAGGTACGAAGCCCTCGGGATAATCCCTTCTGATGATGGTGTCGAAATTAAATACTCCAGCGCCTAATATAGTTGGTTTCATAAACATGTGTTTAATCAAATATCTTTTCTTACAAAGATAACTCAAAATTCTTGGAGCATCCCTCGATTTATACGTATAAAATATCTTTTGCCACATTTTTCCGTCATTTGTTGCAATGCTCAGGATATTTTCGTAAGTTTGCAATATCGATAACGGCATAGTCTTCTCCTTGAAAAGCGGCAGTGCCAAAGTTGTCGGACACTCAATATAATAATGTGTAACCTCTATGAAAATAATAGCTACCAGTGACTGGCATATCGGCAACCTGTTTCACGGCATCGACAGACTGCCGGAGCACGAGCATTTCATGGCATGGCTGAAAGATGTCATCAAGACTCAGGAAGCTGAAGCCCTGCTTGTGGCAGGAGATATCTTCGACAACGGCAACCCTTCGGCTGCCGCACAGGAACTCTATTACAGTTTCCTCGACGATGTCACGCATGACAACCCACAGTTGCAGATTATCATTACTGCCGGCAACCATGACTCTGCCAACCGTCTCGAGGCTCCTTCCGCCCTCCTCCATCGCCATAAGATAGAGGTGCGTGGCCGCGTACACCGTCAGTGGGTACAAGACAAAAGCGAGGAGGATGACGGCAATACAGACGGTCACTGGGAGTTCAGCACGGATGACCTGATGATACCCATTACGTCTCGTGACGGAAAGGGAGAGGCCGTTGTTCTGGCAGTACCCTTCCTCAGGTCTGATGTGTCCTTGGACGGATCCTATTCGAAAGGCGTCACCGCACAGCTCCATCAGCTAACCGACAAGGCTCGTGGGACCTACCCCGACCTTCCCATTATTATGATGGCACACATGTATGCCGCCGGCGCCGAGATAAGGGAAGGTTCGTCAGAAAAGATCCTTATCGGCGGACAGGAGCAGGTGTCGTTCGGCAAATGGGACAATCATCCGGATTATCTCACGTGCGGCCATATCCACAAGCGCCAGCATATCTGGAACACGGATTGGGCGAGATACTCGGGCAGTGTTCTTCCTATGTCATTTGCCGAAAGGGACTACCATCATGGCGTGGACCTCATCACCATCTCTCAGGGGGTGAAGCCGGCTGTGGAGTTCTTGGAGTATACGCCCCAGCACCCGCTGATGACCATACCCGCTGACGGAGAGGCATTGGACCTCAAGGATATGAAGAAAGCCGTCATCCAACTTCCTGACAGAACCGGTGGTGTACTCGACGAACACAGCATCTATCTTGAGCTGCGGTTGAGCTCCAGGAAGATCAAGCCTGATGACCGGAAAGAGATTGAGAAGCTATTGGAGACAAAAGATGCCGTACTCTGCAAGCTTACACAGGTCATGCCCGACATCGACGTAACGACAAGTACAAAGGATGTGGAGTTCCACTCCATCGATGACATTCTCAAACGCAATCCCCTGGATGACGTCGAAGAGTGTTTCGTTGCCAAGACCGGACACAGTCTCTCGGAAGAACAGAGGAAGACGCTCGAAGACTATATCAGCACTACGCTTGAGAATGACAGCAATGACGAGTACTAATACGTTTGTTGACCCATTAATCAAAAATGGCCGAAACGTTCTGTTTCGGCCATATGTTCAGAAAGTCAATCGGACTTGTATTAACTTGGAAAGAACTTAGGATGTGTGCTTAATCCTCATTTAGTCTATCCTCTTGAATAAATAGAGTCCGTCAGCATCTTCATCAATGTGGTATTTGTCTTGAGTACCAAATTCTTCAATTGTATCTGAATCAACTTTGTATTTCATAAATGTTTTCAAATCACCATCTCGGCTTCGTTCATAATCTGACATAACTTGTCTATATTCCTCATCAGAAAGACTTCCTCTTTGCCATTCATTATCTGGGTCAATTATGTAAGCAATCAATTTGAAATGATGTAATACAATGTTCTCTCTTATTAGTCTTTTAACAGCATCTTCAACTATCTGATGAAGGTCTCCTTCAGTAAGCCTTATTAATTTCTTCATATTACTATATTGTTTATTTTCATTATTTTTATCTACTTGTGGATTTGTTATTGATGAAGTATCTGTTGTTCTTACTGTTGGTGAAATACCACCAATAGGTATAGGTGTCCCAAGGGATAACTTCTGAGCATCTAAAGCAATTGTACTGATATTATTAGTTTCTTGAACTTCTAAAGGATTAAACACATATTCATTACACACAGCCTTCCAACTACCTTTGTCATTTGTTGTATAATCAAAAGCCTTAAACACAATACTGAAGAAGACCTTTTCCTTATAAGGTCTTTGTAAGTTCTTACCCATTCTTCTCAACAATTTCTTATTTGCAACAAGAGGTGGCTTGTATTGACTTGACCAATTCTGCATGGAGCAATTATGATTTGATATTCTGACAACTATAATGCTATTAGGCTTTTCTAATGTTCCATAAGTTGTATATCCTTTTTTCTGTGTGGTGATGTTAGGACTAACAAACGTTAAAAGTTGATTTTAATTACCATAGTCCCGCCACTTAATATCGGATGTATAAATTGCAGCTATCTTTAGGAGACGTGAAAACAAGTCATATTTGGGCTCTTTGCTGTCACGGAAGTATCTGCGATTAAACTTCCAGCAATATTCATTGAGGTAAAGCTGAAGAAATCTTTGGTCCACCTCTTTATGTATTGCTTCTATACCACTTCGACACTCACCAGTTACAATATGCACCCATGGCAAAACTTTAGTCACAACTTCGTAAACATCACCCTCTGTTTCCAAATGCGGTTCATGATTGAATACTTCTCTTAGTTTGATGAGATTGGTTCCACCATCAGTAACGACTTTGGCTGCAGAATCGATTGACTTCATCGCATAGGGTCTTATAGTTATGGCCTTACTGTCTGGTAATGCAAACATCTTGATATAATGGACAACTTTTTTCACTTTCTGCTTAGTTGATCTCTGGAGGAGTTTTGAAGATTTATTAATGCACTCGTTATCAGCTATATTAGCGAGATATTCATTAAGCATATCATCTACAGACTTACTCTCTGCTATTACTAAAACAGGAGTCTTTATAGTCTCAGTTTCCTTTTCAATGTCGTCAGATTCGGGATTCGTAATGACTGATGTCTGAAAGTAAGATATATCCATTTCAACCTGATCAGACAATGTATAAATCGAGTCTCTCTTGCCCATAATATCGCGGTACTTCATCATCATCAGCCATACTGCAGGATAGTCCTTCCGCTCCAGCTGAAATTGTACCTCTTTTGCCGAAAGCACCTGCTTTATGGATGTCATCATGTGAGCAGTAAAGAACCAATCATATAATGGTAGATGGCTTTTCTCCATCACCGTGCCCTTAGTCAAAGGTGTGCGGAATCCACACTTGGAGCACTGAAATACCTTTCTTCCGCCTAGCCATTTGTGATCTCTACCTCCACATTTCGGGCAAACTATCCCAACTTCCTGACGAACGTTGCGGAAGTAGTCTGTGCAGCTTTCTTCGTTGGGAAATTTCTGAAAGAAGTCTTTGAGTAACATTAAGTTCATGTTTTCTTGCAAAATTAGCTGATATATAAGTAATTACAATGCTTCAATTGTTTATTTAACATTCTTTAGTCCTAACATCACCACACAGAAATCCTTTTTCACCCTCTTTGGATGGTTCATCTACAAATCGAAATCTCTTACCCAGCATTGACTTTACAAATGAGACTTGCTTGTTAGCAAGATTTAATAATTCTATATCATTAGCCACTAGTGTCCACTAAACTTCATTAACAATAGACATAAGTTGTTGAATCAGAACATAAAACATTCAATTAATCGACTCTATGGGTTAGAATCGAGCAGCATTATTGAAAGTAATGAACTGTAAGCTATCTGAGCAGATTGTTGGAGTTGACGTATCATGAATGAGCAAAATAGCTTGTTTTGATGTCGATATTTCAACTACTACTTATAGATTGTAATCAAAATTAAATGTTAAATATTTAAGTGGACACAAGTGATCATTAGCCATTAATTGTATTAAATTTATTTAATAAATATTTGTGAATTCGGAAAATATTAGTACCTTTGAAAAAAATATGGATAAAGAACAAAGACGATGACAACAATCAAGAGAATTCCAAGAATTAATGGGCAACCACTGACTGACAATATTGTAAAATCACTTGTTGTTCAAACAATATCAGTTTCTCCTCAATCTGTCAAAAATTATGTGTATGAGAAACATACATATGATTTTGACCCTTTTAATAGTGTTGTTTTGTTAAATCCACAAAATAATGACATATATGGTTATATCTTGGTAAAATCTCTTAATATAGAACATCCAGACGTAGTGTTTTCTAATAGAAATGATATTATTGATTATATCAATAAAAGTAATGGTTTACATATCATAGATGTAGTTTTAGAAAGTGATATTAAAGATACTCCATTAATAGAACTATTAAATACTCTACAAGCTTCATGGTGTGATGCTGATTTTACTAAAGATAATTATTATATTTGGATGGATTTGGGAGAAATTATTTTCTCACCAACAAAAGAGGACTATGGCAAGTTTAATCTTAAAGGACTAAATAAAGTAAGTAGAGTTTTTTACGATAAATGCCTATAAAAGAAATGCACTCCACCAGGAGTGCATTTTCAATTATTTTGTGCCAACAGCTATCTCAATGCCTAAAATATTCATGGGTCAACAGACGTATTAGTACTCAATGACGAATAACTAAGGAGGAAAACGGAATGAAGATATTAAGACTTGAAACATACAATCTTGCCTCACTGGAAGGCAAGAACACCATAGACTTTGAGAGCGGCATCCTCGGCGAGAGCAACATCTTCTGTATCGTCGGTCCGACGGGCAGCGGCAAGTCGACAATCCTCGACGCCATCTGCCTGCCACTGTATGGCAGGGCACCGCGCTATACCCCGAAGGGAAAGAGGGACCGGAAGATAGCCACTTTCGGTGCAGCGGTTGCAGATGTCAGCAACGATCTGTCCCCTACCGACCCGAGGAACATTCTGACGCGCGGGCAGAAGCAATGCTACTCGAAAGTCACGTTCCAGGCCAATGACGGCAAGATCTACAGGGCTGAATGGAGCGATGAGTTCAGGAGAGTACGCTACGCCAAGGAAGAGAAACGCTTGTTCCTCGTCACAAAAGATGCCAGCGGAAAGAAAAAGGAAGAGGAGCGCGACTGGAACAGTCTTGAGCGGATCATTGGCCTTGACTACAACCAGTTCCTGCGCACGGTGCTCATCGCTCAGGGTGACTTTGCCGAATTCCTCAACTCCGAGGACGATGCGCGCTGCGACCTTCTTGAAAAACTCGTCGGCAACCAGAACGTCTATACATCCATTATAGAGGGAATAAAGAACCTCTCAGACACGGCCAAGAATGAGCTTGACCTGCTGAAAGCAGACAATGCCAGCAAGGAGAAGGACCTGCTGCCGAAGGAGGAGTACGACAACGACAAAATCAAGTTGAAGGGACTGCAGGACAAGGAGAGCCAGAGGCAACAGCAGCTCAAGGAAACGGAGGAACAGCTCAACTGGTATACCGATCAGAGTAAGCTTCTCAAGACAATGCAAAACAAGGAGGCACAGCTTACTTCGGCCCAGACACGCCGCGAAGCCATCAAGGATGAGGAGCAGCTGCTCTCCCTGCATGACAACACGCAGAAGGCCGTCGCGGCCTATCGCCAGCTGACCGACTCTGTCAAAAATGAAAGCGACCTTGAGAAGGCAAAGACACTTTTGGATAAAGAGGTGGAGACACTGCAGAAAAGCATCGCTGGTCAGGAAGAAGATCATAAAAAACTTACCGAGCGGGCCCATCAGGCTGCTGTAACCCTTGAATCGGAAAAGCCGAAGATAGACAAGGCGAAAGCTATGGTCGTCCGACTGGAAAGTCTCACCTCTGACGCCACCGACAAGCAGAAGAGACTTACTGCGGCTCTTAAAAGTCTGCATACTGCCGAGAAAAATGTCAGGGATAATACAACCAGCATCACCAAGGCACAGCAAAAAGTAACAGCTCAGAACGATGCCCTTGCAAAACTGCAGAAGGACTTAACAGACAGGCAGACGGAACTCAACAAGGCGGCAACGGAGGCTGCCAATGCCTTTTTGACGGAAAATACCAAGACGGAAGGCCTTGATGCAGCCATCCTGCAGAAAGACAAGGAGGAGGCAGTCAGGAAGGAGACAGACATGACTACGGCTAAGAATACCCTTACAAAGATCACCGACCTGAAAGGGAATATAGCCAATGCCGAGGGACTTCGCCAGCAAAAGCAAGATAGGAATGAAGAGATAGACAAGGCGCTTTTGGGTCTCAATACCGATGACCTGGAGAAAGAAGTGGAGACTCTCACAAGGTCGTACACGCTGATGACAAGTGAGAACTGGGAACATCACCGCAGCATGCTGCACGACGGTGAGCCCTGTCCCCTCTGTGGTGCGACGGAGCATCCCTATCATGACAAAGCCAAAGCCGATGCCGTCATCTCAGAGCACAAGGCACTACTTGACGACAAGAAGAAAGCGCTCAATGACAATAAGGACAAAGCACGTAAGTTGCGTGAGGAGAAGGCCGGTAATGTAGGTCAGATCACACAGCTAAACAACAGCCTCAATGGTTATCAGCGTGACATTGCCATGAGTGAAGGCATCTGGAAAGGCCTTATCGAAAGCTACCCTTTCCTTACTGAAGATGTAGCCAGCCTCGAAACGATGCTGCAATCCGCTAAGGATGAAGCTGCTACGGCCGACCGAAAGCTGAAAGCGTATAATGAGCTTATCAAGAACATTGAGAAGCTGCGTGGCAATAAAGAAGCAGCAGAGAAGCGGGACAACGAGTTCAAGGACAAAGCTTCCGCGAAACTGGAACAGCAGAAGACTGACCTTCAGAAAGCCAAGGACAGTCTCAACAGGCTTCAGGCCCAGACGGAAGGACTCCTCACTCAACAGCAGAAATCGATGGAAGACCACGAGGCCGCACAAAAAGACTATGACAAGGCCGCTGCCGACCTAAAGACTGAGAAAGACGTTCTCCGTGACCTCATGCAGGACAAGGACCCTTCGACATATGAGCAGCAGTTGAATAAGAAGAAGTCTGATGCTGAAGATGCCGTAGAAAAGTCCAAGACGGAGATAGACAAGATGAACAACAGATTGAGCAAGCTCAAAGGGCAGGATGAACAGTTGACAACGCAGATTGACAATCTCCAAAAGACTATTGCCACGCAGCGGACGGCCCTGACAAAAGAGATCGAATCCGTTAACCAAAATATGGTAAGAACTGTTACGGAAGAGGATATCCGTAAACTTGCTGGCAGTTCAACAGATTGGGAAAGTATGCGAAAGCGTCACACCGACATCAAGAATGCACATCTCAAGGCCAAGACAGAATATGACACCGCCAAGGATGCGGTTGAAAAGCACGCTGAGACGAAGCTGGAGAAGAGTGAGGAAGATCTGACTATGGAGAAGGATAATCTCGGCAAACAGAACTTTACGGGTGCCATCACTGAACTGACGTTCGTACTACGCAGGCACGATGAAGCCGTCAAGGCTATGGGCGAACAGAAAGAGAAACTCGAAAAGGCCTCGAAGAGCTATACCGAATGGCACGAGTTGCTGGAGGCTATCGGCGGCAGTGAGGGAAAGACACTGCGCAAGGTCGTGCAGAGCTATACCCTGCGTTTCCTCGTAGCTCATGCCAACGCAGAGATACGACGCTTCAACACGCGCTATGAGCTTAAGCAGGTGGAGAACTCGCTCAGTCTTCGTGTCATCGACCATGACCGGGGCAACGATGAGCGCGACACCACTACCCTCTCCGGCGGTGAGACCTTCATCGTCAGTCTCGGACTGGCGCTCGGGCTGTCATCCCTGTCTTCGAGGAACATCTCCTTCGGCAACCTCTTCATCGACGAGGGATTCGGCACGCTCGATCCCGACTCCCTTGCCACCGTCATTGATGCACTGTCCAGTCTTCAGACCTCACAAGGAAAGAAGGTAGGCGTCATCTCCCACACCGACACCATGGCGGAACGTATCCCCACGCAGATACGGGTCATCAAGGAAGGGAATACCGGCAACTCAAGAATTGAGATTGTATAAGGCATCGGGAACACTGAAGGAAGACGAAGATAATAAAAACGTAAGAATCAACTGTTATGAAGACAAAGAAAGCACAGTTCCGTGAAACACTGCCGAAGATGCAGGAAGTTATGAAATGGGCTGAAGGACAGGATACAAGCGGACTGAGGATTTTCCTTCTCAGCGAAGGCACCCGTCCGCTTATCGGCGTATCAAGCGGGGGCGCATCATCTCCGCTTGCCTATGCCTGTATGCTCTATGGGACCTATCAGGGCTTAGGCCGCGCCGTAACACCTCTTTCCTTTAGTTCCCTCTCCGATGCTACACTCCGAAACTCTAAGATTCTCATCCTGAGCAACAGCGGACATGGTGTTGACCCGGACTACACTTCACGCCGGGCATTCAATATCAACCCAAAATGGACCGCCTGTCTCACAAAACCGGGAGAGAACAACGACCTGATGAAGCGTGCAGAGAAGGATGGCATTCAGTGCTTTGCCTATGACTGGCCGGAATATAGATTGAAGGGCTTTGTGAGTGCTCTTTCTAACATAGCCACCATGGCACTTTTCTACAAAGCTTTCACCAATGACGCTGATTTCTGCAGCAGGATTGGGTTTAGCATTGAGCCGGAGGACAATTACTCCTATTACTTGCTGGGTGATTTCAACGTAAAGGGAGCCGGTGCTTCCGTGAGTAAGCCAAAGCCTTTCTCCGCCTACAAGCATTACATCGTACTTTACGGTGGCTATGGAGAAGCTGTGGCGACCGACATCGAGACAAAGTTTGTTGAGTGCGGCTATGCCTCAGTCCAGGCCTGTGACTACCGCAACTTCTGCCATGGGCGTTTCATCTTCGAGAGCAACAACTTCGATGACACCTGTATCGTGCTGCTTCGCACTCCCCGAGAGCGTCAGTTCTCGGAAGATCTGATTATCCATGGTCATGGCATCCACAAGGACAAGGCCACCGGCAGTTATCACCTGCTATTCCCTGTGGACATGCCGATAGTAACCATCGACACAAACCTGGATGAACCTCTTGCTGCTCTGGATTTGGAAATGAAAGCGCAGGTCTTCTTCGCTGATGCCGGTGAATCCTACGGCTATGATCCGTTCAATCCCAATAACCCGAAGAACATCGACAAGCGGGCGTTGCGGTCCAAGCCATTCAAGGGGATTGGGAAGATTGCGCTGAACAATTGCTGATTGCTATGGTACTATTGAAGGACCCACCTCTACTCCCGCACCGGTTTCAACTTTCCGTCATGCTCCCAATCAAGAAGGAAGCATTTTTGGGAATCAATCATGGCGAAGCGTTCGCCTTGGATCATATCGGTGAGATCTCCTTTCAGTCTCGTATGGCCGAATATCTGGAAAGACTGATTGAAGCCATACTTATTGACCGAATCAGACTCATGATCTGAGACATCCGCCCATAAGATGCTGCCTGTCTTTTCCCCGAAGGTTGAACGGCTCCTGCCTATGATGGCTAAGAGTTTCTGACCCTCCTCAGAGAAATCGAGCTGGTTGATTTTATCCGTAATCAACGGATCAGCGATAGAAACATGATCTTCGGGCATCTTCCAAAGCTCACGGTTAACCTTTTTGAGCCAGTAGGTGGTAATGCCGGCATGGGAGAATATATAAGGTACTCCATTGATACGATGGTAATAGGCCAGTTCGAAGAAATCACTTAGACTACCGAACAGCTCATGATACTTCTTCCAGTTCTTATAGTCACAGCGTGTTCCACCGGCCAACTCTTGGAACGTCTCAGAACTATAGTGTTCGTCGTGGTTGCCCTTGAGCAAGACAACAAGTTCTGGATTTTCCCGCTTGAGCCTTATTATTTTTTCGAAGTTGTCCAAAACATTCTCCAGCTCAACATCAGTCTCTTTTGGGTATGGGTCTAGATAGTCTCCCAAGAAGATAATCTTATCAACCTGGTGCATGAATCTGTCAACAGGCCCTTCCCAAAAGGTACGGCCGTGAACATCGGGAACAATCAATAATGCCATATAGAGGGTGATATGTTTTTTGAAGCAAAGATACAAAATAATCTCGAATGAAGATTAAAATCAACGTATGATTTCGTCTCTCTAATCGTTTCCTACAATTGGGCCGATCTTGCCCCGGTGAAATGCGAAGTCTTTCGTCACTCTATTTCAATTCTTTATTCAAATACTTCTTATATTGCTCAACCATCATCTTCTTCCTCCGGGCAGATACCGAACGGCTTAAAGGGAAAGCTGCAATTGTAGGCACGTAATCAACAACACCGGGATTGCTGGCAGCAATGACCTTATAGTTGTCAAGGAACGCACCTTCGAACTCATAGCCAAGATTATCGGATGTGAGATCATAACCAGTATGCGTGCGTTTATACTCCTCAAGCCGTTTGCTTATCTCGTCGACTGTTGGTGGCAAGTCCACAACAATGGCAAGTTCAACATAACCGTCTCCCCAAAACCGGTTGCCTGGGTAACAAAATACCTCGATAAGATCACCACGCTGGAAATGAACCTCCTCAGGTTTGCGACCTCTGAATATTCTCATCCGTCCAAGCTCATTCCCAGTTTCAAGTTCATTGAGACCAGGGAATTCGTCTCTTTGGTCTAATTCTGCGTAGCCGACACATCCATTGAGACTACCATCAGCCCTGTATACCCATTGCGAAAGATACTCTTCTTCAGTGCAAGGATATCCATACGGAAGTTCAGTGATGACTGTAGCATATAACTTGTAGTCCTTAGAGGCATTCACTACCGATGCTTGTGCCTCTCCAAGCGTTTGAAAGTAGTTCTCATACTCCTTTCTTATCTTAAAAGTAGGGTATTTATCTTTCCACTTACTGTGAATGTACCTTGTTACCCTGTAGAAGGTCTTCAAATAGTTTGTCTCCATAGCTTTAACGTTCGATCCTACGCATTATCATAGTACTCCGCAAAGATAATTAAGTTTCTCCATTTCAACCTAAGATTCCACACGTAGGATTTTAGAATTCAGAATTCAGGTTCTTCAATAAAATAGTACTAATACGTTTGTTGGCCCACGTCTCAATTTTTTGAATGTTCATACAATAAAATGCATAAATAAGCAACGATATAGCTGTTGGCACAAAATAACTGAATATGCAGTCATCACTGACTGCATATTTCTTTTCATACTACACTGAGATGGTTCTATAGTTTGGAATTATCTCATTCCCATTTTCATCATGTTGTATTTGTATTTTTACATTAGAGTTGTTCTTATTCCACTCATATATAGTTGCACTATAATTTGATGAAAAATGCCCATCCACATCAGGAGCCTCCATAAACTCTGCTAATGCTTTTCTTTCAGCCGAATTGAGTGTATCTTTATATCTACCATAAAGGAAATAAGCATTTGTTTGAATCCGTACACACGTCTCAAACTCAGTACCCATTGTAGAAGTATCTCTAACATGAAAGTGAGGAATATTTCCTGGGTCATTTGTTCTAATGTATACCTCAAGTTCACCCTTTTTTCCAATGAATCCAATTCTTGCCATTTCTGCAAGCAAACTTCTCTTTTCAGTAATAACTTGCTTTATGGATTCATCTATTATCTCATCTAATCTCTTTTTATTCATACATTTTATTGTTTATATAGCAAATATATTATAAATATCTGAGAAAAACAAATTTATCGTGATATTTATTTGGATTGGAAACATACGTATGAAATTGAATGATATGTTGATGATTATTGCTAACTTTGCTCCAAAACCGGATATTATGAAGAAGTTCTTGTTATTAACAGTTATGCTTATTGCAACGGTGTCTGTAAGTGCGCAGTCGCTGGAGACCAAAAGTGAGTTCACGACAGGTTACATGAAAATCGAACCGCAGATGGGTGAACACCTTGAATCCATCGACGGTGTGCTGTTCATGACCAATGGTTATAACTCTACCCTACTCCGTTTCCCGCCCAACAGCTCTGTCACAGAGTATGCTATTCCCGAATCGGTGAACAGAATTGCATCCGGTGCTTTTCGCGGTTGCAAGAATCTGAAGAAACTTGTCTTTCCTTCCTCCTGGAACTCAAACCGTATTGCCATTACCATTGCCACCAACGCCTTTGATGACAGTGGTATCGAGTCCTTTGAGGTCGGTACCGCAAGTAGTGTGTCTCAAAAGCCTGCTTCTACGGCAAAGCTGTCAGCTAAGCATTACAATGTCGCTGGACAACAACTGAACGACAGCACGAAAGGTGTCAACATAGTGAAGTATAGCGACGGAACGACAAAGAAATACATCCAATAATCTATTCTCTCTTCAGTACCTCTTTAGCAGCCTATATTCTACTGGATAGATGTGGTCAAAGTACGGGGTCCACTCGTTGTTATTCTCTCCTTTAGGCCGAATGCACAGACCGTAGAAGCGGGTGCCGGTACGACGGTAGTCCTTCATCTTTGCCAACATGTCCGGTTTAGCCAATGGCATGAGGAAGTCGGAGATCCACAGCACGTCCGCATTCATATAGCCGTCACCATCGTTGTCGAGCATCTTGTAGGTGGCGTCCATCATACCTCGTGCATCCGTACCACCACCAATGAAAGGAATATGTCCTTTGTCGAACGTCATTTCGTTCTCTTTCAGACCCACTGAAGCATAGAGCTGCTTCTTCATGCGTAGCTTGAGGTCTACAGCTTTTACATTGACAGAGAAGTCAATGAGGTAACAGTCACGGCGCGTCCGTTCCGCTGTTTCCTCAATAAGTGACAGCATAGACTGAAGGATGCGCTGTGGCGGACCATACATGCTCGCGGAGGTGTCTGCACAGACTATCATAGGACCCAATCGACAGGCTGACTGGAAACTGAGCTTGCGGGTCGGTTTCGACATCTTTGACTTGTAGTCGAATGTCTGCAGACGGTGGCGGGTATAGCGATAATAGAATACATTCTCCATGTCCTTGTCGGCATAGGTTGCAAGTTCTATCGGCAAGAGACTGTTCAGGTCGTTGCCAATCGTTATTCCTTCAATGTCGCTGCCCGAAGAGTGGCTGATCTTCATACGGCTGCCTTCATTCACGGCCAGACGGTCGCGGCCGCTGCTGTCAGCCACGCGTCCTATCTTCATCACTGCCTCATGAAGCTGCGGATAGCGGTCTTGCAAACGGATAAGACTCAGCCGACGCATAAATTCAGACTCAGACCACCTGCCATCCATCATCTTCCATGCCTGTACAGCCTGCTCGTCGCTGACGCTCTCGTCTTTCAGCGTCTTGTGGACATCTTCGAACATCCGTTGAAGATTCTGCTTCATATTGGTGCCGCGTCCGGCGATGTGTTTTTTCTCCTCTTGCCTGAGATGCTCGGTGATGCTCTTGCCCCAGTCGTCAAGCAACTTGTCTTTTTTCTCCTGTGTTATCTGATCACTGAACATACGCCTGTAGAACTCACCGTCGAAGCCGTCATCTTCATGTTTCTCGCCGATGGAAGAAATCCATTTCTGCCAATGATCCTGCTTTCCCTGGCTAAGATTTTCGACTTCCGCCATCTTATGTGCTTCGACACGCGTCGTCTGTGAGAGGAATTGCTGATGGTGCATACAGTCAACGATAAACCGTCCTACTGTGGTAAAGAAGATCTTGGCGCACATCTGACTCGAGAGTACGCGGACTTTCACCTCCGGATCACTCATGAGTCTGGCAAGATACTGCAGCATCGGGTCATTGTACTCGCGCCACGGCTCATCCTCCGGCCATGCTATTCCTTGACCGGCTATCTCTCCTGTCTCACAGAAATAGTTGAGCATGCTGAAGTAATAAGACAGTTCCTTGCTATTGCCGCTGTAGTTCTGCGTGAACCGTGCAAAGTACTTCTCTCCGGCAGTGAGCATGTCACTGTCTTCCAGCTTGAGATGATCAGATATTTCAGTCATAGAGCTTCTGTGTGTCCTGACGTGTGAATGCTACATCACGATAGATTTCCCGCACGTACTCCCCCACTCTCTTCTTGTCTTCCTCGGCAACGAAGAGGTTATCGTTGATACGTTTCTCCATTCCCTTCAGATCGTCAGCGAGCGCGTCTATCTCTTGCTCGTAATTGCGCCCGCTGTCCTGCAGGTCAGCACCTAAAGGAAGCTTCATCTCTTTCGTCTTCTCTATGGCATAGCTGTCACCGAGAATATAGACATGGTCGTCATCACGGTTGAGCATGACGGGGGCACTTCCCAGCGGAGCACCGAAGGAGCCGTCATAGGTACGGAGAATATTGACGTTCTTGCGCTTGCTGTCCTGATAAAGTATGCCCTCGGTGTCCAGTTCATCCGTACCATGCTGTGGCAGACTCTGATAGTCGCGGGCCATGATATAGCAGTCACCCTCAGGGTAACCGACAAGCTTGTAATAGAACTCATCATAGAGCTTCTTATCTGCATCGCGCTCTATCTTTCGACTGGAGATGCGGTTGGCTGCTCTTGCTGCCCGGGCAATCTTGATATCTCCCTCCAATGCCTTTTTCATTTTCGCCAAGCGCTCACTGAAGGACATGAAGGTCCCGCGGATGACGATACGTCGGATCTCATCCCGCTCCTCCGGCTCTTGCCACAGGCAGTTGTAAACCGGCAGAAGATCCTCCGGCTCCACCGACTCTCTGTCCTGAAGGAAGGCTGACGTACGAAGCAGGTTGACGATCTTTTTCCAGCGGCGGTCACTGACATAAACGGAGCGGCGCTCATCGGTACCATCAATGGCAACGGACTGCAGTGACTTGCGGATCTGATGGATGATATGAAGGGCATCCTGACTCACGCCAATCTTACTGATACTCTTATGCCAGTTAGTATATTCGTCATTTGTTATCTGCAACTCTGAGGGAACAGTGATGTCCTCGTTGCCATCATCAAGCAGCATCTTGTCGAAGTTATCGTCTTGTTTGATGCTCTTGCTTTCCAGGCGGATGATGAGTCGGTCCCAAAGTGCCTCCAGTCCTTCGCCCTGTGCCGGCAGCTCGTTGCTGGCAGCAATGAGCAGTTTCAGCGGCAAGCTGACGATCCGGTTGCCGTTGCGAAAGACCTTCTCGTTGATGACCGTAAGCAGCGTGTTTTGGATCGCAGGTCCGGCTTTCCATATCTCATCGAGGAAGACGACGTCAGCTGTAGGCAGATAGCCTTCAGTGACGCGCTCGTAGTCGTCGGAGTCCTTCAGCTTACTGATGCTTACAGGACCGAAGATCTCGTCAGGCGTGGAGAACCTCGACATGAGATACTCGAAAGAGCGGGCACCGGAAAAAGCTTTCGACAGTCTCCGTGCCACCATGCTCTTTGCCACTCCCGGAGGGCCAAGCAAGATGATACTCTCCCCGGCAACAGCTGCCAACAGTGATAAGGCTATCTCATTCTCCTTCTCATAGATGCCCTTGTTCAGCGCATCGAGAAGTTGTTCTATCCGTTTCTTTATCATACTGATAATGTCCTGACCTCAATGAAATTCTACCTATCAATACTATATATGCTATTACAAAGATACACAATTTCTGAATTATCAGCAATGGTAAGGCCTCAAAATAGAGCGTCTTGAGAAATAATACGTATAAAACTTGCGCGCTATTATATAAATTGCACTATAGTTGTGGTAGTAATACTAACAATCGACACCATGACAGACACTAAGACTATCTTACTTAACCGCATCAAGAATATGACAACCGAGGAAAAGGACAAGGCATTGTTCGCCTACATGCTTCGGGATGCCAGTCCTGAGCCACTGTGTACCATCGAGGTAGTAAGAAACAACATTGGCAGAGGGGTAAGAGGTAGGTATGATGTCGTCATCGTCGATAGCGACGGAAACCGACATGTCGTGGACTTCAAGGAACGCAGTGCCAAGATCTTCTATGTACTCCTGCTCATGGCAAAGAACGGTATCAGCAGGAGCAGTGTCAGGCAGGATCATTTGGACAACTACTACAATGTAGGCTGCGTCCTGTATAATAACTTCGACATCGCTAAGCTTGAGTCGAAGTCTGATGAGACTTTCCAGCAGTTCTTCAACAATGCCATCTCAAAGACGCGTACGGCTATCAAGAGTGCGCTGAGGGGTATCGACAAGCCTGAGCATTACCTGATAGCTGATCCAAAGTCGCATAGCAGCATGCTGTTCATACCATTGGTAAAGGAGTATGACGGCAAGGTCACCTTCTGTGCTGACTTTGTAAGAGAGACGGAAGCAGACATATGATCAACAATTTCACTCTCTCCTAATTGAATCTCTACCATTACGTAAATTATTGAGCATCTCATGTGCTTCTACTGCCCCTGTATCATTTAGGAAATCTTTTAAGCTATCATAATGAATAGGATTATTCAATAAGTCCATCGAACTTGTACTTACTTGGAATGAGATAAGAATGCGGACTTAATTTCTTTTAATCTATTCTCTTGAATAAATAAAGTCCATCAGCACCATATTTACTTGCAACTTCAGAGTCTGGTATACTCAAGGCATTTCTTAAAACCGTTAGAAAATCTTTAGATTCATTAATACCAATATATTTGCCCACAACAATTTTTAGTTTTGATATTGCATCTTCAGAATTTATTAGTACCTTTGCATTGCCATTCGTTTGAGAAGGACTGTGAGATTGACTCCCCTTAAGAAAGTTCAGACGTTTGGCGTTTTTATTTTTACCTTCCAATAGTTTTTTTTATATAAATACCAGAATGGAATAAAAAAATGTAGTCACCACTGACTGTATTTTCTATTATTTGTGCCAACTGCTTTATCACTCTCTTTTAGTAATGGGTCAACAGACGTATTACTACTATAAAAAAAAGAGCTTTTCAGGCAGCTAAAAAACTTTGTTAGGCATACGCAGTGCAGGGTGCGCGGTCTCATATATATAAGACCGTGCACCCTGCACTGCGTATGCAACAAAAAGTTTTTTAAAAGATTGTTTCTCAAATATTTGGAGATTGGTTCAATTTTTACTACCTTTGAACCCAAATAAAAGAGATCTTTGAATTTTATCTGACATGGACATTAGGGGTCTATACGAACACATAGGGGTTCTCATGGGGTACCTAAAAAGTCTTTTGCAGATTTGTTGCAGAAAAATTCAGTAACTACGTAATAACGTGATATTGAGGAAGTTACGAACTTTGGTTCCGGTTCCTCTCTCTCCGCTGAACATAATTTACAAGAAAAGTAGATTTAGTCAAAAAAATCACTAAGTGCCGTAAAATCAATGATTTACGGCACTTTTTGTTTCTCCACCATTCTGATTTGACCCTCTAA
>Ga0256406_1000255_pt1 | contig 100837 bp, 90 predicted proteins | sample RumenRJG_03DNA_FD_185986 | JGI IMG/M metagenome (GOLD analysis project Ga0256406, IMG submission 185986) | Bovine rumen microbial communities from Lethbridge, Alberta, Canada - RJG_03 | ecosystem: Host-associated > Mammals > Digestive system > Stomach > Rumen | place: Canada: Alberta...
TCATGCATCGGCATGATCTTTCTTACCTTCCTCCTGTGCCGCGCTTTTTGCGGCACCCTGAGGCGAAATCCGCGCATGCGGTTTCGCCGATAGGATCATGCAATCGATGACGCGCTTTTGCGGCATCTGTCTTTATTATTCCACGATAATTTCTTCCTGCGCACTCTCTCTTCTCTCTTCCACAGTGCCCACAATCCGCGCAGGAATTCTCTGCGCGAGCAGCGCATTCTCGAGGGCATCCGCCTCATCGGCGGGTACGGCAAAGAGAAGTCCGCCCGATGTCTGCGGATCAAAGAGGAGCTCTTTCACAGCAAAAGGAACGTTCTCCCGGAAGGTGACAAAAGGAGAAGCATATCTGCGGTTCTTTGCGCCGCCTCCTGTGAGAAGGAAGGCATCTGCCGCCTCAAGAGCGCCAGGCAGTGCTGCGATATGGTCCATCCGGATGGTGCACGAGAGGCCGCCCATTGCCGCTGATGCTCTCTCTGGCATCGTGCTGCAGCTCGTGCTAACGGCGCCCGATCGCCCGCCGCCCATCATCTCGTGAAGGTGCCCCAGAAATCCGAAGCCCGTCACATCCGTGCAGGCATGCACCGTAAATGCAGCTGCCGTCTCCGCTGCACGCCGGTTCAGAGTAGTCATGCTGCGGATCGCCGCTGCAAGATTCTCTTCCGCCCCCGCACCCGCGCGGTGCGCTGCACAGACCAGTCCGGTGCCCAGTTTTTTCGTAAAGATCAGGCGGTCACCCGCCTGCGCGCCCGTGTTGGTCCACATTTTTGAGGGGTTGACGATACCAAAAACCGAGAGACCATACAGAAGAGTGTCTCCGTGCACGGAATGGCCGCCTGCCAGCGTTCCGCCGGCTTCCAGCACCTTACTGCTGCCGCCCTGCATGACCGCACCGATTGTGTTGAGATCCATCGTCTCCGGGCAGCAGAGGATATTCAGAGCCGTCTTCACACACCCGCCCATGGCATAGATGTCGCTAAGGGCGTTTACTGCGGCGATCTGACCGAACGTATATGGATCCTCCACCATTGGCGGAAAGAAATCCACAGTCTGCACCACAGCGATGTCATCGGTGATCCGATAGACGGCGGCATCATCATGGCTGTCATACCCGATCAAAAGATTCGGATCCTTTGCTCCTTTGGGAATTTTGGAGAGAACTGCAGACAAAAGTCCAGCCCCAAGTTTCGCCGTACAGCCGCCGCTTTTGCAGAAAAGTCTGTCTCCCTCTGCTCTCTTATTTTGATTTTCTTCACTCATGACATTCATCCAATCAGAAAGCGGTCCGTCCGCCCCAATCCGGTGTACAGGAACGGACTGTTGATGAAAGATTCAAGGGAAATCCTGTATCTGCAATCCGGCCAGACTACTGTACCGGCCGGATCGCGTTTAAGGAATACAGACTGAATAAGCAGTCACCTGCCCGCAGGCGCATCCTCCGGTTTATCAATATCGCGCAGCTCCATCGGCAGCACGGGATACAGCACGGTGTCCCTGAGGTGCGCCATCACAACTCTCTTTCCGCCCGCATCGCCGTGAAGACGGCAGAGCTCGTCGTAATACTTTGCATCGAAAATAACCGGGTTGCCGATCGCCTCCGGCGTCGCACATGCCGCAATGTGAAGGCAGTCCGTCTGCGCTCCCCGCTCTTCTTCATTGTCGAACCTGCGGGTGCACTGTCCGTTTCCTGGGTTCCCTCTTCCAAAGGCTTCGTCCCTGTCGGCATCGCTGCCGCAGTTCCTGCCCAGAATATCCGAGAGGGAGAGATGCCGGTTCAGTTTCCATGTATCGATGAGGTTGCCGACGGAGAGCTCCCGCAGATAGGGCTGGTCGGCCACCGCAAAGAGACATCCCTCTGATGTTCTCTTCTTCTCGTAGCTCGTCGCGATGTCAATCTGGTCGTACCTGGCCATCAGCTTTAACAGTCCAAGCCGGATAGAGGAGGATATGCCGCGGTCCGGATCCTGGTTGATGACCACCGTGACCAGGGGATATTCCCTGCGGACGATGTCCGCCACCTTTCCTTCCCTCGTCACGAAAATAAGGCGGTCGATCCTGTTCCTTCTCTGCATATTGACGAGAATATCCAGAATATGGCGGAACATTTCCTTCCCGTTAATTGTTGTCAGAAGCTTGTCAGAGCCAAAGCGTCTGCTCCTGCCTGCTGCCAGTATGATTGCGTCCATGACTACTCCCAAAGGCCTCTGTGCTATCCGCACACCTGCATCCGATATGCATTGATCAATTTCTTTTCCTGCAGTGCTCTGCGCCGCCGCATTATGTTAATTGTTTAGCGCCTCTGAACGCCCACATCGAAAAGAACCGAAGGGCGCACGACATCCAGTGGATGTCGGTTCTGCGCCGACCGGAGCGGGGACCTTGAGATGGGGTGCTAAACAGTTGCGTTTTATAAAAACAAGTTGCTCCATTCCCCCATGCAGCAGCTCAGACAACAATCCTTGCGCTGCTCCCCTCACTGGAATTGGGCTTCTTCCTGACGACGATCTGTCTGTCGATCTCACGCCCCAGCTCCTCGACGTGGCTGATGATGCCGATAAGGCGTCCGCCCTCCGTGAGGCCGGTGAGTGTCCGCACGGCCTGCTGCAGGGCATCTTCATCAAGGGATCCGAAGCCCTCATCCACAAACATGGTATCGAGACGGATTCCGCCGCTCGATTCCTGAATTTCATCCGAGAGGCCAAGTGCCAGGGAGAGAGAGGCCTCAAACGACTCGCCGCCGGAAAGGGTGCGCACGCTCCTCACAGTGCCATTGTAGTGGTCGAGCACATCCAGGTCCAGCCCGGAGAGACTTTGCCTGTCCGCACTCTGCGCTCTCTGCAGCTCATACTGCCCCTGGGACATCTCCATAAGGCGCACATTGGCCCGGTCCAGAATCCGGTCGAGGTAGCGCATCTGCACATAAGTCTCGAGCGTCACGCGGTTGGATACACTCCCGACCGCCGCATTCACGCTGTTGGAGAGTGCACTCATCCATCCGTACTGCGCCTCATACTGATCAATCTTCTCTGCGGCCTCCTGCACATCGGAGAGAGCATCCGCATTCGTACTGTTCTCAGCATGCTGCGCATCCCTCTTCGCAGAGAGGACCTTTCTCTGCGCGCTCATCTCCTGTCCGCGGGCAGTTTCTGCGGCAAGGTCCATCTTCTCCTGCCCTTCGAGCTGCCTCTGCAGCGCTGCTGCTGCGGCCTCAAGATGACTGAGTGCTTCTCTGGCGCTCTGCCAGCAGTTCTGGGCACGCTCTGCGCGCTCCTGCACCGTTTTCCGGATTGTCTCCTGTTTTCCTATCTCCTGATCAATCTCTTCTCTCGACGGATAAGGCAGGCGGGCCCTCGCATCCCGGACGGATTTGTCTATCTCGCCAAGTCTTGCCTCGTCGGCACTGCAGATTTTCTCCAAAGAAGAGATCTGGTCCGCACACTCTTTTGCCTGCTGTTCGTAAGAGGGCATCTTTTCCTCAAGTTTTGCAGCGTACTCCGCCGCCTTCGAGGCCGCCTGCAAAGCCTTCTCTGCTGCCTCTTTCTGGGCTGTGCACTGCTGCACGTACTCTTCAAGAGCTGTCTCAGTCTGCAGGCCGTCAGGAATGCCGAGCTGCTCCCTTCTCACCGCAAGAGCCTTCTGCGCGCTCTGCAGAGAGCCATTCGTCTTCTGTGCCGCTTCTGCCGCGCTCTGCTGATCCAGCTGTGCCTTTTTTGCCGCCTTCTCCAGGGCATCCAGGTCATTCACTGCCTGCAGATCCTGGGAAGAGACAGCACAGGGCGCCGGATGATGCACGGAACCACACACGGGACAGGGCTCTCCCTCTTTGAGATCCTTTGCCAGAATTCCCGCCTGAATAGCGAGAACCCTTGTCCTTGCGGCCATATAAGTGTCGGCCGCCTGCCTTGCGCGCACGCTCTCCCGCTCAAATTCCTTCTTCTGTCTCTCGTACTGCAGACTCTCCTTCAGCATCGAAGCATACTCATCCCTGTAGACGAAAATCTCCTTCAAACGCGCATCGGTCCGCTCTGCAGCCGCCTTCGCCTGCTCCATTCTCTCGCCGGCGCCCTTGAGCTGCTCTCTCTGCGCGCGGAGCTTCTCCAGGGCTTCCTGCTGCTTTGCGCCAAGGCTTCTTTTGGCTTCCAGAGTGCTCTTCTCTTCCTTCAGATGCGCGGCCATATCCTGCATTTTCTTTACCGATTCTTCAAGCACAGCGTACTGCGGCAGCTGCTGGGTCAGCCCCGCTATTACAGATGTGGCCTGTTCCGCCTTTGGAAGATCTGCCTTCGCACTCTTTAAGGCAGCATCTGCCTCTCTTTCCGCCCGCTTTGCACCCTCCATTTTCGAGAGTGTCTCCGCGCGTGCATCCTGTGCCTTTTTCTGCTCCCTGGCTGTGCCGATTCTCTGGTTGATGACGGTCAGTTCCCTGTCCAGTTCGGAGATCTGTTCCGTCAGCTCCTTTTCTCTCTGCCCTCCCTGCTCAATAATGGCTGTGATGAGCGGAACCGCATCCCGCACCGTCGGAAGGCCCGCATCCAGCAGTACCTGCAGCCGCGCCTTCAGAGGAGATTCCTCACTGCAGTGCACCGCGCCTGCCCTCTCCAGAGCCCTCTGTGCAGCCTGCTCTCTCTTCGCGGACAGCTCCAGAAAGTCTTTTCTGATGCGCGCCTGCACGTTTCTGTAAAACTGCGTCCCAAAGAGCCTGCTGAAAATTTCAGACCGCTCCTTCGTTCCCGCCGTCAGGAGCTTCTGAAAATCCCCCTGCGCGATCATAGCGATCCGCACGAACTGCTGCCTGTCGATCCCCATGATCTTCACCACTGCGCTGTTCACCTGGCGGAGACCGGAGACAGTGCGTGATACCTCTCCATTCTCATCATAGAAGTCGAGCTCGGCATCCGCGCCCTGCACAGTCGTGCCGTCTCCCCGCTCCTTCGGCCTCTCATACTCGGGGTTTCTGCGGATCCTGTACCTCCTGCCGCCATAGCTGAACACCATCTCCACATAGGTGGGCGTCTTCGGGTCCGCATAGAGAGAGCGCAGCATATCGCTCCCTCTCACCTCTCCGGACGCCGTCCCATAGAGGGCAAAGGTAATCGCGTCGAAGATCGTTGTTTTCCCGGCGCCCGTATCCCCGGTGATGAGATACAGGCCGGACGTGCCAAGGAGGTCCATATCCAGTTCCGTGCGCCCTGCATAAGGGCCGAATGCGCTCATCACGAGCTTCTCAGGTCTCACTGATCTCCTCCATGATTTTCTCTACATACGCCTTCTGCTCGGCGCTCATCTCTGCGCCGTTCTGTGCCTTATAGAACTCTGAAAACAATTCAAGCGGCGTCTTTTCCAGCGTCTTCGCTGCCTCCAGATGCGCCTTGTTCCTCGTCCTCTCGTTGTCGTAGTCGATGGCCATCACATTCGGATAAATGGCGCGGAGCCTCCCCAGAACATTGGGAATCTCCTGCTCGTCCGTCAGTGTGATGTGCACGTAATCCTCCGTGTTCGTCCCCGCATAGTTTCCGCGAAACGTGATGTCATTGTAGCTGCCGCGGATCTCCCGCATATCCCGCAGTGGCACCAGCGGAATGCTCTCCGTCCGCACATAGGTGCAGGCGGGGTCATTCTTCTCCGGATCCTTCCTGCCGAGCGTCACAAGCGTCATGCTCTTCTGATCCTTTGCCTCGGAGAAAGAGTACTTGAGGGGCGTCCCGCAGTAGCGGACAAGCGGCATTCCCGGCGTATTGCCGGACGACATGTTCTGGGGCCTGTGGATATGGCCAAGTGCCACATAGTCAAACCCTCTGAAAACATCTGCGTCCACGTTGTCGAGTCCTCCGACGGAGGCATCCTCCGACTTGGACTGCACAGCGCCCGTCACGAACTGGTGAGCGAGAAGGACATTGCGATGCGAAGGATTGAGCTGCGCCCTTGAGAGCGCCGCGCGCACAGCATCGGTGTAGGAGCGAATCTGCTGTGCGGACGAGGCCTTCACTTCCGCTTTCTCGATATTGCCGGATGCCGGCGTCTCTGCGAAGCGGCCCTCAGATTTCTCAGAATCATTGCATGCAGAGACGCTGCCGACGAAACCACTCTGCTCATTCCTGCCTGTATCAGGATTTTCTTCTGCCTGCTCCGTTTTGCTGCTGCCTTCTATACTGTCAGAAGAATCCTTCTCAGCAAAGAACCGCCGCACATCCGCGGGGCGAAGAAACGGGAGCATCCAGATATCCACAGGGCCGTCCTCATCAGACAGCGTAACGGGTCGCATCGTGCCGTCGCAGACAGGCGACATGTGCACGCCGGACTTCGCCATGAGGGAGCTCCCGAAGGCAATCCGGTCCGCACTGTCGTGGTTTCCGCTGATCACAAAGACCTGCAGACCTCTGCTGCTCAGCTGCGTGAGGAACCAGTCGAAGAGGCGCACCGCCTCCGCGGGCGGCACTGGCTTGTCATAAATGTCCCCGCTGATCAGAACAGCGCAGGGAGCCGGCTCGAAGCCGTCAATTTTCTCCAGAATTTCCTGTAAAATAAAATGCTGATCCTCAAGCATGGAAAACGCATTGACGCGTTTTCCAAGATGAAGATCAGACAAGTGAATCAGTTTCATATGATTTCTCCGATTATCAGCTGCGGCGAACCTTCGCGCGGACGCAGCTCCGGAACAGTGATGTGCAGAGGTCACACCTCTCCGTTCTTAAAGCGCATGATCATCTCGCCGGTCAGAGAAATCCTGCTGCCGTCCTCAGGCGTGATCTCATCGCGTCCAAAGAACCTTGCTCTTGCGAGCTCCGAGGTGTCCATGTGGATTATCTCCGCGGGATCAGCGTCACAGTAAAATCCCATCAGAAGATCGGATTCGATGCCCCATGGCTGCGACTTGTAGTAGCGGATGTTGGAGACGTGCAGTCCCACCTCCTCCATGACCTCTCTCTGCACCGTCTGCTCGACGCTCTCACCGATCTCGGTAAAGCCCGCAATCAGCGCATGTCCCTTGTAGGCTCTGCCCGCATACCTCGTCATGAGAATTTTGTCGCCCTCAATGACGCCTACGATGACCGCCGGATTGATTCTGGGGTAAATCACATTGCCGCAGATCGGGCAGATCTTTGCCCTCTCTCTGTGCGAGTACTCCGTCCTGTGCCCGCAGCGGCCGCAGAACTTGTTGTTCCGGTACCAGTTGTAGAGGTGGAACGCCGTCATGACAGCGAAACACTCATCCAAAGGGAACACCCGCCGCATGATCTGGGTGTCCTCCCATGTAAAGTCCGGAATGGGGTTAATCGACGTGTCCTCGGCAATTCCCTCATCATAGTTGCGGAAGAGAAAATACTGCTTGCTGTCAATCCTGAACAGATACAGAAAGAGATGCTCGTCGAAGCCCATTTCCTGCGCGCGCTGCACGCTCGGAAAGGTCACCATGCCTGTCGTCTCTTTTCTGCACACAACATGGTTCCCGCTGAAAATAAAGAGCGTATCCGTGGGCATCGGCACCGCGTCCGGTTCGTCCACGAATGTGTTGTACAAATGCTTGGGTTCAATGTCCTGTATCATAAATAAACAACTCCTTTGCCGCCGCATAAGCGGTTCCTTTTATCATACAATCATTTTCCCCGATTTGTAAATGTTCACCCCATGCCGCGCTTCTGGCGGCACCCACGGGAGAAACGCCCTTACAGACTTTCTCCCGGACCTGGATATTGAGGCCTGGCTGTACCAACATTGGTTTGAAAATGACCTATCGGCGTTATTTTCAGATTTTCAGTCGAGCACCGCTGCCACGTCCTCCGCATCATATGAAACGCCCGTTATATCCTGTGTCTCAATCCGGTAGAGGGCATTCGCCGCAAGGTGCTCTGCCGCCTGCTCGAGGTCGCGCACGCCGGGCTCCTTCATGCAGCGGCGCACCACTTCTTCCGCTCCGCTCTCCTCTATGCGGCACTCCTGCGCGCTCATGCCCATTCTCTTCAGGACCTTCGGCAGGGAATACCGAAGGAAAATGGCCTTCTTCTCCTCCGCTGTGTAATCCGGAATATCGATGACGGCAAACCTCGTCATAAGGGGCTCGCTGATCCTGCTCTTGTCATTGGCCGTCGCAATCGGATAGACGCCGCCTGTCGGAATGACACACTCCATGTAGTTGTCGGTGAAGCCGAAGCTGTCGAGAAGTGTCAGGAGGGCGTCTGCAGGATTTCCCTGCGCTGTCTTTGAGTCCGCCTTGTCGAGCTCATTGATGATGACGACAAGGTTGGAGGAGCCCGCAAGAGCGAAGGCCTCCATGATGCTGCCGGGCTTAGCGTTCGCATAGACGCGGGAGCTGCCCGTCAGCTGCTCTGCGTCGTGGATGGAGCTCATATCAAGCGTCGTCCACGGGAGCTTAAGGATCCGTGCGACGGCGTAAGCGACCTGCGACTTGCCTGTGCCAGCGGGGCCGCACAGAAGAAGGCCGTATGCGGGCAGAGTGTGCGTGCGGTTGATCTGGATAATCGTCTCGATGATCCGCTGCTTGACACTCTCCATGCCGTAGAGCTCCTCGTCGAGGATCCTTCTGGCCTCCGTGGGATCAATGGAGGCAAAATAAGAGCTCTTCCACTGAATGCCCAGCATGATGGAGAGCGCGTGCATGGCGTGCCGTCTCTCCTCCGGGCTGACCTCATTCGATCTTGCGACAGCAAGATTTCTTCTTGCCCAGGCTCTGATGTTGGCGGGAAGGGTTCTTCCCGCGCAGGAGAGAAAATCAGAGAGCGACTGAAGACTTGTGAGCTTCATGCTGTCGTCATCTCTCGTCTCCTCCTCATCCGCTGCGGGGTGACTCTCGAGAATTCTTCCAATCGTGTACTGCAGAAAGCCGTCCCCGGCGGAGAGCTTATCTGAGAAGCTCTCTGTCTCTCTGATGCCGTGTACGGCATAGCCCTTTCCGGTTTTGCTGACATTCAGGCTCACAGGAATGCTGTTCTCACCCAGCCAGCGCAGAAGATCCGGGAATCGGTCATCGATCAGGACAATATCAATGCTCTTCTCCGTGCCCTTCTCCTGCTGCCATAAAAATGCTGTCCGCCTGCCCGGATTGCCAAACTTGCCCGTCATCTGTGCAGGGAGTTCCTCCGCATCACTCAGGTACATGATGGGGTTTTTCTCATCCATCACCTCAGCCTGCGATGAGAATGTCTTATATGTGATGACCGGCGCCGTGACGGCCGTTGCACCTGTACTCTGACTGCCAAAATCGAACATCTGCGAACCCATTTTCATTTCCTCCCATAACTCATAACAACCGTCCCCGCCGTCACGATACACAGCGCCGCAAAAGTGCAGAGCCATACCGGCATGCAGACAGAGGCAAACCTCCCGCCCTGCGACATGACAAGCGATGTAATATTGGCCGCTGCGTGCATCAAAAAGACGGCCGCAAACGAATGCGTGCACGCAAAAGCGGTGCAAAAGAGCATACCCATAAGGAAGGCGTACACGCCCTGCACGGCCAGACCGTGATAAAACGCAAAGAGAAGCGACGAAATAAATGCACCCTCAAGAAATGCTGACACACGCATGTTTGTAAAAGGAGACTGGCTCTTTTTTCCGTCAACATGCGTCATACCATTGATGCCCATACCTGTTCCGGCATCCTTGAATACGCTCTCATTGGAGGATGTGCCGGAACCACTCCGGGAATATGCCGTGAAAACAATTCCCCGGAAAACCATCTCCTCGCACAGCGGGCTCAATACGCCGTAGACAGAAATGGAGACAATCAGTCCGGCCCCTGTCTGCATCGAAGCCACAGTGCCGGATGCTGTGTCCCAAGCGCTCATACCAGTCAGCGCAAAGAAAATATTCAGGAACAGACTTGCGAAAACAGACAAAAGAATGAACAGCGCACCTCTCTGCAGGTATTGACTGCTCTCTCTGCTGTCAGAAGCATTCCGAACGGCGGAAAACCGGTCATTTTCAAAGGAGCGGATACACCGAAGCCCTGTGGGCAGAACCGGCGCCGCAGAGAGGATCAGGCACACCGCCGTTTGAAATGCCAGTACATCAGAGGGATTGGTGATCATCCAGTCGGAGAACGCCTTCCAGCGTCCGCTCTCCTCCACCGTCCACATAAGCGCGCTGCAGAGGGAAGTCAGCACTTCATACAGAACAAAAAAGATGATGAACGACACAAATGCGCTGCGCCTCGGGTCCTGTGACCGATCTGCCTTCATAATGACGTCTCCTGCATCAGGATTTCCCGCAGCTCCTCCACAGAATCCGCGATGTCTTCTGCGGGGCACCCGGCCTGCAGAAGTTCTTCCCTTGTCCCATACCCATAGGCCGCACCGACAGGGGAGACCCCTGTCCGCAGAGCGCCCTCGATATCAAAGAGACGGTCGCCCACCATCGCGCAGTGATCCTTTCCCCCTGCAGCCTCGATGGCTCTCTCCATCACAACAACCTTGTGATCAACGCCCTTCATATGCTCGCTCTCAGCGCCTAGCGACGCCCCGCAGATAAAGTCAAGGTACTGCGCAAGCGCAAAATGGTCGAGCACCTGCCTTGCCATGATCTCAGGCTTGCTGGAGGCAACGCCGATCACCCTGCCGCTCTCATGGAGATCCCGCAGGAGCTCCCACACGCCCGGGTAGAGGGTTGATTCAAACTTGCCGACCGTGTCATACCTCTTTCTGAATTCTGCCACCAGCTGATCGGCCTTAGCGTCGTCGAATCCATAACTCTTCCGGAACTGCTCGTGCAGAGGCGGGCCAATAAAAGACTCGAGCCTCCTCTCATCCTGCTCGTCGATGCCGATGCTCTTTAAGGCATACTGCACACTCTTTGTGATGCCCGGCGCGGACGCCGTCAGCGTCCCGTCGAGATCGAATAAAATCCGGGTGAATCTCTTCATCCATGCTCCTTTTAATGAAAATATAATTCAGCCGCACAAGCGCTGCAAAAGCCGGAACTGTCTGCATAAGGTATCAGTCGGCACTTGTTAATGTATCTGTCCGCGAAAACCCTGTCAAGGCATGGTATCTGTATCAAATGTTACATGTTTTCATGCGCACAAACGCCTACAATGACTGTTGATAAGTGAGTGATTCAGGGAGGAGGCTTCCTATGGCATACGAACTTCGCATCAAAAGAGTCTATGATCCCGCATCAGATGATGACGGAAAGAGAATTCTGGTGGACCGCCTGTGGCCCCGCGGCATCAGCAAAGAGAGAGCCCGCCTGGACGAATGGAACAAGGATATCACGCCCTCTCCGGAGCTGCGCAAGTGGTTCGGCCACAAAGAGGAGAACTTCGACCGGTTCAAGGAGCTGTACACGGCTGAGCTCGACAACAACAAGACTGCCCCGGCCTTTCTAAAGGAGCTCTCACAGGATCTGAAAGAGGGGAACGTGACGCTCCTCTACGGCGCCAAGTCCCCCTCGTGCAATCATGCGGTTATTCTTCTCGACTGGCTGCAGACACACCTCACATCAGCCCCACAACAATAATGACGCCGATCAGCACCGGCAGAATCCAGGTAAGCGGCCAGCGCATCCAGTTCCGGATCTTCAGGCCCTTTCCGCAGTTGGCCTCCTGCACGAAATTCTTCCAGCCCCAGCCGATCTTCCTCGTACAGAACACAACGTAGACCAAAGCGCCGATCGGCAGCAGAAGATTAGAGACCAGGAAGTCCTCAAGATCCATGAAGCTCGTCCCATTGCCAAGCGGCTGTATCCAGGAGAGCACATTGAAGCCGAGGGCGCACGGGAGCGATAAAATGAATACCATCGCGCAGCTGAACACCGCTGTCTTCTTCCGATCCCATCCGGTGAGGTCCATCGTCATGGCCATGATGTTTTCAAAAACGGCCAGCACCGTTGAGAATGCAGCAAACGTCATGAACACGAAGAACAGCGATCCCCAAAGGCGTCCGAGTGCCATGTGGTTGAAGATATTCGGGAGCGTGATGAAGATCAGCGACGGCCCTGCCCCCGGCTCCACCCCGTAAGCAAAGCACGCAGGGAAGATAATCAGGCCCGAAGTAAAGGCAACAAATGTATCGAGTAAGGCTACGTTAACGGACTCGCCAAGGAGAGACCTCTCCCGCCCGATATAGCTGCCAAAGATCGCCATGGCGCCGATGCCGATGGAGAGCGTGAAGAACGCCTGGTTCATGGCATTGACGATGACATTCAGAAGACCGGCTTTTCTGACCTCATCAATATTGGGCAGAAGGTAGAAGGACAGACCTGCACCGCCGCCTGGAATGATGATGGAGTTGATGGCGAGCACGACCATAATGATCAGAAGGAGCGTCATCATGACCTTGGAGACGCGCTCGAGGCCTTTCTGCAGTCCCATCGCGACAATCGCAAAGCCTGCAATCACGATGATGGCCATGTAGCCCACCTGAAGCGCCGGATCCGTCAGCATGGCCGAGAACTTGTCCGATACCGCGCCGGCATCCATTCCCTCAAATCCGCCGCACGCCATCTCCACAAAATACTGCAGCATCCACCCTGCAACCGTCGTATAGAACATCATGAGCAGGTAGTTGCCTGCAAGGGAGGCGATGCCGTGGAAATGCCACTTCGTACCCTTCGGCTCGAGTTTCTCATACATCTTTACCGGACTGCACTGCGCGGCGCGGCCCATGGCGAATTCCATGGTCATAACGGGCACGCCCATAACGGCCAGAAAGACGAGATAAATCAGAACGAAGGCGCCGCCCCCGTACTGGCCCACCAGCCACGGGAACTTCCACACATTGCCGATGCCTATTGCACAGCCCGCACTGATGAGAATAAAGCCGAGCCGGCTCCCCAGATGTTCACGTTCATTCATTACAACACAACCCCCGATACCACGATTTATGGAAAACAAAGATGATCAGCCCTGTCACCACGGCAGTGCGGTTAAAGCCTGATGCACATAATCATACCGCGAACGAATCCCGTGCGACAGGGAAAACAGCAAAATAACGAAAATCTTCAAAACTAAGAACAAGGCACTCTTCGTGCTGAAGAATTATTTTATCCTCTCTCTTCAGATGCCAAACCATCCCGAATTGTAGTAAGATAGTGACTGCGTGCTGACGCGCGTTGAAGCGTCACAGCGTCGAATATTCACGGGGGAGAGTGCAGGAAAGAGGTTTTTCCGCACCGTTTGGAAGTGCTGCACAGATAAGTCTGTCCAGGCCGAACAGGATCCCCTGCGCTGCCGCGGACAAGAGCGGCTGGAAAGGCATCTTTATGGAGAGAGAACATCTTGGGAGCCGCCTCGGCTTTATTCTGCTGTCTGCAGGCTGCGCCATCGGCATCGGCAACGTGTGGAAATTTCCCTGGCTCGTCGGCCAGAACGGAGGAGGCGCTTTCGTTCTGATTTATCTGGTCTTTCTCGCCATCATGGGCGTTCCCGTCATGACGATGGAATTCGCCATGGGCAGAGCAGCCCAGAAGAGCCCCGTCCGCATGTATTATCCGCTGGAGCCCAAGGGCACAAAGTGGCATATTCACGGCTATTTTGCCTTCGCGGGCAACTACATCCTCATGATGTTCTACACCTGCGTGTGCGGGTGGATGCTTCAATATTTTGTCTACACAGCTGACGGAACATTTGACGGACTGGATGCGCAAGGTATCTCCGACCAGTTCAACTTCATGATGCTGAGCCCATGGAGACAGTGGATCTTCATGGCCATCTCTGTCTGCGTCGGTTTCTTTATCTTAAGTCTCGGCCTGCAGAAAGGCGTCGAGAAGGTGACCAAGGTCATGATGATCGCCCTTCTCCTCATCATGATTATCCTTGCCGTCAACTCCATCGTGATGCCGGGCAGCAGTGAGGGCCTCTCCTTCTATCTGAAGCCCAACCTCGCTGAAATCCGCAAGGTTGGCATCTGGACTGTCATCCAGAACGCCATGAACCAGTCCTTCTTCACCCTCTCCATCGGCATGGGCGGCATGGCCATCTTCGGCAGCTACATCTCCAAGGAGCGGGCGCTTCTCGGCGAATCTGTGAACGTCGCCCTTCTGGACACCTTTGTTGCATTCACATCGGGCCTTATCATCTTCCCCGCGTGCTTCGCCTACGGGGTGCAGCCGGATGCCGGTCCGTCGCTTATTTTCAAGACGCTGCCCAACATCTTCAACCATATGGCATGGGGACGCCTCTGGGGATCCCTGTTCTTCGTCTTCATGACCTTTGCGGCTTTCTCCACCGTCATCGGTGTTTTTGAAAATATCATCGCCATGTTCATGGATCTGACCGGCTGGAGCAGAAAGAAGTCCTGCCTCTTCAACTGCATCCTCATGCTCCTCCTGGCAACTCCCTGCGCTCTGGGGCCGAACATACTCAGCGCCCTGCAGCCAATGGGAAAGGGCACGAACATCATGGACCTCGAAGACTTCCTCGTCTCGAACCTGATCCTCCCGCTCGGCTCCCTCGTCATCACGCTCTTCTGTACACGCCGTATTGGCTGGGGATTCGACAACTTCTGTAAAGAGGCCAATGAGGGCAAAGGCCTTCGCGTACACCGCTGGATGCGCTTCTACCTCACCTGGATCCTGCCGGTGCTGTTCATCATTGTGTTCATTATGGGGCTGATGTAAGCGATAGCTGGGAGCAGGAGTTCCTGAGTGCTTTTGCGTGCCGTCGTTACTTAGCGAGGTCCTTTCGAGCTTAGTAACGTGACGAGCTAAGCAAGAGCGAGAGCGTGCCGAAGGAACCCTGCTTCCAGCTGAGCGTACCAATTCAATAAATAAAGTCATAAAAAGAGGAGTTTCGCACCCGGCACGGGTGTGAAACTCCTCTTTGATTTTTCTGCTGTGATCGTAAACGAAGCGTGCTGCCTCACGCCAGCATCTGCAGCTGCACATCGATACTCGTCAGTTCATCCTCGAGCTTCTTGCGCCTGACCTGCACTTCATCCATGAGACTGCACTTCGTCATCAGCTCCTTCTCATTGCCGCCGGTTGTGAGGTACCCTTTCACAACAGCGCCGGGCAGAGCGAACTTCTTCATGCCGACAGGGAACAGAACCATAAGATACCTGCCATCCTGCTCCGAGACCGTTCCATCTCCGTAAGAAACATGATGGACCTTCTGTCCCTGCATCTCAGGGATCCTAGCCATCTTCTCCACGGCAGCCACCTGATCGAACTGATCGACAATATTCTCTCTCTCATCGATCAGCTGTGCGGCGCTCTTCATGCGGTCGATCTTTCTCTGCGCAACTGTGCTGATCTTCGACTTGCGGTTGGCGACAGGTGCTGAGTAGAAATCGAACCTGTACGCCGAATCAATCAGATCATAGGTCAGAATATGGAGCTTTGTGTCAAAGTCAAAGGCCTCTGCAGCCTCCTGTCCCTTTTCCTTCATGCTGCGGCCGACCATGTCCAGAAGATCTGATCTCGTCTGCAGATATTCTGCGGTGTCGTCACACATTCTGTAGTAGTTGGCCAGCTTCAGGGTCTTGTCGTACCCGATCTCATCGTCAAAATCAACATAGCCCGCAAACGCTGCCGCCGCCGAGGCGCGGAGCATGTAATTCTCCTCCGGTCGGATGAGACCAAGGTACTTGATCACCGTCCTGATTCTCTGACGCATCTCCCACTTGTCCGGAAACTCTTCTTCCAGCATCACGTTGATTTTGTTCGTGAAATCTCTCACCCTGCCCTGTCTGGCGTTAATCTCTCCGCCATCCTTTTCGAGCAGATCAAGAAAAGCCTCCCGCACTTCCTCAGTGCGGCCGTGCTCACACAACGCGCAAATCCCCTCTGTCTGATTCACCTCACCGTGATTGAGAAGAAAGTCAGCCTTGGACATTGCGTCCCTGAACATGCTGCCGAAATCTTCAGCTCCCGGATTCCACTTCCTGATGCAGGCTCCAACGGCAGCCCACTTATCCCTCACATCGTGCTTCTCTTCGATCAGTTCATGATATCTGTTCATATACAGTGTCGCGAGAACCTTAATGCGGTCATTGTTCATACAAACTGCCTCCTTTCTTCATGTAATTCAGAAAATATTATATATTAATTTATATAAAATATCAAATTTGTATCATTTAGCCGATTCTGTATGATAATCATATATTGGCATCATATTTTAAATATTTTCCGTAATATAATTTATTTTCACGATTATCAATCATAATATATGACGTAATTTTGAAAATATTTTCTAAATATGATTTATTGGTGTGTAAATTATTTTTCAGCTGCTTAATGTCACGGCATCGTATACGGTATCCTGAGGAGAGGCGCCGACAGATAAGCTGTTTCCGAATATAATTGAGAATCTGTACCGTCACTTCCTTCAAACTGTCCGAAATAATCAGCCTGTTGCAACAAACTTACGTTTTTGTCCAATGCGTCAGTTTTCGAAAATGCCTACAATACAAAGATATGAGAGGGAATCTGGCCCATTCTTTTCCCAGGCTGTGTGTTGCAGCAAAGAGGAAAAGGTGTTGTCAAAATACCCGCAGTACAAAACCGCCCCGGGCGGAAATATAGATATGGAGGCATATATGGCTGGAACAATTCAGAATCTGACACATGCAGCTGAGCGCAAGGCACTGTCTGCCATGCTTGATAATGTATGGGACCGCTTAAAAGGCAAAGATGTAAGTGAAAGAACAGAGATCTATGCACAGATCGTTGATCTTGCAGGCAAGTTCTATGGAAACGGCGCAAAGAAGGAGACACTTGAGGCAGTCAAGAACTACCTCGCCAATCCCGAAAACCGCTGGACCAAATTCTTGAACCGCGTCATCGACGAGACAGATCCGCACTACGCAAAGAGAATGCTCATGACGCTTGGCTATGAGGCATTCTTCTGCGGCACAAAGACGATCCGTGAGAACAGAAAGAAGTACAACTGCAATATCCCGTGGCTGATCCTCTTCGATCCCACCATGGCCTGCAACATGCACTGCATCGGCTGCTGGTCCGGCACATACGGCCACAAGTCATCTCTTACCTTTGAAGAGATGGACAAGATCGTCACAGAGGGCAAGGCACTCGGCGCGCACCTCTATATGCTGACCGGCGGAGAGCCGACTGTCCGCATGAACGATATTTTCAAGCTGGCTGAGAAGCACGACGACTGCTTCTTCGCTCTCTTCTCCAACTCGACGCTGATCAACGATGAGATGGCTGAACACGTGCGTCAGTTGGGCAACATCACCTTCCTTCTCTCTGTTGAGGGAACTGAGGAGACGAACGATGCCAGAAGAGGTGCAGGTCATTTTGATGCCGCAATGCGCGCGATGGATATTCTGAGAAACCACGGCATTGTCTTTGGTACATCCATCTGCTACACAAAGGCCAATGTTGAGGCCGTCACTAGCGATGACTTCTTCCACATGCTGGAGAGAAAGGGAGCAAGATTCGGCTTCTACTTCCACTTCATGCCTGTCGGCAACAACGCTGTGCCTGAGCTGATGCCCACAGTCGAGCAAAGGCGTTACATGATCGACCGCATTCGCTACATCAGATCCGACAAGAGCGACATCCAGTTCTTCCCGATGGACTTCCAGAACGACGGCGAGTACGTTGGAGGATGCATTGCCGGAGGCCGCAACTATTTTCATATCAACTCGAACGGAGACGCCGAGCCCTGCGTATTCATTCACTTCTCGAACGCGAACATCAAGACGAGTTCGATCCTCGAGATCCTGCAGAGCCCTCTGTTCATGGCTTACCACGAGGGTCAGCCGTTCAACAGAAACCAGCTCCGTCCGTGCCCGATGCTCGAGAATCCGCAGCTGCTGCGTGAGATGGTGAAGGAGACCGGTGCGCATCAGACAAACCTCGAGTCACCTGAGTCCGTTGAGCATCTGTGTGCAAAGTGCGACGATTACGCCGCTACGTGGGCGCCTGTTGCCAAGGAAATTTGGGCAGAGGAGACACACAAGAAGCCTGCTTATGAGAACTACACGAAGGAGAAGCGTGAGCATCCTGAGCTCGCCGCTTTCGAGCATGCTGACGGCACAGAGCACATCGATGTGAATGTGCCGAAGAAGACAGGAACAGAGGACTGATCATTGCAGTCTTGCATTTAGATAACATAAACCGGCAGGAGTCTGAAAACTCCTGCCGGTTTTGTTATCTGCATCTGCCGCCACGCAAAAGCCCCGGATGCGGACTTTCTGCATGAAATGTCTGCACGCCGGGGCTTTTTATCAATCATCTTATATCACTTGCTCTTTTTCGCTGCCGCCTTGGCCTTCTTTCTCTCCAGCGCTGCCAGCTGCTGGCGCAGCTTCTTCTCTTCTGCCTTCTTGCTGTCTTTGTTCTTTGTTCCGAATTTACTCATAATTTATTTCCTTTCTGTGCCGCTTACACTGCAGCACCCTGAAGCGAAAGCGGCTCTTCCACGATCCGATGATCACTGCTCTTCGATGACCATTCCATGCCTGCACAACAGGACATCTTCTTTCATCATACCGCGCTCTGCAAGTGCATCCCGGATCCACAGCGCATTTCTCACCTCTTCCGGTCCGTCGCACTGGTTGAGAACAACTTTGTAGTGACGCACGCCGACATCTTTTTGGGTTCCATATCTGGATAACAGGATTCCCGCCACGTCCTCTTTCCTGATGACCGCTGCGTTCGACAATGCAGAATTCATTTCATCCGCTGCCGGATTGGCGGTGCCCAGGATCAACTCCAGCAGCCCCTTGTCAAAGGCAAAGCACGCCTCCTCCCATCTCCTGCCAATCGCCGTCATGCCGGCGACGCCATAGACGGTCTGCGTCTCCTGCAGGATCACCGGCTCGTGCGCTCTCGGGAGTTTCAATGGATATCCCTTTGCCCCGTCCGCCTCGATGAGGATGACATCCGCTGCCTTAAGGCTGCTCCGGAACTGCGGGAGGATGGAGCCAAGAGAGTTACCTATGAAGGGACTCGCGTATTTTCTGTGCGCTTCTTCAGGAACACCCAGGATGCGAATGCCTGGCTGATCAGGCAGCATCTGAATGTGCGTGGATGTCGTGAAGACCACTCTCCTGCCCTGCGCCGCATATCTGCGGGCGAGGGCCAGCAGAAAAGATGTCTTGCCGCCGGCGCCGACGGCGCTGATTACCGTTTGTATCATATTGTCCGAACCGCGTTCTTTGCGGCATGATCCGGCTTGATCTTTCCTACCGCTCCTCGCGGAAATAACTAAGTCCAAGGCTGGCCGGCGGCTGCTCCTCCGGCTTGTTGCGTCTGCTGGTCACGATCAGGATAATGATGGTCACCACATATGGACTCATCTTGATCAGCTCCTGTGCAGCTCTCCCAATGCCAGGGATATAGATATACAGGATGTAGAGGGCGCCGAAAAGGAACGATCCCCAGATCGCCTTCACAGGGCTCCAGAGGGCAAGGATGACGAGGGCAATGGCGAGCCAGCCGCGGTCACCGAAGCCGTTGTTCCCCCAGGTGCCGCCGAGGTACTCCATGACGAAATACAGACCGCCGAGACCTGCAATGACAGCACCGGAGACAGTCGCCACATATTTATACCTGGTGACGTGAATGCCCGCGGCATCAGCTGTCGCAGGATTCTCGCCGACGGCGGTCAGCTGCAGGCCGATCCTTGTTTTCGTAAGAATGTAGGTGCATACAATGGCAAGAAGAACAGCCGTATAGGTCAGAAACCCATAGGAAAATAAGATATCGCCGACGACCGGGATTTTTGAGAGAACCGGGATCTCCGCGCGAAAGCCCGACGCAGTCGTCTTCACGGAGATCTGACCGACGCCGCCTGCGAGCTTCGAGATCGAACCGCCAAAGAAATTGCCAAAGCCTGTGCCGAACGTCGTCAGGGCAAGACCTACGACATTCTGGTTGGCGCGCAGCGTTACCGTGAGGAATGTAAAAAGAAGGCCTCCAAGCATGCTCGCCGCAATGCAGCAAAGGAGAGAGACCAGAACACCCACAATGACGGAAGGATTCTCCGTACTCTTCTCATAGAAGAAGGCGCCCATGAGGCCAGAGATGCCGCCCATGTACATGATGCCGGGGATGCCCAGATTCAGGTTTCCGGACTTCTCCGTCATGATCTCGCCGGTCGCACCAAAGAGCATTGAGATCGCCTGTACGATCGCCTGCTGAATAAAGGTAATGATGATCATCTATTTAGCCTCCGTAACTTCCACCTTGGTCACTTCGAGACGGTAGCGGACGAAGAATTCGCAGCCGATCAGGAAAAAGAGAAGGATGCCGGTGATGATATCCGATGCATTTTCATTCAGGCCGTACTGCGTTGCGATCTGAATGGATCCCTGCTGCATGAAGCACAGGAAGATGGATGCCGCGATCATCGCATAAGGATTGAACTGGCTCAGCCACGCCACAATAATAGCTGTGAATCCTCTGCCTCCGGCCGTCGATGTCGAGATCGTGTGGCTTGCGCCTCCAACGATCAGTGCTCCTGCAATGCCGCAGATGGCTGAGGAGATCAGCATGGTGCGGACGATGACCTTTTTCACCTCAATGCCGGCGTAGCGCGCCGTGTTGACGGATTCGCCGACGACGGAGAGCTCATAGCCCTGCTTCGTATAGCGCAGATACCAGAAAACGAGGATCGTGATGGCGGCAACGAGGATGACGTCCAGCATGTATTCAGAGCCGAACAGGGAGGGAAACCATCCCTCTTTCCCCTTCTGGTTGATGACGCCGACGTGGTTGGATCCCTTCGGATGCTCCCACAGAACAATGCAGAACGTGACGATCTGCATGGCCACGTAATTCATCATGAGCGTAAAGAGCGACTCATTCGTGTTGAACTTGGCCTTAAAGAAGGCGGGAAGAAAGCCCCACAAAAGTCCTGCCAGCGCAGCACCCACAAGGCTGAGAATAACGAGCAGCCAGTCCTGCAGGAGGGGCCCCAGATAGATCATGACGGCCGCCGTTGCCACGCCGCCCATAAGGACCTGTCCTTCACCGCCGAGATTCCAGAATCTCATCTTGAATGCCGGCGTGAGGCCGACTGCGATCACAAGGAGCGTCACACTCTCTCTGATCGTGACCCACAGTCTTCGATTGGACCCGACAGCTCCGCTCACAATGCCGCCATAGACGCTTAAGGGGTTGTCCCCCGTGATGGCTACGATCACGACGGCGCAGACAATGAGCGAGAGCAGCACGGCGATGCCTCTGATCATCCAGGCCTTCGCCCTGCTGATGCTGCCGCGCTTGACCATATGAATTACATTTTTCGTTTTTGCCGCTTTATTCATGGCGAAGCGCCTCCTGTCTCTTCTTCTCCTCTTCCGCGCGCGCCTTCTCGTCTTCACCTTCATGATGGCCGCTCGTCATAAGAAGACCCAGCTCTTCCTTTGTTGTCTTTCTGGCGTCCACAATACCGGCCACGGTGCCCTCAGAGAGCACCATGATGCGGTCGCAGAGCTGAATCAGTACATCCAGATCCTCGCCCACGCAGATGACTGCTGCCCCCTTCTCCTTCTGCTCGTTCAGAAGATGATAGATGGCAAATGCCGAATTGATGTCCAGTCCGCGCACTGGATAGGCCACCATGAGAACCTTAGGCGAGGAAGCAATCTCCCGCCCCACAAGGACCTTCTGCACGTTGCCTCCTGAGAGGTTGCGCACAGGCGTGGAAATGCCCGGTGTCACGACGCCCAGCTTGTCCACGATTTCCTCTGCCAGATGTCTAGGCGCCTTCCTGTCGGCCAGAGGCCCATGGCCCTTTTTATAGCTGCGGACCATCATGTTGTCCGTGAGGTCCATAGAGCCCACAAGCCCCATGCCCAGGCGGTCCTCCGGGACGAAGGAGAGGCGGATATTCATGTCATAAATCTGCTTCGGTGTCTTCTCCGTCAGTTCCTCTACACTCCCGTCGGGAGCACGATAGAGGATCTGCCCGCTCTCCGCGTGCTGCAGGCCTGCAATCGCTTCGAGGAGCTCCTTCTGCCCGCTTCCTGCGATGCCCGCAATGCCGAGAATCTGTCCCGATCTTGCAATGAAGGAGACATTGTCAAGGACCTTCAGGCCCTCATGGTTGCGCACAGTAAGGCCGCGGACATCAATTCTTCTGTACGTCTCATCGATCTGCGTCCTGTCGATATCGAGCGTGATGTGCTCGCCGACCATCATGTCGGTCAGCTGCGCCTCATTCGTGTCCTTCGTATTGACCGTGTCGATATAGCGCCCCTTGCGCAGCACCATGACACGGTCCGAGATCTCCATGACCTCGTTCAGCTTGTGGGTGATAATGATGATGGACTTGCCGGCCTTCTTCATATTCCGGAGAACCTGGAAGAGCTTCTCCGTCTCCTGCGGCGTCAGCACAGCAGTTGGCTCATCGAGGATGAGGATATCGGCGCCTCTGTAGAGGACCTTCACAATCTCCACGGTCTGCTTCTGCGAGACGGACATGTCGTATATTTTCATATTGGGGTCGAGCTCGAACCCGTACTTCGAAGTCAGCGCATCGATCTCCTGACAGACCTTCTTCATACTGAGGCGCTGCGGGCCCGGGAGGCCCAGAATGATGTTCTGCGCGGCTGTCAGAATGTTGATGAGCTTGAAGTGCTGGTGAATCATGCCGATGCCAAGGGCAAAGGCATCTCTCGGAGAACGGATGGCAACCTCTTTCCCGTTGACGAAAATCTCGCCCTCGTCCGGAAAATAAATGCCGGAGAGCATGTTCATCAATGTTGTCTTTCCGCTGCCGTTCTCGCCAAGGATCGAGAGGATCTCCCCCTTTCGAAGCGTCATATTCACCTTGTCATTGGCGACAACCTCTCCGAACCGTTTTGTGACGTTGCGTAGTTCAATTGCATATTGTGCGTCCGCCATACCAATCCTTTCCTCTATGAACAGGACAAGGCAACCGGTTCCCTGTCATCGGGGATCCGGTTGCCTGTATCCTATGTCCCGGTTTCTGCACCGGGAAGCAGGATTCCCGCATGCCTCATATGCTGTCAGTCAGTCTTACAGCCCTGGCTGAAAACAAAGACATATGCGGGAGATCCATATTGTCATCAGTTCGTCTCAGAAGTGATGCCGTCGATGATGACGCAGAATGTAGGAGCAGAAGTGTTCAGCGTCACATCGGACTCATGATAGTAGCCGTCCGAGATGCTCTTGCCGAAGGTATCCTTTGCCGTGTCATCCGAGAAGGAGGAATCGAGATCGCCTGCGTTGAAGGCATCCTCGAGGCTCTTGCCGCCTACAGTAAATGTCGATGTATCGAATACGTGGAGAGAGCCGCTCTTGATCTTGTCCTCAACTTCCTTGACCTTGTCTGCTGTTCCGTCAGGCAGAATCTTCTCGTTCAGAGCAGTGATCTTGTCTGCGCCCTCAGCATAGCCCTGGCACCAGTCCGTGTCGATGGACTTGCCGTCGAGCATGCACTGTACAGCATATGTGTAGTACGGGCCCCAGTCGATGGAAGCCGATGTGAGCGCCTCATCAGGTGCTGTGGGGATCATATCGATGTTGTAGCCTACGCACGGAACACCGGCCTCCTCGCAGGCACTGGGAGCACCTGTTGTATCTGCGTGCTGGGAGATCAGAACGCAGCCGTCTGCAATGAGCTGCTTCGCGGTCTGGTTCTCGAGATCGAGATCAGCCCAGGAGTTCGTGTACTTGACCTCCATGGTTGCATCCGGGCATACGGAGCGAACGCCCAGGAAGAAGGATGTAAAGCCGGAAATAACCTCGGCGTAAGGATAAGCGCCTACATAGCCGATCTTGAGCTTGTCCTTCGTAACTGTTCCCTTGTCGAGCATATCGTTGAGCTTGAGACCTGCAACGACGCCGGAGACATATCTGGACTCATATACGGATGTGAAGAAGTTGTGGAAATTGGAGAGGCCTGCGCCCTTCGCATCAGCACCGGTTGCATGGCAGAACTGCACGTCAGGGTTGTCCTGCGCAGCCTGCAGCATATAGGAGCCGTGTCCGAAGCTGTTCGCGAAGATGATCTGGCAGCCGCTGTCCACAAGGTCATTGGCAGCATCGAGGCAGGACTCATCCTCCGCGATGTTCTTCTTCTCAATGATCTGGTCATCGGAGAGGCCAAGTGTCTTCTCCATCTCATCGACGCCTGCCATATGGGCAGCCGTATAACCCTCGTTCTCATCGCCGACATAGATGACGCCGACCTTCAGGTCGTCCTTGGAAATTCCTGCGCCCGTCTGTGCATCTGCAGTCTGTGCTGCGGCAGATGTATCTGCTGCATCTGCATCAGCGCTCTCCGTACCTGCCTCCGCAGGAGCCGCCGACTGCGCTGCTGTAGCAGCAGTGTCGGAAGACGTCGATCTGCAGCCTGCCAGCATGGTCGCCGCCATGGCCAGTACCAGTGTTACACTGAGAACCTTCTTCTTCATTTTTCCTCCCTTTTCGTCGTACCTGTTCAACACCTCATCCCGAACCGCTCCGGGATAAAATGCGGTGTCAAACAAAAATCAATACGTTTACTGCCTGCGCAGTCACTGCGCAGACTTGCCCGCGGCCTTCTTCCGTCCCGGCAGCCGTGCCGGCACAGAATTACGTCCGCGGTTGATTTACGTGACGGAATAACAATAGCATCTATTGATGCGCGGGTCAAAAGTTTTCATATAAAAAGCGCCGGGCGTTCAGCGCGCCCGGCGCCTGGATACACTCCAAGAGCTGTGATCACTTATCGTTGACAACAACGTCCTCGGAAGTTCCCTCATCCTTGAACTTGGACTCATCGAGCTGGGAAGGATCCTGACCGATATAGGCAAGGATGCCGCCGTCGATATAGACTACCTGGCCGTTGATGAAGTCAGAGGCAGGAGAAGCAAGGAATACGGCAAGGCCCTTCAGATCGTCCGTCTCGCCCCATCTCTGTGCGGGTGTCTTCGAGCGGATGAAGCGGTCAAACGGGTGCATGGATCCGTCGGGCTGCTTCTGGCGAAGAGGTGCCGTCTGAGGTGTTGCGATGTAGCCGGGTCCGATGGCGTTGCACTGAATGTTGTACTGGCCGTACTCGGAGCAGATGTTCTTGGTGAGCATCTTCAGTCCGCCCTTGGCTGCCGCATAAGCCGATACCGTCTCACGGCCGAGCTCGGACATCATAGAGCAGGCGTTGATGATCTTGCCGGCCTTTCTCTCGATCATCTGCGGCAGAACTGCCTTGGAGCAGAGGAAAGGTCCTGTGAGATCAACGCTGATGACCTGATCCCACTGTGCCTTTGTCATCTCGATCATAGGGATTCTCTTGATGATGCCGGCGTTGTTGACGAGAATATCGATGCCGCCGAACTTCTTGGTCACGTCGTTGACGAAGACATTAACCTGATCCTCGTTCGTCACGTCGCAGACAGCGCCGTACGCATCGATTCCTCTCTTCTTATACTCAGCCATGCCTCTGTCTACGAGGTCCTGGTTGATATCATTGAAAATAATCTTCTTTGCGCCGGCTTCAGCAAAAGCCGTCGCATAGGCAAGGCCAAGGCCATAGGAAGCGCCTGTGATCCATGCCACCTTCCCGTCAAGTCTGAATTTGTCAAGAATTCCTGCCATAGTTTCCTTCCTTTCTAAAAATATCTCACTGAAGATCCGTGGGTTTTATAAAGCCCCTCATTTCTCTTCTCACTTCAGATCGGTTGGCTTTATAAAACCTATCACCGTCTTCGCCCTTTTACTGAAGATCAGTAGGTTTTATAAAGCCCCTTGCTTCTCTCCTCACTTCAGGTCGGTTGGCTTTAAGTTATCCATATCATCGAACTCCTGGTTCTCTCCGCCCATCGCCCAGATGAATGTGTAATTGGATGTACCGCAGCCCGCATGGATGGACCAGGACGGCGAAATGACAGCCTCCTCATTCTTCATCACGATATGGCGTGTCTCTGTCGGCTCACCCATCATGTGGAAGACAACCTGTCCCTCCGGCACCTCGAAATAGGTGTAGATCTCCATTCTTCTCTCATGTGTGTGGCAGGGCATCGTGTTCCATACAGATCCGGACTTAAGCTCTGTCATGCCCATGGAGAGCTGGCAGGTCTTCAGTACATCGGGGTGAATGAACTGGTTGATCACACGCTCGTTGCACTGCTCCTTGGAGCCGAGCGGTCTGTGGTTTGCCTCCTTCATTGTGATGAGGCGGTTCTCATAAGAGCAGTGAGCCGGCGCAGATACCATGTAGAACTTAGCCGGATGCGTAGGATCATCCGAAGTGAAGGAGACCTCTTTGTTGCCCTTTGTGAGGTACAGGCAGTCCTTGTAGCCGAGAGCATATTCCTTCCCGTCAGCTGTAACCTTTCCAGCACCGCCGATATTGAAAATACCGATCTCCCTGCGCTCAAGAATATAATGCGTTCCAAAGCTCTTCCAGGGATCAATTCCCTTGTTCAGCGGTACGCTCTCATGCACCGGCATGCAGCCGAAAACAACCATGCGGTCCACATGGGAATATGTGCAGGTCACCTGATCCGGCTGGTAAATCCCTGTGATCAGGAACTCATCACGCAGCTCCTGTGTTGTATACCGCTTCACATCTCGTTGATTGGCACTGTATCTGATATCCATGAAGTTTAACCCTCCTTGTATTAGTTTCTTAAATGAAAACCTGTATACAGGGTATCATCTACATGGCTTTAAGTCAACTTGAAGGAATATAGCGGCGTAAGATTTTCCATGCCTTGTCCAGTGAAGCAAAACAGCCAACTATGCTTTTCTCAATTCGTTTTTAACTTCCATTATTCAGTATTAAATCGTATTTTGTGCCGAAGTGCTGCTTCCTTCTGCGCCCTTGCTTCCTGCCATGGCGATGTCCTCTCTCGTGATGGGGAGCGTGCGCATCCTGACGCCGCATGCGTTGTATACAGCCTCTGCGACGGCGGGGCAGGGCGTATCGATCACCAGCTCTCCGATGGACTTTGCGCCGTAAGGCCCAAGGTGCTCGTAGCTCGGGTCAAAACTGATATGGATCTGCCCGATATCCGGCCTTGCGGGCATCTTGTACTGCATGAAGGAATTCTCAATGAGTGCGCCCTTGTCCGTTCTGTGAACACCCTCATAGAGCGCCATGCCGATGCCCTGAAGAATGCCGCCCTCCGCCTGCACGCGGGCGAGGTTCGGACTGATCGTCGTGCCGCAGTCAATTGCGCCGTAGTAGTTCTCAACCCGGCACTCACCGGTGTCCAGATCTGTGAGCAGCTCCGCGACACCTGCCATGTAAGGCGGCGGCGATGTCGGCGAGGACTGCGTGTTCGTCGCCTCGAGAATTCCTGTGATATTCGTCACGGTGCGCTCGGCGATCTCATTCAAAGAGACTTTTTTCTCCTCCGGATCTGCGGCATCTTTATTTTCAGAAGGCTTCTGCACAGGCAGCGGCATATACCGCACATACTCGCCGTCGAAATCCGCATCCTCTTCCGGGCAGCCCATCAGCCTTGCCCCCTCGCGGATGATCTTCTTCCGCAGTTCCAGCGCAGCATCCCGCACGGCGCGGCCTGTCAGGTACGTCGTGCTCGAAGCATAAGAGCCGGAATCATATGGGGAAGTATCCGTGTCCGCGCCGGACACCTGGATTTTATCCAAAGGGCAGTCGAGCGTCTCGGCTGCGATCTGGGCGAGAATCGTGTCGCACCCCGTTCCCATGTCCGCGCAGCCCAGGATCAGCATATAGAATCCGCCCTCCTCAAGGCGGAGCGTTGCGCCGCCCACATCCACCGCGCTGATCGAAGAGCCCTGCATGGCGATGGCCATGCCGACTGTTCTCGCCATATGTCTGCCGTCGGGCGTCGTAAATTTCTGTCCCGGATACTTGGCATCCCAGCCGGACATCTCACGCACCTTTTCAATGCATCTGTCGAGGTTGGAACTGGTATTGGGCTCATTGTAATAGCCCGGCATGATGTCGCCCTCGTGGGCAATATTCTGGAGGCGCAGGTCCATTGGATCCCTGTGCAGCTTATGACAGAGCTCATTCACAGCAGACTCCACAGCGAACATACCCTGTGTCGCGCCGAATCCTCTGTAGGCACCTGCCGCATTGATATTCGTGTACACGACGTCTGTGATGAAGCGAAATGCCTCAGAGCGATAGAGCGGAATCGTCTTGTGGCCGGAGAGGCCTACTGTGGTCGGCCCGTGCTCGCCGTACGCCCCTGTGTTGGAGAGCGTGTGCAGATAGATGCCGCGGATCGTCCCATCCTTCATGGCGCCAAGGCGCACGTGCATCTCCATCTCGTGCCGCGGTGTCCCCTGCGTCAGGCACTGGCGCCTCGTGTAAACCATCTTTGCATTTCTTCCCGTCTTCCAGGTCACAAAGGCGGGATACATCTCCATGACAGAGGTCTGCTTTGCGCCGAATCCCCCGCCGATCCTGGGCTTCACAACCCGGATCATGGACTTCGGAATATGCAGCGCATTCGCCACATTCCTGCGCACATGAAAAACAATCTGCGTCGAGCTGACAATCACCAGTCTCCCGTAAGGGTCTTTCGTGCACCACGCGCAGAAAGGCTCCATATAGCCCTGATGACAGGCCTGTGTGTGATAAGTCTCATCGATGACAATGTCACAGGACTTCAGAACTGCCTCCACATCGCCGTCGCTCTCGTCGCTGTGTGCGCAGAGATTTCTCTTGTTGTCCGCGCCGACGGGCACGATGCTCTCCCAGTTGTCCTCCGGATGCACAAGAATCTTGTTGTCGATCGCCTTGTGCATATCCAGCACAGGCTCCAGAACCTTCCACTTGATCCTGATGAGGCGCATCGCCTTGTCTACGCACTTCTCATCCTCGCCCGCGACGATGGCCGCCCCATCGCCGATGTAGCGCATGTGCCGGTCCAGCAGCAGCCTGTCGTAAGGGCTCGACTCCGGGAAAGTCGCACCAGCCTTTGTGTATCGCCTTGCGTTCTGGTCCACATCCTTCCATGTGAAAACAGCGGCCACCCCGGGCACCTTCATCGCCACAGATGTGTCGATGTCCTCGATAACCGCATTGGCATACGGCGACTCCAGGACTTTTACAACAAGGCAGTCCTTCGGCGCAATGTCCTGTGTATAGACCGGTTTTCCAGTGATCAGCTGGTCGGCGTCCTTCTTGCGCCAGCTGTGGTTGACAACTTTTAAATTTTCGGTAAGGCCTTTTGCCTCATCACCCGTTCGCATCTATTATGATTTCTCCCTATAGAATCGAAGCATCCCTATGTGACCGTCTCCACTCAAAAAATGCATGTATTCCGCGCATCTGCCCCTCATAGCCGGAGCACCTGCAGAGGTTCCCTGCAAGATATGCCTTGATGTCCTCGTCGCTGGGATTGTCGATTCCCTTTTGCCTGCATTCGCGCACCATTGCGATGCACTCCATGATAAGACCCGGACTGCAGTAGCCGCACTGCTCCGCGCCCTCATCTGCGATGAAGCCTCCGAACTCCAGTGCCTCCTTCTGCAGTCCCTCGAGCGTCGTGATCTGATGCCCGTCAGCTCTTGCCGCAAGAATACCGCAGGAGAGCACAGGCTTTCCATCCATATGCACCGTACAGGCGCCGCAGTTGGACGTTTCACACCCTCTCTTCACGGAATAGCATCCGTGGTCCCGCAGAAAATCTATAAGAAGAAGGTCCGGCGCGATGTCCTCACGGATCGCCTTCCCGTTTACATTTATCGTTACCGTCATCACTTTGCTGATTCGCCGGAAAACGGTTGGTCATTTTCCGGCGGACCTGTCCTTTCTGTTTCTTCTTATGTTGTGGAATCTGTTCTGAAATCTTCTGTACTTCTATCCCTTATCTCAAAACGGGCAGTCGCTCTTATGGAGATGCGTAAATCCGTTGTTCGAACAGACAAATACTGCTTAAATTCAGACCTTCGGTTTTCAATCAGACTGCAGAAGATCCCGCGCCGCGCGCTCCGCCAGCACCTGCACAAGGTGACTTCTGTACTGCGCGCTGCCGCGCACATTGCTGCCTGTGGGAATTTCTGCTGCAACTCTTGCCGCAAACGCCGCCGGATCCTTTGCGGCTTCTTCCGCAGGTGCTATAAAAAGTACAGCCTTCTGCGGCCTCGCACCGATCGAGAGAAGAATTTTCGGTGACGATGCATCAGATGCGCTGTCATATCTTAAGGATGCCGCGCAGGTCAGAATCGGGAAATCAGTCCTTGTGTTGCGCACTGATTCATAAAAAACCTTCGTTTTTACCTTTTTGACCGTGATCCCTGTCACAATGTCCCGCGAATAGGGCATCTCAAGGAAATCCGCAAGAAGGATTTCTGAGGAGTTCTCCGCGCGAAAAAGATGGACATAGGTATTCAGGCACAGTAAAAGCGTACAGACATCCGAGAAGCCGTATCTGCCTGCGACAGATCCGCCAACCGTTGCGAGGTTCCGGAACTGGACACCCACTATGCCGGAGAGAGCCTTCTTCGCTGCGCCGTCCGTATATGCGTTGAATCCCTCATTTGTTTCCAACTGGCGAAGCGTTGTCATTGCACCAATCCGGAATTCTGTCTGGTCTTCCTCGATCCCATTAAGACCAAGGCCTGACAGATCAATCAACGTTCCGTAGGAGGCATTCGACATCTTCAGCCACTGCATGCCGCCCACAATGATGTTGTTCTTTTTCTGGTACAGCGTCCAGGCCTCCTCCATGGAACCTGCACGGCAATAATCTCTTGCTGTGAACATATTACTTAAACCACCTTTTTCAGTGCCCGCCGAACAGATTCTGGCCGCCCTTCATCCGCAGCCCCTCGCGGTCAGCGGTGATCAGGGGATCTTCCCGCTTTGCGGCCTCAGACTCCGGATAAGGCGCGTGGTCACCCTCTTTCGCCTTTCTCTCCGGCTTCTTCCCTGTGACCTGATCCTGGAAATCCTTTTTTCGCAGGTGCTCCACTACGAAAACACTGCCGACGCCGACAATCAGAATCACTGCGATCCCGACAAAGAGCCATACTGCGTAGATGTTCATAGTCTCCCCTTTCTCTGCCCATATTCGAGCGGAAATATATAATGTTTTCTTCAGTGCGTTTCTATTCTTGCAGCCTTCCCGGAATCTGTTAAAATGAATGTACCGGAACGATAGAGGAAGCCTATCCGATCCGGACAATCAATCAGTCACTAAAGTAAGAAAAGCAACCTGGGTCGCCGCAGATCCGAAGGTTGCTTTTCTTATTTTCTAAACTTAAGCATTGCAATCACCAAAATAGAAAACTGGATCATTATCGAAATACTCTCGTATATACTCATAAGCGTTGTATCCTCCTCGAAGCCATATCAATCAATACAGCCGAATCGGATAAACTCGCACCCTTTTCCGGTACAATTTAATATTATCGTTGAGGTTCTTTCGTGTCCACAATAATCGAGTAGGAGGTGACAATCGCCTCCTACTCGATGTCGCGGTGCTCGTCAGAAGGCATCTCATGCAAGCATGGATGCCTCCTTCCTCGCTACTACGCGCACATAAAAAAGCCTGTAAAATCAACCTTCGTTGACTCTACAGGCTTTTCTCATCAAGCGGCTGACGGGAGTCGAACCCGCCTCTCAACCTTGGGAAGGTCGCATACTACCGATGTACTACAACCGCAGATCAGCATTCCCAAAGCGGGAATACTGTCTCATTATATCAGAATTCACCCCGATTGCAACCGGGGTTTTATCCGCTCACTCCTCTCGGAACGTAATCTGTCCGTCGTCCGTCATGTGATCGACAATCGCAAGGCTGGTGACCTTATACCCTTCACTCCGAAGAATCTTTCCGCCCTCCTGGAAGCCCTTCTCGATGCAGATACCGATGCCGGCGACCTTCGCGCCTGCCTGACCGCAGACGTCGAGCAGTCCTCTCATTGCCTTGCCGACAGCAAGGAAATCATCGACCAGAAGGACCGTGTCGTCCGGTCCAAGGTATTTCTTCGAGAGAGTGATCTGATAGTCCTTGCCGTAGGTGAAGGAGTGCACCGTAGACGTGTAGACATCGCCGTCGATGTTGCGGCTCTTGGCTTTCTTTGCGAACACAACAGGCACATGAAAATACCTCGCGGCCGCACATCCGATCGCGATGCCCGATGCCTCAATCGTCAGAATTCTTGTGATGCCGGCATCCTTGTACTCGTTGTAAAATGCCTTCCCGATCTGATCGAGCAGATCGACATCGATCTGATGATTCAGAAAGCTGTCCACCTTCAGAATGTTGCCGGGGCGCACCTGCCCGTCTCTGCGGATACGGTCTTCAAGAAATTTCATATGCTGTCTCCCTCGTCAGTATTATTAGAATGGTGTCTGTTTAGCACCCCATCTCGAGAACCTTCGGTTCTCTTCGATGAGGGCGTTCAGAGGCGCTCCGCGCCTTGTCCGCCCCTCGAAAACTCAATAATTTCGTCTGGTAAACGAGTTTCCCATCCAAAATTATTGAGTTTTCGAGGGGTGCTAAACATTTACAAATATAGGCAATTGACACAGACTTTTCAACCCGGAACTGCTGATGATGAAATATACAGCCGGGAGAGCGGGAGACGATTCCTTCCTCATATCCGTATGCGTTCCGGCTGACGCCGTTTCAGCGCATGCGCAAAATCGTCAGGAATCGTCTCCCGCTCTCCCGGCGTCCTGACGCAGTCATCCTCATCTCTTCCTCTTCCTGTGCCAGTGCCGGAGTGAAAAGAAGGCGGCGATCAGGAGCGCTGCCACGTAACCGAAGACGCCAAGGGCAGGAATTCCCAGAATCTTAGGCTCCATGTCCGTCGTGCAGATCGTGCTGGAGCTGATCAAGAGCGCTGCCACACACAGGCCGATGACAATGTTGCGCACTGCCTGATAGATCACCTGGGAGAGCTCATCCGAGGAGTTCAGATTCAGATTGACCTCGCTCCTGCCCGCCTGAAAATTATTCAGCACATCCACAAGAAGAGACGGAATCTCGACGCCCTTTTCAGCGGAGCGCAGAAACCTCCATGACCACGACTTTGCTTCCTTCTTCCAGTCCGTGTTGCGGACCATCTCTTCCTTCACTCTTGAAGAGGCGATGGACATCATATTGATCGACGGACTGATCGTATAGAGAACACCCTCCAGATGGGCCAGGCCCCGCGCCAGCATAGTCATGCCGTGCGGCATGCGGATCCGGTTCCTCTTCATGATCTCCATGAGGCTCTGCATCGCATCCGCGATATCCACTTCGCCCATGCCCTGTGAGCCGTAATTGTCGATGAAATCGCGCAGATCCTTATAGAGCCGGCCCCTGTCCGGGACGCCCCTGGTGGTGCCGAGATCGAGCACGGCATTCTCAACCATGGCGATGTCATGAAGACCGATGCCTTTGACGCCCTTTGCCATGATGAGACGGTCCCTCTCCGTGAGGCGCCCCATCATGCCCATGTCGATCCAGACAATCTTCCCGCCGCAGACTTTTACATTGCCCGGATGCGGATCTGCATGGAAGAATCCATCATCCATGACCTGCTTGATATAGTTGTTCGCGAACTTCCGGCCGATCTCCTCCAGGTCATATCCTTTGGCCTTCAGCGTCTTTACGTCATCAATCGGACACCCGCCGATGTACTCCATCACAAGGACATGACTGGTGCTGTACTCCCGATACAGCTTCGGCACGCTCACATATGCGACATCCCTGTTGTACCTCGCGAATTCCTCCATATTGGAGGCTTCCTTGAGGAAATCCATCTCCTCCTGCGCCGTCGACCACAGCTCGTCCAGGATCATATTGATGTCCACAATGTCCGTGATGCCGGTCACGTTCGCGACAGGTCCTATGAGCCCCGCCGCCTTGTGCAGAAGCGCAATATCCCTGGACATCACATCATAGATACCCTTTCGCTGAACCTTGATGATGACATCTGACCCGTCCATGAGCGTGGCGCGGTGAACCTGCGCAATGGATGCAGAGCCGATCGGCCTCTGACTGATCCATCGGAAAATATCCTGCCACGGTCCCCCATACGCCTCCCGCAGCACACTCTCGACCTCTGAGAAGGGCATAGGTGTGACGTCAGAATTGAGCTTCATCAGCTCGTCGCAGTATTCCTTCGGCAGGATGTCCGAATGGAGGGACATGATCTGTCCCAGCTTGATATAGGTGGGCCCCAGATCCTCAAGAACTTCGCGGAGCTTGACAGGTGTTATGCCCTGCATGATCTTGTGTCGCGCAAGAACCTGTCTCATCTCGCCAAGACGCGAGTGCGGCTCTGCCTGTGCGCTGCGGCCGGTGACCGTCACGTTTGGATCCTCTCCATCCTTTTTCCGCGATTCCTGCGCGCGTGCATTCTCTGCGCCCTGCACATCCTGCGGCGAGGATTCATTCGCTGTCTTTTGTTCTTTTGTCCTGTCTGTCATACCGGGCTCCCCTGCCGATGTCGCGGTGGCCTCGCCTTCCGGCTCGGTCCGTTCTAAACGCGTGCCACTGGCACGCAGAACCGTCAGAAGGCATCTCATGCGGGCATGGATGCCTCCTTCCTCGTTACTGCGCGCATAAACGAAAAAACCGGGGCTGCAGCCATGATGACCGCAGCTCCAGCTCTTCTTTATCCGTTGCGGGAAAAGTGGAAAAGACGCCGATCACTTATCGTCCAACCGTTCTCGGCGCATGATCTCTCAAACAAAGACCAATGATTCTACTCCGCAAGCTTCTTCTTTAATTCCTCGCGCTGCTCAGGCGTAAGGGAAGAAAGGAAGCTGTCCACATCCACTTCCTTGTCCTCTTTTTCCTCCTCAGCAGCTGCTGCATTCTCAGCGCCCTTCTTTTTGGCATTCTCAACGGTATGCTTAAGCTCCTGGTTGAGTGCCTTGCCCTGTTCAACAGTGAGCTCTCCCTTTGCCACCAGATCATCGAGAATCTGTGAGGACTTCTCGGCTGTTGTAGCGACAGCGCCGATGCCGGCAAGGAGAATCTTTTTCAGTCCGTCTGTGAGATTGATCTCTGCCATGATGTACCCCTCCTTCATTTCCGTGATGTGCTCTATGCAGTGCCCATCGGAGCGAAATCTGCAAAAGCACTCTCACCATTTGGAACATGCTGCCTGCAGAACGATCACAGGCTGTATTCATGAATCAATTATACCGCATTTGCAGTCTCTGTTTATCATCTCATTCCGAATTGCCCTGAAAACATCACAATTCTTCAGGAGTGCTGAACACTCACAAAAGTGCCGCAATCTTCGGCAGGAAAATAATGCAGCCAATGACGGCAGCAATAATTGCGCTCCAGAGCACTGCCCCCGCAGCAGCATCCTTTGCCTTTCCTGCCAGCGGTTTCCTCTCCTGTGTCACGAGATCTACAACTGCCTCAACAGCTGTGTTCACCAGTTCAAGACTGATGACAAGCGCAAAAAGAAGAAGACAGATCAGCCACTCTGTGCAAGAAATATGGAGCACAAAGCCGGCGATGATGACCAGTGCGGTCACAAAGAGGTGAATCTTGATGTTCCGCTCATCGCGGATCGTCACACCGATCCCCCGAAATGCATACCCGAAACTCTTGTACAGAGGACTCTTTCTGTTTCTTTTCATCGCTCTTCTCCGATCAGCACTTCTTCAGATACTCCGCGATCTCTTCCTTAGTGGGCATGACGGCCAGCGCACCCTTTCTCGTTGTGATGAGGGAAGCCGCCGCGTTTGCAAAAGTGAGGAGCTCCTTCAGCACGCCCTCTGTGAGACCGTTGATCCCGTATTCCAGAATGTAGTGAATCGCACAGGCGCAGAACGTATCGCCTGCTCCTGTCGTCTCAATCGTCGCAGGATTCTTGAAGCCTGGCACATAGACCTTGCTGTTCTTCGTATAAGCCTTGCTCCCGTCAGGCCCGAGCGTCGCAAAGACGACCGGAATATCAAAGCGGTTCTGCAGCGCAGCGATGCCGTCATCAATACCTGCCATATCGAGGGAACCATCCGGACGCATACCCTCGCCGGTGAGGAAGGCGACCTCATTGTCCGATATTTTCATGACATCGCACATTTCCATGCCGAAGGTCATCTTCTGCCGGGCCTCCTCCTCGGATCCCCAAAGCGGAGGGCGATAGTTCGGATCAAAGGTGATCAGTGCGCCGTTGTCCTTTGCAATGGTAAGCGCTTCTCTGGTCGCGCGGTCGACAGACTCATCCGTCATGGAGAGCGTTCCAAAATGGAAAATCCGCGCCTTCTGAATCAGTTCTTTGTGCCGGTCCACTTCCTCTGCAGTCAGGCACACATCTGCACCGGGCTTTCTGTAGAAGGAAAAGTCGCGGTTGCCGTCCGGGAGCTTATGCACAAACGCAAGCGTCGTGTGCACCTGGGTGTCCTTCTCGAGGCCGCTCATATTGATGCCCTGCTCTGCCGCGCGCTTCTCCAGCATCTGCCCGAACATATCATCGCCGACCTTGCCGATAAAAGCTGTCTTATGCCCCAGTCTGCTGAGCATGGACAGGACATTGCAGGGAGCGCCGCCCGGATTTGCTTCAAAGAGAGGATTGCCCTGCGCGCTCTCCCCGTTCTGTGTGAAATCGACGAGGAGTTCGCCGAGTGCTGTTACATCAATCGTTTTCTCTGCTCTCATTTTTTACTCGTATCCCCTGTTGGATCGATATACACCCACGGCTGCCTTGTCTGTGTCTGCGGCTGATCCTGCGCCGTCTCCTGCTGTTCTGGCATGCCTTTTCTTTTATAGTCGAAGGTCAGTTCTTAAAACTGTGCACCGGTGCCGGAATCCTTCCCTTGCGGTTTACAAAGGCGTCGCACCCGAAATTGTTGACAGGCATAATCGGCGCGCGGCCGAGGAGTCCTCCGAACTCAGCATGGTCGCCGACCTTCTTGCCCGGGCAAGGGATCAGGCGGCAGGCCGTCGTCTTCTGGTTGATCATGCCAAGGGCCATCTCATCTGCTATGATGCCGGCGATCGTCGTATCCTTTGTGTCTCCCGGGATGGCGATCATATCAAGGCCCACCGAGCAGACACAGGTCATCGCCTCGAGCTTCTCGATGGTGAGCGCGCCGGCTTCTGCCGCATTGATCATGCCCTGGTCCTCAGACACCGGAATGAAGGCGCCGGAGAGGCCGCCGACATAGGAGCTCGCCATGAGGCCGCCCTTCTTAACTTGATCATTCAACATGGCCAGCGCTGCTGTCGTTCCGGGTGCACCTGCATACTCAAGGCCCATCTCGCACAGAATATCCGCAACCGAATCGCCGATGGCAGGCGTAGGTGCAAGGGAGAGATCTACAATACCAAAAGGAACGCCGAGCCGCCTTGATGCCTCTCTTGCTACCAGCTGGCCAACGCGGGTCACCTTAAATGCTGTCTTCTTGATCGTCTCAGAGAGAATTTCGAAATCCGCACCGCGCACCTTCTCCAGAGCTGCCTTGACGACGCCGGGGCCGGATACACCGACATTGAGCACGACGTCTCCCTCTGTCACGCCGTGAAAAGCGCCTGCCATGAATGGATTGTCGTCCGGAGCATTGCAGAAAACAACCAGTTTGGTGTCTCCGTTCAGAACGCCTCGTTTTGCTGAGAGGTCAGCCGTCTCGCGTACAATCGTGCCCATGAGGCGAACGGCATCCATATCGATACCCGTTCTCGTTGAGCCGAGATTCACGGAGGAGCAGACAATGTTGGTGGAGCTGAGTGCCTCCGGAATGGAGCGGATCAGCAGTTCATCGGCCTTTGTCATCCCCTTGGACACCAGTGCTGAGTATCCGCCCAGAAAGTTCACGCCTACATCTGCCGCCACGCGGTCGAGAGTCTTTGCGATCGTCACAAAGTCTGCGCTGCTGTGACATGCCGATCCGCCAACAAGGGCAATCGGCGTAACTGATATACGTTTATTGACAATCGGGATGCCGAAGTCCTTTGAGATCTCCTCTCCCGTTCTCACAAGATCCTTCGCACAGCGATAGATCTTGTTGTAGATCTTCTCATTCAGCCGGTCCAGATCGCTGTCGATGCAGTCCAGAAGGCTGATGCCCATCGTGATCGTGCGCACGTCGAGATTGTCCTTCTCGATCATGGCATTCGTTTCTTCCACCTCAGTAATATTGATCATAGATCCTCCGGTTTGCAGCTGTGTGCCGCGTCTTTTGCGGCACCCCGAGGCGAAATCCGCGAAGGCGGTTTCGCCGCTGGGATCAGGCAACCGATGACGCAGCGCGGCATCGGCTGCAGAATGAAAATTCATGCATAAGCATGAATTTTCATTCTTTATACTCTGTGCATCGCATCAAAAATATCTTCCTTCTGGCATTTGATCTGCACACCGATCTCTTTCTCGCCGATCTCTGACAGCTCGCTGCTCATCTCCCCGAAAGGAACATCCAGCGCGGAAATATCTACGATCATCATCATATTGAAGTATCCCTGCACAATGGTCTGCGAAATATCCAGAATGTTGATCTTATGCTGTGCGAGATAGGTGCACACTCTGGCGATGATGCCCACGGTATCTTTGCCGACTACGGTAATGATGGCTCTCTGCATAATCCTCTCCTCTTTTTCTCTCTCCCCGGACCTCTCAGCCCGGGGTTCTGCAGATATATACACGGTACCTGGAGGCACCAGTGATCAACAGTCTTTCAATGGCATTGGCGTATCTTCTGCTCTTCTCTTTAATAGTCCATAATGCCGGCAGTGCCGTCCGATGTTCCGCCCTGCCAAGTCGCTTCTCAGAACTCCACAAGGGGCGATGCCTCTTTTCTCATGGCCACCCGGATTGGCAGCTCGTCTGCATGGTACCCGCACTTCGACGCATTGATCTCCAACCGGACAGTCTCAAACGCCAGCTCCGGCAGGTTGTTCTCCTGACTGAGATGCCCCAGGAAAATAGCCTTCATATGGTCATTCAGAATCCCCGAGAGGAGCTCTCCGCTGCTGAGGTTGGAAAGGTGGCCGAATTTGCCCAGGATCCGCTGCTTCAGCGGATACGGGTAAGGCCCCACCTGCAGCATATTCACATCGTGGTTTGCCTCAATGAGGAGCACGTCGCTGTCCTTGAGGCATTCTGACGTATATGCTGTGTAGCAGCCGAGATCCGTGCAGACGCACGCCTTCTTATGCCCGTACAGAATCCTGTAGCCAACCGGCTCCGCCGCGTCGTGCGAAATCTTCATCGGATTGATCTGAAGATCTCTGACCGTCACCTTCTCATCCGCGCGCACCGGAACGAACCGCTCAGGATCAATCTGTGCGCATTTCGGATTGCGAAGAATGGCATCGATCGTTCCTCTCGTCGCATAGATCGGCATCTCCGACTGCTTCGCGATCATCGGCAGCCCCTGGATGTGGTCAGAATGCTCATGCGTAATGAAAATCCCGTCAATGTCCCGGAGCGAAAGTCCTATCTTCTCCAAGGCCTGCACCGTTCTCTTGCGGCTGATGCCAACGTCCATCAGCAGGTGCGTCGTGTCCGACCCCACATAGATGCAGTTGCCGCTGCTGCCGCTGGCAATACTCTGAAATCTCATAAATAGCAAAAACTCTCTTCCTGCAAAGAATACCTGTTCCCGCAAACCGCCTGCAGACGCCTTCCATCAGCGGGAGAGAACAGTTCCATGCCAGTTCTATCTGAGCGCAGCATCGATCTGCGCGTACGTCTTCTTCAAATCGCCCGAATTATCAATAATAATATCACAACTTCGCCGGAATTCCTCGTCAGAGAGCTGACTTGACATAATCCCATCGATTTTCTCATCACTGTAGCCGCGGGATGCCTTCAGACGCTTTCTTCTGACGGCGGGATCGCAGTAGATATACCACATTTCATCTACAACATCCCTGTAGCCGCACTCAATGAGAAGCGCAGCCTCAAGGAAGAAATAGTCGATTTTTCCCCGTGCCCTTGCGCTCTCCACCTTCTCCCGGATATACCGGCCGACTGCAGGATGCACGAGGGCATTCACCTTCTGCAGAAGCTCCGGATTTCTGAAAATACGCGCCGCCATCTCCTTCCAGACAATTGCGCCGCCTGGCTGCAGGAGCGGCGCGCCGCTCCCCGGATACTGCGACAGGAGCGGTACGAGCTGATCGTACAGGGCATGTCCCGGCATCTCCAGCTCTCTTGCTGCATCGTCCGAGAGCAGCACCCTGCAGTTGTAATGTTCCTTTATATAGCGCAGAATCTCGGACTTGCCGGAGCCCACGCCGCCCGTCACACCAATCAGTTTCACTTTGCCTCGTACCAGTCCTTTCCGCTGTGGCAGTCTACTTCAAGAGGCACAGCGAGGTCCGCCGCTCCCATCATGCCTTCCTTCAGAATCTTTGCGACTTTTTTCTCCTCGCCGGGTGCCGTCTCGACCAGCAGCTCATCGTGGATCTGCAGGATCAGTCTCGACTGCAGGTGTTCCCGCTTTAATTTCTCCCAGACGCGGATCATGGCGGCCTTCATGATATCTGCGCCAGTGCCCTGAATAGGTGCATTCATGGCAACTCTCTCGCCGAACTGCCTCTGCATGAAGTTGGAGCTCTTCAGTTCCGGCACAGGACGGCGCCTGCCGAAAAGCGTCGTCGAGTACCCATTTTCCTTTGCCTTGCTGACCAGACCGTCGAGATAGATCTTGATCCCGGGGAACATGGCGAAATATTCTTTAATATAATCCCCCGCCTGTTTTCTCGAGATCGAGAGGTTCTGCGAGAGGCCGAAGGAGCTGATGCCGTAGACAATGCCGAAATTGACCGCCTTAGCGTCCCTTCTCTGCTGATCTGTCACCTGATCGAACGGCACATGAAAGACCTTTGAGGCCGTCGTCCGGTGAATGTCCCGGTTCTCTCTGAACGCTTCGATCAGCGCCGGATCTCCTGAGAGAGAGGCAAGAATGCGCAGTTCAATCTGGGAGTAATCGGAATCCGTAAATGACCACCCCTCTTCCGGCACGAACACCTTGCGGATCGAGCGGCCGAGCTCCGTCCGCATCGGAATATTCTGCAGGTTCGGATCGGAGGAGGAGAGCCGTCCCGTTGCCGTGATTGTCTGGTGAAAAACAGTATGAATGCGCGAGTCCCTTGCAATATAGGCGGAGAGACCATCTGCATAAGTGGATTTGAGCTTGGTCAGCGCTCTGTACTCCAGAATGTGCGCGACAATCGGATAATCGGGAGCCAGCTTCTCCAGAACATCTGCCGCGGTGGAATACCCCGTCTTTGTCTTCTTGGCAAACGGCATATGCATCTGCTCAAAAAGGATTTCGCCCAACTGCTTTGGCGAAGCGATGTTGAAATCGCACCCCGCCTCCTCGTGAATCATCTGCTCCAGCTCGTTAATCCGATTGGTCAACTGATCGCCGTAGTCCTTTAATTTTCCCGGAAGAATCCGCATGCCAATTCTCTGCATGTCATAGAGAATATAGGAGATCGGAAGCTCGATCTTCTCATACAGATCCTTCATTCCCTCTTCCTGCAGCTTCTCTCCGATGAGAGGGCCGGCCTTCAGCAGTGCATGGGCGCTCCTGCAGGCATACTCGGCCACAGCCTTCAGGTCATCTGCGCTCTTCTTCGCAAAGGACTCCTTCCCCAACAGCTCCTTCTGTCCGATGAGCGTCTCTCCAAGATACTCTGACGCAATATCCTGCGGCTGATAGTCACTCTTTAAAGGGTTCAGGAGGTAGGCCTCAATCAAAAGATCCTTTATGCCCTCAAGATGAATCCCGCTGTCGAATTCATCACCTTCTATTCCCCAGAATGGATACTGGTCCTTAATATTGAAAACAAATACCACACTTTTATGCTTTGCTGCTCTTTTGCGGATTTCCCGCAGCTGGCCGCAGAGGTATTCCCGGCCAGCACTCTGCTCCTGCGCGCAGGGGAAATACGCCGTGCGCGTTCGCACCGCGACGGCCAGTCCCAAGAGAGCAGGCTGCTCCGCCAGCTTAGGCACATCATACACCGGGAAAACGGCCATATTTTCATTGTCATTGACCGAACCAAAAAATTCTTTCGCCTGCTCCAGGTCCGCGATGATCTCAGCATCCGGCGTTTTCCTATCGCCTTCCGGTGCTCCGCTCTCCTGTGCCTTACTCATGGCATCCTGATCGAACCGGCCAAGGAAGTTCTTAAAACCCAGTTCCGTGTAGAGGGAGAATGCCTCCGGCGTATAGAGGTTGCCGATCTTTGCGTGCTCCCAATCCGGCGAGACGTCCGTATCCGTCTTGATCGTGGCGAGAAAGAGCGACATCTCCGCCTGCTCCTTATTGTCGCGCAGGGTCTCCCTCAGTGCATTCCGCTTGATCTCATCCAGGTGGTCATAGACGCCCTGCACCGTGTGATAGCGCACAATGAGGTCCGTTGCTGTCTTCGGGCCGACCTTCGGAACGCCCGGGATGTTGTCGGCCGTATCGCCCTGCAGAGCCTTCACCTGGATGAATTCCTGCGGCGTCACCAGCAGTGCCTTCACAACGTCGTCTGCGTAATAATCTTCAATGACCGTCTGTCCCTTTTTCGTCTTGGGAATTCTGATGCGGATATGCTCGTCGGCGATCTGCAGAAGGTCCCGGTCTCCGGAGACGAGAGAGACCTCCATGCCCTGAGCCTGCGCCTTCTTGGCGAGGGTCCCGAGGATGTCGTCGGCCTCAAGCCCCGCCTCTTCTACCGTCACAACGCCCATGGCATGCAGAACCTTTTTGATGAGCGGCACCTGCTCGCGCAGCTCATCCGGCATCGGATGTCTTGTTCCCTTATAGCCTTCGAAGGCCTTATGACGGAAGGTGGGTGCATGCACATCGAACGCTACCTCAAGGTATTCAGGCTTCTCCTCATCCAGAATATGGAAAAGAATACTGAGAAAACCGTACACTGCCCCTGTGTGCACGCCTTTGGCATTTGTCAGATCAGGCATCCCGTAAAAAGCCCTGTTCAGGATGCTGTGACCGTCAATCAGTACAATTTTGCTCATCTATCGTTCTGCCTTTCTTCATTTCCTATCTTTTTCGGTACATCTGCCCCTGTGCTCTGCCGACCGTCATTCTTCCCTTTTCCTGAGAAATCCGTAAAAAAGGTAACTGTTTACCAGAGCATTGCGAGGAGTATGCTCCCCCCAAGTGTCAGGACGAGCGTCGCGAACTCCATGAGAAGCGCCGTGACCTTAAGCCGCATCCTGCGCCTGTATCTGCTCTTCTCAAGGGCAATGAAGTCTCCCAGCTCATCGTTCAGGTTGAACGTCTCGCCTGTCTCCAGTTTTGGCATGCCGGCATAGACGAGATACTGGATGGAGAGCTCATCCTGGCAGTCCCTGCAGCCATCGAGGTGCCGAAGAAAAATACCCAGCTCCCTGTTCGGAAGGCCGTCCTTAAGAAAGGCCGGAATCTCCTTCTCGCATGTCTTGCAGTCTATTCCGCCTGCCATATTCTTTTTAGGCTTCTCATTGACTGGAAGCGTCAATTCCTTGAGTTTCTGCATTTATCTGCCTGTTGTCCCGTTTCTTTTCCGTTCTCTATCTGTTGTCATCCAAACCGCCGTCAGGACCGCTCTTTTGTCCGTACCATGGAATGACTCCGTACTAAGGAATGATTAAGATGCTTTTCTGCATCCTGATTCCCGGCCGTTTACCTATCCCTTATTATAAGGGTTAATCCGCCGCCTTGGAATAACCGGATGCGTGCGGACCTTCGGGTGCCCGTAAGGGCCCTGCCTGCCGTCAACCGGAGGGTAGGTCTGCACCGGGAGATGAGGCAGCACTCGTACTGCGCCTGTGTGCGCATTCCGGCGAACTATTCTGATCACGCGGCAGACCGGATGATCCGTAATGGCATCCTCGATGGCAAAGAATTCTTCCTCTGTGAATTCGCCGGCCTCAGCGTGCTGCGCATGCCGTGATGTGATCTGCAAAGTGAAGGTGAAGATTCCATCCTGCCACTCTCCCTTCGAGCACTCCGCTGTGATCTTCAGGGGCGACGGCCAAGTGTAGTCAAAGAGACATGCCTGATCGCATACCTTCCCACATCTGACATCGTCTTTCCCGCCTGTTCCCTTCGCATTTTCATCTGGAAATCCCTTTCCTGAGGCGACATCTGTGTGTGCTGTCATGGTCTTTCCACCGACGGATTCTTCAATATCGTTATGCGGTACTGAACTGCGGAAGTTCCTGTCTTTTGTCAGACGCAGTATCCGCACATGGTTCTGTCCTTCCGTCTCAAAAACGAACAGGAAGGCTGTCTCATCGGAAACTTCCCTTCCAATCTCAAATTCGGTCATATCAGTTCTCCATCTGCATTTTCTCCGGTTTCTTTTTAGTTTGAAAGCGTTTACAATGATGATGCATCCGACTTTTGCTCAAAGAGCAGGAAGGGATATTTTCATGGCTAAAGATACCACAAAAGATATGACGAAGGGGCCCATATTTTCCACGATCGTGCTGTTCACGATTCCTCTTGTGCTGGGCAATCTTCTGCAGCTCACCTACAACGCCATCGACAGCATCATTGTCGGCCGGTTTGTCGGCAAGGGAGCTCTTGCAGCCGTCGGCACGAGCAACCCGCTGATGACGCTGGTGCTGCTGTTCACAAACGGCATCTGTCTTGGCGCGGGCGTGCTCGTCAGCTATCACTACGGTGCCCACGATTACGGCACTTTAAAAAGACAGGTCAGCACCGGCATGATCGCGGGATGCATTTTCTCCCTCGCCGTAGGTGCACTCATTGCGCTCCTGGCTATCCCGATTTTTCAACTGCTGCAGGTCGACGCCTCCATTCTGAAGGAATGCGCGGGCTACCTGCGCACGATCATGCTGGGGCTTATTTTCAGCTTCATTTATAACTATCTGGCCAGTATGCTGCGCGCTATGGGGGACTCCAGGTCTCCTCTTTACTTCCTTGGTCTCAGTGCAGGCCTCAACATCGCAGGTGATCTCTTTTTTGTCGTTGTCCTGCATATGGGGATCTTCGGGGCGGCGCTCAGCACAGTCCTGTGCGAGGCGCTCAGCGCGGCGCTATGCTGGATTTATACCTACAGAAGAATTCCAATCATGCGTCTCGGCAGAGGGTGGTTCATATTCGACGGGACTCTCCTGCACAAGACGCTCTCCTACGGCATTGTGAGTGCACTGCAGCAGTCCACGGTGCAGATCGGCAAGATCGGCATTCAGGCGCTTGTCAATTCGCTGGGCGTAGCGCAGACCGCGGCCTTCAATGCGACGACGCGCTTTGACGACTTCGCGTGCATCCCTGAGCAGAACATCGGCCACGCGATGACGAGTGTGATGGCGCAGAATGTGGGCGCGCATGAGATGAAGCGCGTGGGGAAGGCCTATCGCTACGGCATGTATCTCGAAGTCGCATACGGCGTCATCATCGGAGTCCTCATGTATGTCTTTGCGACGCCGATTGTCAGCCTCTTCAGTACAGATGAGGATGTCGTCCGCGAGGGCGTTGCCTTTGTCCGGATCGCCGCATTCTTCTATACGCTTCCCGGCATCACGAACGGAATTCAGGGATATTTTCGCGGCGTCGGCGATCTGAAAATAACGCTCTGGAGCAGCATCATCAATTTCGCGGTCCGCGTGGCGGCCTGCGCGGGCATTCTCTTCGGGCTGCACAAGGGCTTTGCGTATGTGCCGCTCTCTTATGTGGCGGGGTGGATCGCGATGATTGCATTTGAGGTGCCGTATCTGGTCGTCTACAGAAGGCATCATGTGAGTAAGTTCTGAAAATATAGTTCAAAATATTACGCTTATCCGGGAGCAGGGTTCCCTCGGCACGCTCCCGCTCTTCCATCGCTCTGTCACGGTAAGCGAACTCAGCAGTTCGCTTACAAAGCCGCTTCGCGGCTTTTTGGCGTCACACCACACGACAGCATTGTTCTTTAGCTGAAGAACTAAGCTCGTGGAAAACCTCGCTAAGCAGCGACGGCTCGCAAAGGCGCTCGGGAACTCCTGCTCCCGGATTCGCTCACATATTATCTCCGGTACAGGCTGTTCTCTTTGGCAGTATATTATCCTCTGTGTCTTTTTGTCAGATACAGCACGCCTGTCGTGAGGATGCCTGTGATGAGGCCGCCCAGGTGGGCCGTCATGCTGATGGTGTGGTCGGTGAGCCCGGGCGCCAGTATGAGGAAGATGGCGAAAAGAACGCGTCTCATGGGAAAAGCGCGGCGAAGGCCCGGCAGGAGGGCGAAGAGGATGAAGACGGCCATCAGTCCACAGATGGCTCCAGAGGCGCCGGCCGACACTGCATAGGCGCCGCTGTGCACATCCGATACGAGTGTCAGTACATTGCCGCCGATTCCGGAGAGCATGTACAGGATCAGGTACCGCACAGGACCGAAGAACTCCTCTGCATAACGGCCGATGGCCGCCAGGCTGATCATGTTCATCACGAGGTGTTCCATGCCAAAGTGTACGAACATGGCGCTCACAAGCCGCCACCACTGTCCTGCGAGCACATAGGGCGCATAAAGGGCGCCGAACGAGACCGCAACAGCGGTATTCTCACTTCCCCCCGCAAATTCCTCAATCACAAAGACGATGACGTTGACCGCAATCAGCACATTTGTGACAGTCAGGTATTGGCGATACCTATCTGAATTTTCCATAAAAAATCTCCCGTTTGAAGTCTGTATAGTGTTCTAAGAATTATAATGAATAATACCTATGAAACACAATGCAGACCGCACAACTCTTCAAAAACGCATACTGGGCATTTTGATCCTGCTGGGCATTCTTGCCCTGATGGCGCTCATTGCCTGGAAAATGGCAGCTCCCGTACTGCGCCTGACGAAGGATCCACAGTCTCTGCGCGCCTATATCGACAGCAGAGGCATTGTGGGCGTCCTGCTTTTTATGCTGCTCGTCATCCTCCAGGTGTTCGTCGCCGTAGTCCCGGGAGGCCCCTTCCAGATTGCGGCCGGCTACGCCTTTGGCGTTATAAAAGGTACCCTGATCTGCACGGCGGCCACCGCCATTGGCAGCATCCTGGTTTTTCTTCTCTCCCGGAAGTTCGGCATGCGCTTTATCCGCCTCTTCTTCTCAGAGGAGAAGATTAAGTCCGTAAAGATTCTGCGGACAGAAGGCACCGAGACGTTCCTTATTTTCCTTCTGTTCCTGATCCCCGGAACGCCGAAGGATATCCTCTCCTACCTTGTAGGGCTCACGGACCTGCCTCTGCGCAAATGGATTCTCATCGTCACCATCGGCCGCTTCCCCTCTATCCTTTTCTCCGCCATGAGCGGCAGCGCCCTGCAGAGCCAGCGGTATGTGGTTTTTGCCCTGATCATGTGTCTCTTTGGCGCGCTCACGATAGCCGGAACATTGTGGTACAGGCGCCGCAGCGGAAGATAAGATTCCTTCTTGGAATTCATGGTGCTGTGGTGTATTATTGCTTATGTAAGCGCTTAACTTATTGCCCGGTCTGTCAATTCTGGTCAAATCGGGGGTGCCGCAGAAATCGCTGCACAGGGTATATGAATGAAGCACACCAATATTTATGATATCGCAAAAATGGCCGGTGTCAGCATTGCGACTGTCTCCCGCGTCGTTAACGGCTCTGACAAGGTCAGTCAAAGGACCAAAGAACGGGTTCTGAAGGTCATCGAAGAATCCGGCTATACACCGAATGTGTTCGCACAGGGGCTTGGCCTTGATACGATGCATGTCATCGGCATTGTTGTGCCGGACATCTCGGACAACTACATGTCCTCCGCTGTCTCCTTTCTGGAGGCGGGCTTTCGAAAGAACGGCTATGACGTCATTCTCGGCTGCTCCGGCTTTGATCTGAAGAACAAGAGCAAACACGTGAATTTCCTGCTCTCCAAAAAGATCGATGCGCTCGTCCTTGTGGGTTCTACCTATGCGGGCAGCGGCAAATCCGCTGCGGAGACCGACTATATCCGCGAAGCGGCGAAGCAGGTCCCTGTGATCGTCATCAACGGCATTGTGAAAGGAGACAATATTCACTCCTTTGTCTGCGACGACAGAGGCGCGGTCAGCTCTGTAGTGACAAGACTGACGGCAAAGGGAAGGAAGAGGATCCTCTTTATCACAGATTCCCACTCGTACAGTGCGCAGCAGAAACTGGCCGGCTATAAGGAGGCACTCCGCGGCGCAGGTCTCCCCGCAGACCGCGATCTCATCGTGCATGCGCACCACAACCGCGTGCACGAGACACTGGATCTTCTGACCGATCTCTCTTTGGAATTTGACAGCGCGGTGGCGACAGACGATGCCATGGCGATCGGTATTCTCAAGTACTGCACCGGCAAAGGGATCCGCGTCCCGGAGGATTGTGATATTGTCGGCTACAACAACTCCTCTCTTGCCATCTGCTGCACGCCGGAGCTGACGAGCATCGATTCGAGAATTGAGCGTCTCTCCGAGGAGGCCGTAGACGGGGTTCTGCGCATTCTCTCCGGCGAAGAGGTTCCGCCGCAGGCAACGGTTCCCTGCAGTCTTGTGGAGAGAAAGACGACGGCCCTGCTGGGAGATCATTGAGCGGATGCAGGGCCTGATACCGGATGACGCGATGCCGCGGCACCGGCAGTTGTCAAAAAGATCCTGCACGGCACGATCTTTTTAATGCATTGATTCCATCCCGCCATGCGGCGGGTTCTGGATGCAGGGATCTGCATAAGATTCCTGCTGCCATTGTTTTCAATAGTTATCAAATCACTGTAGAAGGAGGAAGGCGGAGCACTGCCCCGCCGGGAGATGCAAATGAAGGCATTTATGGATAAGGATTTCATGCTGAATTCCGAAACAGCTAAGCATCTGTTTCACGATTACGCCGAGGATCTGCCGATCATCGACTATCACTGCCATATTTCTCCGAAGGAGATCTATGAGGACCGCAGATTCAACAACATCTGTGAGATCTGGCTCGGCGGCAGAAATGACGACGGCACGTATTTTGGCGACCACTATAAGTGGAGAGTGATGCGCTCAAACGGCATCTCCGAGGATGTTGTAACAGGCAATGCTGACCCGCTGACAAAGCTCAAGGCCTTCGCCGCTTCCCTCGAGATGGCCATCGGCAATCCCATGTATGTATGGTCTCATCTGGAGCTGAAGAAGTACTTTGGCATCACAACTCCTCTTACACCTGACACGGCGGAGGAAATTTTCAATAAGACGTCCGATATGCTCCAGCACGATCCGAACCTCACTGTACGCGGCATCATCCGTCAGTCCAAGGTACACTACATCGGCACAACAGACGACCCGATCGACAGCCTCGAGTGGCACGAGAAGCTCGCGCAGGTGAAGGATCTGGGCTTCCAGGTATGCCCTTCCTTCCGTCCTGACAAGGCGCTCAGCATCCACAAAGCCGGCTTCATCGATTACATGAACAAGCTCGCTGCAGCAGTCGGCAAGACACAGCTGCGCACCGTACAGGATGTCATTGATGCTCTGTACAGCCGCATCGACTACTTCAAGGCACACGGCTGCAAGGCTTCTGATCACGGCATTGACTATGTTATGTATCGTCCCGCTTCCGAGGAGGAGTGTGACGAGGTATTCCAGAAGGCAATGGCCGGTGAGAAGCTCACCCGCGAGGAGGCAGAGAAGTACCAGACCGCCATTCTCGTTGCCCTTGCAAAGAAGTACCACAAGGAAAACATCGTCATGGAGATCCACTTCTCCTGCGAGAGAGACAACAACAAGAAGATGTTCGCCCTTGAGGGACCGGATACCGGCTACGATATGATCAGCAAGACCATCTCCGGCGGCAACCTCTCCGCATTCTGCTCTCACCTGAATGACACGGACGAGCTGCCCAAGATGATCGTCTTCTCCCTTGACGATGGTGACTTCCGCCAGATCACGACACTCCTTGGCTGCTTCCAGAGCGATGAGGTGCCTGGAAAGATGCAGCTGGGCGCCGCATGGTGGTTCCAGGATACCAAGTCCGGCAACCTCAAGCAGTTCAATGATCTCGCAGAGCTTGGCCTTCTTGGCAACTTCGTCGGCATGCTGACAGACTCCAGATCCTTCTTCTCTTACACAAGACACGACTACTTCAGAAGACTCTTCTGCAACTTCATCGCAGATCTTGTGGAGAACGGCGAGTATCCGAACAACGACGCTTCCCTGAAGAAGATCGTTGAGGGCGTAAGCTACTACAACGCAAAGAGATATTTTGGCATCGACTGACCGCCGGGAATAAACAGGACTTGATGCCTGCTGTCACATAAATAAGCCTTCCGAATGACTATAAGGATCATCCGGAAGGCTTTTTATTATGCCTTAATAATTTTTCCGCCTTTAATAACCGCAGCCGGCTCTTTGTGATGCCATATTGCATGATAGACATCGCGGTCCTGCAATATAACCAGATCCGCATCTCCGCCTGCCTTTAAGATGTGGTTATGGAGTCCCAGAACCTTGCCGGCATAGGTGGTCACCATACTGTACAACTCCTCCATGTCCTCAAATGACATCATCCACAGCAGATGACTTGCAAGGAAAGCAACCTCCAACATATTGCATTCTCCATACGGATAATATGCATCTGCTATATCGTCCTGTCCAAGTGCAACAGGAATACCCGCCTTCAGCAGGTCTTTGACACGTAAATGAAGCGGTCCGGTATGTGGATCCGTCACAAAACCTATCCCAGCTTCTTTTACAAGGTAGACCAATTTTCGAAAATAATTCTCCGGATACAGAGACATTGCCCTGCAGTGCTGCGCGGTTACTCTTCCCTGCCATCCCATTTTGATCACCCTTTTACACAGCATTTCAAGTGTCCGTTCCTGTGCATCTCCAACATCATCCAGAAGCATTGAGATATCCTTGTCGTATTTCTCCGCCAAAGCACACATCTGATTCACATGTATCTGTTCGTCCTCTTCCGTATATTCAATCCATGGAATTCCTCCGACGACCTGTGCGCCCATGCATAGTGCCTGTTCTACCAGTTTCTCTGCACCCGGTTCACGTATCACGCCATCCTGGGGGAAAGCCACAACTTGCAGTTCGACCTTCTGTTTATACTCCTCTCTGACTTTAAGAAGCGCCTTTATCCCCTCTAATCTGCTCTTGCTGTCTACATCCGCAAAAGCTCTTATATGTGTGACGCCATATTTTACAGCAAGATCACACGCCTTTCTGACATTGTTTGTGATCCAGGATGCCTCATAACAGGTCTTGAATTCCGATGCGCTTTGGATGGAAGCAAGCGCATCCTGCATTCCTTCCTGATGATATTCCTGCAGCGCTCTTTGTCCTGCTTTTTCCAATGTATATACCTTGCAAAGATGCAGATGCCCGTTTACAAATGACTCAGTTACAAGGTTCCCGCCCGCATCAATAGTTTCCTTTGCATCTGTTGGAAGGTGTACACCGATATCTGCAATTTTTTTGCCAATAATGCCTATACTAACCAGCTCTTTGCAGGTCCTTGTTCCCGCATTGATGATTTTAAGATCATACATAGAATCCGTCCTTCATATTTTCAGTAGTTTCTTTGTGCCTGCCGCCGTGCATTGAATCACTGGCCCTGAGACGAGGATTGTTACAATTGTGCAGATACCAAATTTTCCGCCCAATAAGACGCCAGAAACCACCATCAACGTGTCCAATATCATTCGCACTGTCCTCACCTGCCATCCGTTCTTTTCTGCAAGTGAGAAAGTCAACGCCTCATAAGACCCCCTTCCTAAAGAGGCAGCAGCATAGAATCCGGTTCCAACCGCAAAAATCACGATGCCCAGCAGCATGATCAGCGCATTCACCCATATATGCACACTGTAAATATGTGCATCTGCGAAAGCATCGACACAGAAGCTGTATACAATCTGATACAGGATCGTGCCGATCTGTATCTGTGATCTGTCATAGAAAAAAACGAACATAATCATCGCGATGGCGACGAGCAATGACGCCATACCGATACTGACATGAAACGTCCTAGAGATTCCCTGCCATAGGACGGCAAGCGTTGCGCCCCCGAATCCCGCATACAGGGCGAGCGTTATTCCATATGCGGCGATGACGGAACCAAGCACTATAATGATTACCTTCTTTACCCACATCGATATGCTCATTTCAGCCGCCTTTTATTCTATGTCTGCCTTCAGCCCCGGTATTCTTGCGGATGCTTTTGTCAGAAGTTCTTTTCCGATTCTGTTGGCATAATCTCTCTTCTCATCCTCATTTATGCGGGTCAGCTTATGATGTTCTACAACCTTTACGCCGTTGCAGATCACCGTATCTACCATCCTGGCGTCGCCGCTGATAACGATGCAGTCGACCGGATCATTGCATCCACCCGCATAGGACAGCTGTTTCCAGTTGAGAAGTGTAAGATCGGCAGCTTTGTCCGGTGCGATAATACCAATGTCGTCCCTGCCAAGAACCTTGGCTCCTCCTGCTGTTACCATATAAAGAATGTCTTCCGCACTGCACGGTCTGTCTCCGTACTCGAGTCTGTTCAGCAGATAGCAAACTCTCATCTCTTCCATTATGTTGGATGAGTTGCTGCTGGCCGGTCCGTCGACGCCAAGGCCAATTCTTTCAACTCCTGCATTCATGAGATCTTTAATTCTGCATGCTCCGGAGCTCAGGAACATATTGGAGATCGGGCAGCTGGATACGCCCGTCTTCGTCTCAGAGATGATTCTGATGTCCTCGTCGTCCAACTGAACGCAGTGCGCATAATAAAATCTTTCTCCGAGCAAATTGTGCTGATAAAACCACTTTACCGGGCTGCACCCGAACTTTTTATAAGTAAATTCCGCCTCATGACGACTTTCTGCCAAATGGCCATGTACCATAACATCATTGCTCTCCGCAAAGTTCACTGTTTCTTTAAGTATTTCTTCTGTTTCATACTGTGCTATGCTTGGTCCTATCCCCACCCGGCACATGGAATATCTCGAACGGTCATGATAAGTGTCCACGAGGCGTTGTGCATCGCGCATAACCCTGTCAACGGTATCTACAACCTCCTCAGGAACAATATCACTTACCACAGAATGATAAGATCGAACCGGATGAAAACGTATTTCCAACTCAGCCGCCGCATTGATTTCAGTGTCCATGAGATCATGCACGCCAATCGGATGAGGGTACCACAGATCATTTGATGTTGTGCAGCCGGTTTTCATCAGATCACCCAGACTTGCATATACACCTGCCGCGGCGACTTCATTCCAAAGATCTTTGTAGATTTCGTACATCACTTTCAGCCATGGCTCAAGCGTGAGCCCTTGGGTAGCTTTGATATTTCTGATCAGAGACTGCCATGTATGATGGTGAGTATTAATAAAGCCCGGTGTAACAACCATCCCTGATGCATCGATAACTTCGTCAAAATGATCGTACCTGCTCCTGAGATTCGTCCCTATATCTTTGATAATATTGTTTTCGACTACGATATCTCCATGCCTGATCCTGTCTCTGGCAGAATTCATCGTAATGATCCAGTCAGCGTTTTCTATCATTAGTCTTTTCATCATCCCTTGCTCTCCTCGCATACGCTATCTGACTTATTTTCCTTAAGAAGAGAACTGAGAATAATAGCTGTCAATGCCGTTCCCGGAACACCTCCAAGAAGTGAAGAAGCCCAGAATGGGAATGCCGCGAGACTGTCCGGGACCATGCTGAATCCAATACCTACCGCAAGCGAAACACCTACGATGGTTGTCTCACGGCTTGTCATCTCACTGTTCCTGATAACGTTCATTCCGGACACAAGAATTGTGCCAAATGCTGACAGAGCAACACCTCCGAGGACCGGATAGGGAATCACTGAAAATACAGCACAGAGTTTCGGACATATACTGCAGACTGCAATGACTGCCCCGGCAATGCCGACTACGTAACGGCTTGTTACACCTGTAATTCCGCATAACCCAATATTGGCGCTTCCTGAAATCGTAGGAACCATATTAAACATGCTGGAAATAATGCTGCTGACCCCCTGCGCCAGAATACCCCCTTTAGACTCTTCAGGAGATGGAAGTCTTTGCTCAGACAGCATTGCGGCAGATGCCTGATCTCCCATGAGCTCCACCAATGCAATAAAACAAAGTATCGAAATGGTAACAACCGGTCCAAGTTCAAATTGAATGCCAAAATGTAAAGGTTCCGGAATGCTGAACCACTTCTCATCCGCAATGGGCGACAGGTCCAGCTTTCCAAACAATGCACTGACTGCGGACATAAACACAATTGCAAGCAATGCAGAAGCCTTTGACAGGAACCCTTTTCCATAACGGCTTAATAACAGCATCGTAACAATTGTTCCGGCCGCCAGCAGCAGATTGACGGGGTCTCCAAAATCTGCTGTTCCGCTGCCGCCGGCGCAATAGTTAATACCAGTGCTGCACAGTGAAATTCCCAGCACCATGACGACAGATCCGGTAATATACGGCTTGAACATCTTTGTTAACTGCTTATGGAACAGCGTCCACAACGCCAGTGTTATTATGCTGCCGATGAGACACGCTCCTGTATATACATTCAGCCCGTATTTTGATCCCAACGCAATGCCCGGAGCTACGAAGACAAAGCTGTTTTCCAGAACAATTGGAAGTCTCGCACCAACGGGGCCAATGCCGATCGTCTGCAGCATCGTTGCTATTCCAGTCACCAAGAGACATCCTGCTACAAGGATGGTGATGTCTGACTGGCTTAAACCTATGCCTGCGCCGATCAGAAGCGGAACAGGGATCACATTAAACACAGCAACGATAATCTGCTGAATACTGTAAAAAAAGGTTTCCTTCATTGGCGGGCACTCATTCAGTGAATAACCTGTTCTTATCTTTTTCATAACATACATCTCCTCTCAGAATGTGCACAAAGATGATTCCGCCCACAAGAATCATCTTTGCATCCATTTTGCGGACCGTCATGGGCAAACGATCCGTCAACAGCTGAAAAAAGGCGCTGTCAGGACATCTATCATCCTGATCAGCGCCTTTGCTGTACCTTATGAATTCTCCCTGATAAAAAATAAAGACTATAGACCAACTGTTATGTTCAGAAACAGTAAAATCTATAGTCTTCCTTCATGCCGAGACAAGCTTTTTTATCAATTGCCAATAAAATAGACTCTTTCAATTCAATTGTCAATAGGCATTTGTTCATCATTTCTGAAAATATCCGCTTTGCCTTGATCATGTCAGAATTGATTTCTTCAAGACCTCTCCATCCTCAAGACTGATCAGCGAGAACTTCTCTTCTCCGCCTTCATCGCTGTACTGCAGATAGCTGTGATGGCTCTGCTCCTTTGGTATAGAGACAGACCCTGGATTCAGAAGCGTTATCCCATCCCGCACCTCCATACGCGGAATGTGCGTGTGTCCCTGCAGAAAGACGTCGCCGCTGCGCATAGGCGGCAGGCTCTCACAGCTGTAATGATGTCCATGGGTCAAGAACCACCCTCTGTGCGGCGTCAGAACATGTATGTACTCCGCCATGCAGGGAAAGGCAAGGAGCATCTGGTCGACCTCCGCCTCGCAGTTGCCCCGCACACACAGGATATCCTGTGCGAGAGGATTCAGAAGGGTGACCACCTTCTGCGGATCATAATGTTCCGGCACCTTGTTGCGGGGGCCGTGGTAGAGGATGTCGCCCAAAAGGATCAGCCGCTCTGATCTGCTCTCTTTGTATGTCTTCACCAGTCTCTCACACCAGTATGCGTCGCCGTGGATATCGCTTGCTATAAGAAGTCTCATATCAATGCCTGCCCATAAATAATCATCTCTGCCGGAATTTTTAACCAAATCATCCGGAAAAATACTGCAACATCCGGACACAGAAGATCACCGGATATTCGTTATTCCCGCGGTTTTCGTCCATCCTTGGAAAAGAAAAGCCGGGAACACAGACCGTGTATGCACGATCCGTGTCCCCGTCCTTCAAATTGCTCTGTCTTAATCTCAGGATCAGATCTCAGCCTTCCAGAGACCGTGCAGATTGCAGTACTCATAAGCGGCAACCGGCTTCTCACCGTCTGCAAGAGCGAACTCTGCCTCGGGTGCGCCGCCAACTGTCAGATCCTTCTTCTGGAAGCCGTGTGTTGTCTCCAGGATGATCCATGCGATGTGGTGCTCAGCCAGCATCGGATGTGCCACAGAACCAACCTTAACCTTTACCTTATCGCCGTCCACAGTTACAACAGGAACGTGCTTCTCCCCTGCTGCATCGGTGCTGTTGGGAACGAGCTCCTTCATGGTCTCGCCGCAGCACTTCGGTGTACAGGCGGTCTTCTCACCAAGAAATGTAACGAAATTGCCACAACTCTCGCATCTGTAGAATAACATGGTAACCTCCTTCTGCCTTAAATGGCTGAATTCAGTATACCAGTCAGATACATAGTCATGCAAGTAATTTTAGGAATTATTCCTGAAATGTAATTGTTCAGCACCACTCGAAAAGGCGAAAATCTGGATGGGAAGCTTGCTTACCAGACGGATTTTTCGACTTTTCGAGTGGCGGCCAAGGCGCGAAGCGCCTCTGGACGCCCACATCGAGGAGAACCGAAGGTTCCCGAGATGGGAGTGCTAAACAGTTACACTAAAATTAATGCCCCTGTGACGCAGCACTGTTTTCTTTCAAAATCTGCCTGTTCAGCCGTCCTTGAGCAGATACTCCCGGATCACCTGCGCGCATCCGCCCTCATCGTTGCCGCGAAGAACGACATCCGCCGCGCTCTTGGCCTCCTCGTTTCCGTTGCCCATAACCGCGCCAAGGCCTGCTGCCCGGATCATCGGCACATCATTCCACGCATCGCCCACCGCAATGGTCTCCTGCATGGAGACACCAAGGTGTGCACACATCTGCGCAAGCCCCGTCCCCTTATCTGTGCCGGCGGGACTCAGCTCCACACTCGTCGCCTCGGAGAAGACCTTCTCCACGGGAAAATCCTTCATCCTCTCCATGGTGACGGCGCTCTCTTCCCGGGAGTAATGATACAGGCACATCTTCTCGATCCGGTCCGCGTGCATACGGATAAACGCATCGACATCCGGCACGAGGTCCGCATAATCGCGAAACAGCTCGTAATACTGCGGAATTCTGAAAACATCCATCCGCGCAAGGTCGCTCTTCTGCACGATGCAGTGTCCGTCGGCCATCACTTCCTTCATGATGTCATTCCGGTCAGTCAGCGCCATGATCTTCGGAATCCAGTCCTCCGGAAGCGTTCTGTGTGCGATCATCTTCTCCGTCCGCAGATCGACAAGAAACGCGCCGCTCTCACAGGAGGCATAGTGGATGTGCGTGAATTCCTTCTTGTATGGCCGCAGCTCCGCGAGAGACCTCCCGCTGTCGATCATCACGATCTTTCCTGCGCTGTCCGCCTCCTCAATGGCAGAGAGCGTATCCGGGTCGATGGTCTTGTCGGTGCGAAGAAGCGTCCCATCCATATCAAATGCGATCAGTCTGTACAATCGTGGTTCCTCCTGCGCTTTATTTTGCTGCATATTCCTTTGCCGCCTGCACGAGCTCCTCCATCTTCATGAAGTGGGAAGCCTTGAACAGAACGGCTGTATCTTTCTGCATGATCTCCGGCAGCGCCGCCTTCGCTTCCTCTATGGTGAGATAGCTCTTCACATTGGTGAGACCGTTCTTCCTTGCCTCATCCGCCATGTTGAGGGAAGCTCTGCCTACTGTCACGAGCAGGTCCAGGTTGAGCTGCGCAGCCGCCTTTCCTACCTCTCTGTGGAGCTCCTCCTCGTGAGCGCCCAGTTCACCCATATCGCCCAGCACGGCCGCGTGACGATACCCTGCTGTGTGTGAGAGCGTCACGAGGCCCGCCCGCATCGACTGCGGATTTGCATTGTAAGTATCGTTGTAGATGAGAATATTGTCCCCGACGACGGACTTCTCCATACGAAGTGCCGTAGGGGTATAATGCGCAATCCCTGCGCGGATCTCCTCCAGCGTCATCCCAAAGTGGGCACCGATGGCCGCCGCCGTCAGTGTGGGATAAATCATATGCCTGCCGGGTGCCGGCACAGTAATATCTGTCTCTCCAAGCGGCGTGCACGCGTGATAGCGCACCTCATCCTGCAGCGTATCCTGGATATTCTCCGCGCGAAAATCGTTGTCCTTCCCTTCACCGACCCAGGCAAAAGAGAAATCCTTCTGCTTCTGTGCATCCTCTTTAAGGCGCGGCAGGAAGTCATCGTCGCCGTTCATGACCGCAAAACCGTGCGGTGCAAGGCCATCAAAGATCTCGCACTTTGCCTTGAAAATATTCTCCCTGCTGCCAAGATTTCCTATATGCGCCGTGCCGACATTCGTGATCGTGACGACAGTCGGCTTCGCAATATTCACGAGATAATCGATTTCTCCGAAATGGTTCATGCCCATCTCGATGACCGCGATCTGTGTATCCTTCGTGATTCTGAAAATCGTCCTCGGCAGGCCTATATTGTTGTTGAAGTTGGCCTCTGTCTTCACCACATTGAACTTCTCGGAGAGGACGGAAGCGATCATGTCCTTGGTCGTTGTTTTCCCGACGGAGCCTGTGACACCGACGACCGGAATGTCGAATTTGCTGCGGTAGTATGCCGCCAGCGCACCCACCGCCTTGATCGTATCTTCCACGAGCACATAGAATTTGCCGGGAAGGAAGGCCTCCGGCGCTCTGCTGACGACTGCGCCGCAGGCGCCGGCCTTCAGCGCGGCATCGACGAACTTATGGCCGTCGGTCCTCTCTCCCACAAAAGCGAAAAAGACGGATCCGTTCTGCACCTTTCTGTTGTCGGACTCAACGCTTGTAATCTTCGTATTCAGGTCAGCGTCCTTCGTCAGAAGCTTCCCCTCTGTTGCCTGCAGCAATTCTTCCAGTGTGATGGGTTCCATGCAATCCTCCAATAACTGTTCAGCCAGTAAAAACAGGCGGCCGCGCACAGCAGACGAAATGCGTCTCTGTACACAGCCGCTGTCAGTTTATGTACCTGAATAGTATCTCATAAAAACAAATTCCGGAATATGCCGAAGTCTGTACAGGCACCGTATTATTTTCCGCAGTTCTTAAGACCGTCCATGACAATCTGCTCGCACAGATCCTCGTAGGAGATGCCGACGGCGGCAGCCTCCTGCGGAACAAGGGAGGTGGGTGTCATGCCGGGCAGCGTGTTGACCTCGAGAAAATAGATGTTGTCATTCTTGTCGATGATAAAATCCGATCTCGAATAGGTGCGAAGACCGAGAACTCTGTGCACCGTGAGGGCCATCTCCCCCATCTTCTGTGCCAGTGCAGCATCGACTCTACCGGGGCAGATCTCCTCGGTGGCGCCGGCCTGGTACTTGTTCTGATAATCGTAGCCGCCCTTCTTCGGAACGATCTCTACGCAGGGAAGCGCGCGGTCCATGAGAACCGCGTTTGTGAACTCTCTTCCCTCGATGAACTGCTCGATGAGAACATCAGAGCCGTACTGAAGGCATTCCTTAATCGCGGGAGCGAGATCCTTCTCCTCTTTGATGATATACACGCCAACTGTGGAGCCGCCGGTAGGGGTCTTGACGACGCAGGGAACAGGGTTCTCTGCGCACATGCGCGGGATATCTGCCTCCGTGGCGCCGTGATAGCTGTGCCAGTCCGGCGTGCAGACGCCCTGCGGCCGAACCAGCTCCTTCGTCATGATCTTGTCCATGCCGATGCCTGCGCCGAGGTAACCGGAGCCCGTGTACGGGATGCCCATCAGATCAAAGGCCGCCTGCACTCTTCCGTCCTCGCCGTTGAGCCCGTGAAGACCAATGAAAACAATGTCTGCCGCGCTGCAGATCTCGAGAACTCCACGTCCAAAGATCGAGGGGCTCTTGAATTTTCTTGATGCGCGGACTGCATCGAGATCCGGTGCCTTGCCGTCAAATTCGACGGGCTTCAGCTCCGGCAGATGGTCAAAGAGCACGGCCGGGTTGGCCAGCACATCCTCTCCCATATCCTCGAGACCCATGAACAGATCGACGAGTACAGCTTTATGTCCCTTTGCACGCAGGGCCGCACAGATCTTTGTGCTTGATGAAAAAGAGATCTTTCTCTCCGTGCTGAGGCCCCCGCATAATACAACTATTTTCATTTTGGATTACACCTTTCCGCCTTTTAACCGGCCACAACTTCCCTATTCTAGTACACCGCCGCGCGGCTGTACAGGCGCAAATCTGCCGTCCTTGATCACAGATGCCAGCGTGAGGTCCGCATCCTTTCTGAGGAGTACGGCGTCCGCCTTCTTGCCGGGAGTGATGGATCCATAAATGGCATCCTCGTGAATGGCGCGTGCGGGATTGATCGTCGCGCATTGCACAGCGGTCTCCAGCGGGATACCCATCGTCCTTACGACGTTTCGCATGCAGTCCGCAACATTCGAGACTGAGCCCGCGAGGTTCCCACCTTCCTTCAATGTGCAGTACTTGCCCTTCTTAACGACAGGCTCTCCGCCCAGCATGTATTCGCCGTCGGGCATGCCCGTGCAGCGGAGACTGTCGCTGATGAGCACCATTCTATCCTTCCCGTTCATGCGGAACGCCGCCCGCACCGCAGCGGGATGCACATGAATGCCGTCGCAGATGATCTCCGCATTGACATGCGCGCAGTCGCTCACAGCGCCGACGACGCCGGGCGCCCTGTGCGTCATGTCCGTCATCGCGTTATAGAGATGCACAGCGTGGCTGGCCCCCGCGCGGAAGGCTCTGACTGCCGTCTCATAGTCCGCGTTTGTGTGGGCCAGGGAGATGATCACGCGGTCACGCACTGCCGCAATATAGTCCTCAAACCCGGGATTTTCCTCCGGTGCAAGGCCAATGATCTTCACAAGGCCGTCCGAGGCCTCCATGAACCTCTCCACAACAGCCGGGTCACAGTGAAGGATATACGCCTCATTCTGTGCGCCCTTCTTCACATGGCTGATAAAGGGGCCTTCCATGTTGAAGCCGATGAGATCCGAGCCCTCATGTTCGGACCTGGCGAAGTCTGCGCCGATCCGCAGCACCTCTTCGAGCTTCTCCACAGGGAGCGTCAGCGTCGCCGGGCAGATCGCGGTAATTCCGTTCATCGCCTCATATTTGGCGATCTCCTCATATGCCTTCCTGGATGCATCGCACACGTCATAGCCGAGTGCGCCGTGGAAATGAATGTCGATGAGGCCTGGGATGACATAGCAGCCGGTGGCGTCGATCACCTGCGTCTCGCTGCCGCCTTTGTTGTCTGCGCATCGTGCTCCGGCGGCATAAACATCGCCGTCTGCCTTTTCATTACTTTCCGGTTCTCTGATGGCTCCAAAGACACCATCCCGTATCTCGATCTCGCTGTTATGAAACCGCAGATCCGGCCCGAATACCGTTCCCCCTGTAATCTTTACCATGAAGCCGTCTCCTTTCGCTGTCCAATGCCTTTTCTTCACTAACTAAGACCGTATACGCTGAAATATATGATTCGAGTTACTTGAGCAGTCCCTTCTTCCGCAGCCAGTCACCGCCGTACTGATCCTGTGCAGCGACAAATCTCCCGCCTGTCTTCTGCACCTGCGAAAGTGCAAGATTCATCATCTGGTCCGCAATCTGTGCCATCCCTGAGAGATCATCATTGACATACACTGTCGTTACGACATACTCTCCCCTAGCTCTCTCCGGAAACTCGCAATCCGCTAACACTCTTCCAAATTCGTCTTTGCTGTAAATGCGGTGCGGTAAAACATTAAAATTCATTTGGGTCAAGTTATCCAACCATTTAATCCTCCGTCTGACTTCCTTTAACATGACTTGCTGCCATCAGTTTACCATGTGCAAAAAGATGTCTCAATTCGCAGGGATGCCTGTTTTTTTATCAGATTATTTTCTATACTAAATAAAAGGCCTGTTGATAGATACAGACGATGAAAAAGGGGAGGTATTCATATGCCGTCATTCAAATTTGCGCACAACAACCTGAGCGTCTCCAATCTGGAGAAGAGCCTTGCCTTCTATAAAGAGGCATTCGGACTTGAGGAAGTCCGCCGCAAGGAGGGCTCCGACTTCACGCTCGTCTTTCTCGGCGATCACGGACAGACGCCGCACCAGCTGGAGCTCACCTGGAACTGGGACCGGAAAGAGATCTATGATCTCGGCGACGCCTTCCATCTGGCTCTGTCCACAACGGACATGAAGGCCGCTTACGCCCTTCATAAAAAGATGGGCTGTGTTTGCTTTGAAAATCACAAGATGGGCATCTACTTTGTTCTCGATCCGGACAAGTACTGGATTGAGGTCGTTCCCGACAGAGCCAATCCCGACACCGTCTATCTCGACTGGAAGCCGGAGGAAGGGTGCATCGAGTACTAAACCAGGTGTTCTCAGGATAGTTCAGACACGATCCAATCTTCACCGAAGCAGATACATATAATATATTGTTCTCTTCACAGGAAGAAGAGGGGCACATCCGCTGCATTATCTTATTCTATTGTCATCCTTGTGAGAAAACCGTTCTCCTCCGGATACTGCTGATCCAATTCACTGCGCGGCACCAGCCGGAATCCCTCGTAATGGAATTTCGGCAGCGTCGCGCAGCTCATCAGCGTGTAAGATGCGGGGTCAATATTCTCCGCACCGAAAATAACGCCCTTCGGAATCACCACCATCGGCTTCATGCCTTCACCGCAGCCGAGAAGCTCACTTCTGATTCCGCCTTTTCCATCGAGAACCCACAGCCGCACGCCGCACCCCTCATGGTGATACCAGATTTCATCGCAGTCGATCACATGCAGGTGCGAGATTTCCTCCTTCGCCAGCAGAAAATAGATGCTGCCGCCAAGGTTTCTCCCGTCCTTCGACAAACCGTATTCTGCGCCTGCTGTATAAACTTCGCTGAACCACCCGCCTTCCGGGTGCTGTCCCAGGTTCAATGCCCTAATCCAGTGTTGAATTCTCTCCTCTGCTGCCATGATGCACCTCCTGCTGCCAATCATTATGATTCCCTGCCAGTATAGAAAAACTGCTGCGGGATGACAACACACATCCCGCAGCAGTTTCCTCTCTTTACATGAAGGATCACCCAGGAGAACACTCCTTGCGGGGCGTCTTTATTTCTGACGGTCGGTATCCTCAGTCTCTCATCGCATACGGTCCGCGCAGAATGCTCTCCGGAGCGAGCTTCGTTAAGAGCCGAGCGAGGGAGAGCATTACTGCGCGGGCCAAGCATCCCATGGCCGGTCGTCGGAACATTCTCCTTCGTTCGCATTCCTGTTTTTTTATAAAGTCACTCCTTCTCCTTCGAAGGACTCACCTTTCCCACAACTACGGCGAGCGCTGTCGTAATGAGCATGTCCGGCAGCGTGTTGCCAAGCGGCAGGTCAATCTTCATCAGTATCCTGTACAGAACGAAGCCGATCACCCAGATGACGGCGTTCCGGACGTTGATATTTTCAGAGAAATGATCCTTCTTCAGGATGAAGTAGTCCGCGATCTGCACCGCGATCATCGGCGCAAAGACAGAGCCGATGAGGTAGAGGAAATTCGTGATGTCATCCATGTTGAAGAGCATCGCGAGGATCGTGCCGACAACGGTGACTGCCAGGGCTGTCTCCTTGCCCTTGATCTTAGAAGACAGTGACTGCGCCGAGATGCCGCAGGACCAGGCATCCAGAAAGGTCGTTGTGACCGTCGAGAGAATCAGAATGACGAGGGCGGCGATGCCAAGGCCAGCCTTTACCATGACCTTTGCGATGTCGGACTCGCCAGTGATGATGGCGGAGCCCATGCCGATGACATACATCCAGCAGGAGATGAGGCCATAGACAATAACGCTCGTCCAGGTTGCCTTCACCGGCTCCTTCGCTTCTCTCGTGTAGTCGCTGATGAGCGGAAGCCACGACAGCGGCATGGCGACGGCCAGCTCCACTGCTGCGCCGAATGAGAGTGTGCCGTCCGGAGAAGATGATGGAATGCCGTGTCCGAAGATGATCACACACAGAACTATTGTCAGAATGAACAGGGCAGCCATCGAAATTTTGTTGATCACGCCGAGATTCGTAACGCCGACAGCGATCCAGAGAAGGATCAGCGCGCCGATGACGACCGCCCAGATGCCGCTCCCGATGCCCCAGATCTCCTCTGTCGCCGCGGCGCCGTCATAGATCATGATGGCCGTCCAGCCAAGGAGCTGCAGTACATTCATGAGGGCGAAGAAGAGGCCGCCTTTCCCGCCAAAGCTCATCTTGACGGTCTCCATGGCACTGCGCCCCGTCTTTCCTCCAATGAGGCCTGCAAAGAGCATCATGGCGCAGCCGATGACATGGCCGGTCAGGATGGCCAGAAGGCCTCTGGCAAAGCCGAGGGAAGCAAAATATGTTCCTGTCAGAATCTCCGCGATGGAGACGCCGGCGCCGAACCAGACGAGGCCCGACTGAAAATTCGTCATCGTCCTCATGCGCGGGCCCCCGTTCCTGTGCCGTCAGCAGCAGATTTTGTCGCACCGGAGTAATTCTGTGCGTCCTTCTCTGCAGCAGGTGCCTCCTCCATGAACCTGCTCACGTTCGCAAACGCATGGTTCATGGGGCCGCTCCCGTGGCCGAGATTCAGCATTGCACCAAGTGCACCGGAGATGTATTCCTTTGCTCTTTCTACAGAGGTATCGAGGTCGTACCCCTTTGCGAGGTTCGAGGCAATCGCGCTTGAGAGCGTGCAGCCTGTTCCATGGGTGTTGGGATTGTTGATCTTCTTCCCGTTGAACCAACGGTATCCGCCGTCTCTGTAGAGAAGATCATTTGCGTCATTCAGGCTGTGGCCGCCCTTGCACAGAACCGCACAGCGGTATGTGTCACTGATCTTCTTTGCAGCTTCCACCATATCTTCGTTCTTCGTCACCTTCATCCCAGAGAGGACCTCCGTCTCGGGAATATTGGGCGTAAGAACGGTTGCGATGGGAAGGAGCTCCTCCTTCAGCGTCTCAACAGCGTCATCGCTGATGAGCTTCGCGCCGCTCGTCGCCACCATGACAGGATCCACGACGATGAACTTTGGCTTATACTGCCGCATCTTCTGCGCAATCACCCGAATGAGACTGCTCTCGGAAACCATGCCGATCTTTACTGCATCCGGGAAGATGTCCTTGAACACTTCATCGATTTCCTCTGCGAGAAACTCAGGTGTTGCGTTCATGATTGCGGTTACGCCGGTCGTATTCTGTGCAGTCATCGCGGTGATGGCGCTCATGGCAAAGACGCCGTTGGCCATCATCGTCTTGATATCTGCCTGGATGCCGGCGCCTCCGCTGGAATCACTGCCAGCGATTGTCAATGCTGTTCTCATTTGTCTGCCTCCTTTGCAATAGACATGTGAACTTGTGCATTCATTTCTATCCCGGCGCAAGGTGGTGCCCCCGATCCGCCGGCTATGGAAACGCAGGATCTGATGATCACTGCGCCAGCATACTTCTTATTAAACCCGCTGCACATTGCCGAATAAGCGGTGTACATTCGCTTCGGTGCTGCGCACCTTTGCTCATGCCGTACAGGCACGCAAAGGGCCCCTGCATCTCTGCAGGGGCCCACTCATCTCAATGATCAGCCAGACATAAAGTCTGAACTGTCTATGCTTCCTTCCGCCGGTATTGTCCGGTTCAAGTCATTAAGGGTCCGGCAGGATCAACCTGCCAGTCTCAGCGCGCGCGCCCCTAGCAAAGTTATGCAGTTTTCATTAACCACTACACCTTAAGTCCTGTATTTTCATTTGTCAAGACGGCTGACAACAGACTGTACAATAGCACTCACACAAAGAACAAGAAGGAGCAGCGATGAGATCGGATTCGAGGAAAATGCCATCTGCGGGTTATACCAGTCCAGAATGTGAAAGACGATAAAAGTCAGAGACAAAACTATTGTGACATGATGCAGAACGATCTGAGAATATTCGTAAAGATACATTCACCCTATCTCCTCTTTTGTAATAACACTTAAAATACAGCCTCGCACCCAAAAAGCATGCACCGTTATTCACGCGGACTGACAGCGCATCAAGTTTCCTTCGGCTCGCACAGGATAATCGCATCGCTGATATCCTGCTCCGGCTGGTACGGATGGCTGATGACCTTATTCCCTTTGGTCATAAACGAGCAGTGCCCGCCATCCAGATTGTAGGCCGCTTTGCATCCAAGGCTCTCGAACAGCTGCGCCATCTCTTCCAGATACATGCCGCGGGAATATCCAGGCTCTCTTCCGTCCACAAGAAGAAGACAGTAGTGCCCGGGCTCGTAGTACCCGATCGCTGTGCGCGGATGGCTCTCCCGGATATAGTCCCACGTGATGAAATCCGTCTTCGCCTTCCCGTTGTCATCAAGGAGAGAGGGGCCGAACACCCACGACTGCCACGCGCCGTCCGCGATGACCTGCTGCGGATCAAACGTGTCCGGAGAATATATTTTCATCGAGCCGTCCTTAAAAAGAATGCAGGTCTCCTCTGTCGATGTCTGCGTGCGGTATGCTGTCCCGTTTCGGATGATCGTGCCATTGTTCTTGTGGCGGTCATTGCTGTAGGAGTCTCCGTTGACCCCCAAGACAGACTTCATTCTGGAGGACATGGAGCTGAGCTGCTCGGAATACCCGACGCCGTATGTATCCTCCGCGAAAACCGTCTGCAGGCAGTTGATATCGGCGATATATATGTCCGCCAGCGTATAGGCTGTCTTTGTTCCGTATTTGACATGCTTGCCGTTTTCAGACTGATCGAGTACGTCGGTATCATATTGATTGCGCGTGACTGTGACTGCGATGTCAGGGCTTCTGTATGTCGTATCCGTCGAGATCACTGTTTCTGAGAACTGTGCCCTGAACCGATCACGCCAATCGGATGCCCTGGCTGTTCCACTGCTCCCGCCTTCTGCATTCTCTCCCGACCCGGAAGACGCAGCAGATGCCGTTACCGTCTGCACGGAACTCAGCTTGTGCGGCATCCGGTAGCTCAGATAATAATCTCCGCCTACAACTCCCGCTGTAAGGAGAACATCGGCCAATAGAGAAAGCACTAGTCGAAGGACTCTGCGCCGTCTAGGCCGGAAGACCCTTTCGCGCCTTCTGTGACGCATAACTTCCGCTTTTTCTCTTTGCCTGACTTGAGACTGCATCACTCTCTCCTGCCTGATCATGACCATTCCTCCTGAAAATAAAATGAACCTGCACAGAATAACTGAGACAGAAAAGGGTGATCTCCGTGATCAGCTTCGCTGCAGGCGATGGAACTCCCAGGTCATCTGCCAGAAAAGAGAGAATCGCGCTGTTCGCAGCAAGAATCCCTGTTGCAAGTGCCGCATACTGCGGGAGTGTCTTCTTCACTGAAACGCTGTTGTGAAAGACAAGTCTGTTGTTGAGCCCGTAGTTCAGTGCGGCACTGCAGATCCTGGCCAGGACATTGCTCAGAACAAGCGTCTCTGCGCCGGCAGGCAGAACAGACTGCAGACCGAGAAAGAGGATGTAGTCGGCGGAAAAACCTGCAAGGGATGATGCTGAAAATTTCAGCAGGTTCCGGTAAATCCTGAAGGAATCTTTCACCGCATGGAAATGAGAGCATGAATTCTTCCGGTCGTGATACACAGTGCGGATGCTGACTTCTTTGATCGGGACTTGTCCGCGGGCACAGCGAAGCAGCACATTCATTTCATACTCGTAGCGGCTGCCCGGGATTTTTCTCATCGTTTTCAGAAGACTCCTGTCGAAGGCACGCAGTCCTGTCTGTGTATCATGGAGCGTCACGCCCGAAATCCGCCGGAAAAACCAGCAGGTGATCCGATTGCCAAGAATCGAGCGAAGAGGAACTCTTCCGCCGAATGCCCTGCTGCCCAATACCAAAGTCCCGGGGTTAGCCCACGCCGTCATGGCGATTTTTTCCGCGTCTGTCAGCAAATGCTGGCCGTCTGCATCGACTGTCGTTATGCAGGCAACCCTGGGCATACAGTCATCGATATATCTGAAAGCCGTCTTCAGCGCCGCACCTTTCCCAAGGTTTTTGCTGTGGTGCAGTACTATGCAGTGCAGGGTCAGTCGGTCAAAAATATGCCTGTAGGCATCACCGCTCCCATCGTCGATGACAATAACCGCATTGCCGCAGGCAGCAAAGGAGGCAGCGAGATCCGTCAGCCGCTCATCCGGCTCAAATGCGGGGATGACCACAGCACTGACACTTCCCCGCTGTACTGATTGCTCTTCTTCAGGCATTATTCTGCACATGAGACGCCTCCTTTCCTGCTCTCTCCATCATCATTCTGAGCAGTTCAAGGCCCAGAAGAAGGCCGGCACCGAGAAGAAATGCGGGCAGCTGAAAGGTATAAATGTTCATCGGCGGATTCGGTACCCGCAGACTTGAAGGACCATAAACGATGGCATAGAGGGAACCGACCATAAGGCCGATGATCAGATAGACCATCTGACCGCGATGATTCTCCAATGCTGTTTGGATCGCGTGAATGGATACTGCGACACCGACGATTACACCTGTACCCAATATACAAAGCCCCGGCAATACCTCCAGATGGAGCTGCAGAAGGCTGTGCGCGGCCTCAATTGTGGGCAGATATACCCCTGCGATCAAAAGTATGGAAGAGCCCGAGATGCCAGGCAGAACCATTGCGGTGATGGCAACGGCACCGGAGAAGAACAGATAGACATACTGGCCGGCAGTCAATGTACTGAAATCAACATTGCCAATCGTTCCTGACACAGAGCGCAGAACGGTCAGCGCTACAACGATAAAGATGCCAATAAAAAGACACCACCCGTGCCGCAGCGGATCCCGGAGAGAAGAACGTTCCGCGGAGATGATAAATGGGATGGAGCACACCGTAAGTCCCATAAAAAGAGAACTCATAAAATAGATATGACCGGTGAAGAGCCCCGACAGAATCGTGACGCACGCCGCCATGCCGATCATCCAGCCGGCGCCGAGATTCAGAAGATAGCGGATGCCCTCTCTCCTTTCGGCTCTGCTGCCAAGAAAGAGACTGTGGAGTGACTCCACAAAGCGGTCATAAAAACCAAGAATGAATGCGATGGTTCCCCCGGAAACACCGGGGACACTGTCTGCCATTGCCATGCAAAGGCCATGAAATGCGGTCAGCAACATAGAGGCACCTGCCTTTCCTTTCCTGTCAAATGAATACTCTGTACAACCTGCACCGCAGAAATCCCTCGCCATGCGTTTCTTGACGGATCGCTTCCTTCACCGCTGCTGCGCGCAATCGAGTAGGAGGCGACAAGCGCCTCCTCTCGATGTCGCGGTGGTCTCGCCTCCGGCTCGGTCCGTTCTGAACGCGTGCCACTGGCACGCAGAACCGTCAGAAGGCATCTCATGCGAGCATGGATGCCTCCTTCCTCGCTACTACGCGCAAAAAAACGGGTCTTCCGCAATGCATGTACACATTGTCGGAAAACCCGTAAAACATGCGGTAAACAAATATTAAACTGAATTTAAACCGGCTTACTCAGCCGATAGCCGACACCCCAGACGGTCTGCAGGAGTTTGGGATTGGAGGGATCCTCCTCAATCTTTTCCCGAATGCGCCCGACATGTACCGCCACAGTCACATTGTTTCCCATGGACTCCAGTCCCCAGATCAGCTCATAGAGATCCTCGCGGCTGAATACCTGTCCGGGATGGCGCATCAGAAAAAGGAGCAGCTCGTATTCTCTGTTCTTCAGAGGAACAGGCACGCCGTCCCTGAAAATCAGATGTGCCTCCGGATCTGCCGTCAGCGGTCCAACCTCGATCTTCTCCTCCTTCTTCGGCGCCTTGGGCTTTAGTCTGTTGTACTGGGCGAGATGCGCCTTGATCCGAGCGACAAGAACACTGGGAGAAAAGGGTTTCTCAATATAGTCATCTGCGCCAAAGCCAAGGCCTCTGATTTTATCCACGTCTTTCCCCAGTGCCGTTACCATCATGATGGGAATATCCTTTTTTTCACGGACAGCACGGCAAATGGCGAAGCCGTCCGTTCCCGGCAGCATGACATCCAGGAGCAGCAGATCGTACTCCTCCTGCAGAGCTGCATCCAGCCCTTTTGTGCCGTCGCCGCAGATCTCCACCTCATATCCGCTCAGCACCAGATAGTCCCGCTCAATTGCGGAGATGTCGGGGTCATCCTCTATGATCAGTATCTTCGACATGGTCAGTCTCCTTTTTGACCGGAATAGTGAAAATAACGGTCAGCCCGCCTTCCGCACCATTCTCTGCCCGCACTGTGCCTCCCATTTCCTCCACAGCTCTCTTCACAACAGACAGACCGAGCCCGCTTCCGCTCCCCGGCCTGCTGCGCGCAGCATCTCCCCTGTAGAAGACATCAAAGAGTCTGGGAAGCTGTTCATCGGGAACACCTTCCCCATCGTCTGCAAAGAAGATCTCTGCCACACTGCCTGAGAGGACTGCTGTGATATCCACGTGCACAAAATCTTTGCCGGCATATTTGCGGCTGTTGCCAAGGAGATTCGTGACAATGCGGGAGAGGAGAACCCGGTCTGCCTTAACCTGGAGATCCTCCGGCACGTGGAGACACACCGACATATCCTCATACTTCCACTCCGAGACGGCTGTCTGAAGGAAGGGCATAAGCGCTATATTTTCCAGCCTCGCATGCCCGGAGCCGGCCTCCATCCTTGCGAACTCAAAAAGCCTGTTCAAGATGGCTTCCATGTCCATTTCCTTTGCGTGAATGGTCTGGAGATAATGCTCTCTCACTGTCTCCTCTTTGGCGACGCCGTCCAGGAGCGCCTCCGTATACGCTCGAATGGATGTCATCGGATTTTTAAGATCATGGGACATACCGGCGATCAGTTCCTGTTTCTGCTGCTGCTGGATCTGCTGCTCTTCCAGAGATTTCTTCAGCCTTGCTGCCATCTCGTCCACCGCGTCACACACAGGCTTGAATTCATCCTGTTCCGCATATGCAATGGGAGAATCCAGATTTCCGTTCTGAATGCGGACGACGCCGTCCGTCAACTCTCCGATGGGCTCTTCTATATGTCTGAAAATATCTCTGGTCAGGTAATAATTCGTCCAGGCAATTGTCAGAATCAATACAGCCGCCACTACAGCGCCATACAGCCCAATCATGACAGCCGCATCTTTGACCAGGTCCTCAATCATCTCACTCGTCTGATGAAATTCGCTGAACGTAATGCCGAGCCGCGGCAGATAATAATGAACCAGCAGTAAATATCCTGCTCCAAGACCCGCGATCAGGAGCACGGCCGCCATCAGCACAGGAATAACAAACATGGCAATATTGGAGTGCGCAAGTCTCCTTCTGATCGTCATTGGCTTTGCCTCCTCATATAAATCTTTCATTAATTTTACCATCGCTTTACGGACAATTTTAAACAGGAATTAAACATCGGTGCTGCATCACATTGCTTTCTCAGATTTCATCCAAAAGCGGCATTCCTATGTTTATTTATTAAACTTAAAGGCAGCATAAAAAATCCTTCCTCACACTCTATGCTGTGAAGAAGGATTCATCGTAATTGGATTTTGTATGAAAACGGTTCATCAGGAACCGCATGTTTTAGGGGAGAGCCTGCAGCTTTCGCTGCAGGCCGGTTATGAAAAAGTTTCTTACAAGGTGCTGCTCCCGACAGACAAGGCCTGCCGGCTGGATTCAGATGGAATTGATTTCCTTCATCTGATGGTTACAGGATAGGCCGCGAAGCTAAATTGAACCTTAAAATTCTTAAACATTTTCCGGAAAATGAAAGATCAACTTTGCTGACTCATTCCTGACCCTTTCCCATCCATCTCACACATAGAACTGAAGTCTACGGAAACAGGAAGAAGTTGTAGGAAATTCCGTTGATGACACTGTATACCCTGTTCTCAGAGGGCTTGATGTAAAACGCCATGCTCTGGATCTCCTCTTTGCTGTGTCCCATGGTCTCCCAGATCTCTACAGCCCTCTCCTCCATTTCTGCACTGGTGATGGAACGTCCTCCCTGCTGGATTTCATATGTTGGAACCCAATTCTCCCTATTGGTCTTCTTGGCGTCGTCTTTTGGTCTGTGAACAGTTGCTTCTTTCTTCGGAGCAATTTCCGATGCTCTGCTGATCGCCATAGTACCCTCCCTTCCATCTGCAATACATCCAGGCGGATGTACCCGGCAGCTATCATATCTAAGATAATTTTAATAAAAGAGGGGGAATTTTGTAATAACCAGTGAAAGGGAAATGTAAGCTTTTGGACATTTCTGCGAAAATGTGGCGAAATATCGCTTATTTTTTCTCATTTTGTACATACAAAGGAGCTCTAACTAAAGAAAGCAGAGACCGATCTTTCACCCGCGCAGGAATTCGCGGTCGATCTCCTTTTTCGTCTGCAGTACATATTCCGCGAGTTCCCGGATTCTGTCATTGTCCATGCGGGCGATCGGAACAGAGATACTGAAAGCATAGAGCCCGTCCGCACTGCGCCCGGTATCGAGTGACGCTGCGATGCATCGGACGCCTGATTCATTCTCCTCATTGTCCAGTGCGTAGCCGCGTCTTCTCACTTCCTCAAGGTTATAGAGAAAATCCTCATAATTCGTGATCGTATACGGCGTCGTGCGCTCAATCGTGCACTGATCCCAGAGTTTCTTCACTTCAGCCGCAGGCATCCTTGCAGCGAGCGCTTTGCCTACAGCGGACCGGTAAAAGGGCATGCGGAAGCCGATATGAGAGGCCATCCGCATGGAGGGGTCAAAAGATTCCACCTTGTCAATATAGACGACATCGGCGCCGTCCATCCGCACGAGATGCACAGTCTCCCCTGTCTTCTCCATCAGCCTTGTCAGATGAGGACGCACGACATCGATGATGTTCATCTTCTCCATGATATGGTTGGCCATCTCGACAACCTTAAAGGTGGCCGAATATTTGCCGTTGGACGGATCCTGGCGGACATACCCCATATATTCGAGAGAACTGACTGCTCTGTGCGCCGTCGACTTATTGAGATGAAGGGCTGTGGCCAGCTCCATAAGACCGGTGGGTCCATTATCCGAGAGGAATTCGAGAGCCCCCATGACTCTTCCTGCCACCTGAATCGGATTCTTTTCTTTTAATTCTTCGTTCATGCTTATACCCTGTACCGCGTCCTTTGCGGCACTGCGAAGCGAAATCCGCAAAAGCATTTCGCCGATATGATCCTGCAATGGCAGCCAACATTTCACTTCTGACGGCTGTATAGACCGGGAAATGCAGACTGTAGTTTCATTATGTGGAACATCATAGCATATGGAATGGGTGTTTTCAATGGATTCTACACATAATGAATCCTAATTTTGTACAATTTTCATTGTGTAATCGCTCTCATTTTTCTTGACTTATTCAGCCTGTCCAATATAATTATTAGCGTAAAGATTCCATATTGTGAAAATAAGTTCCGCATTACGGAATCTCCAAAATCCGATCATTAATGCAGACCGGCTGATCGTTCAGCAGTTGCATAGCATTCCAACGATGTGAATGCAGAAAGGGGCAGGAATGGATTTACAGTTAAAGGACCGCAAGGACTGCACATTTGATGCGGTATCTCTGGGCGAGGTAATGCTTCGTCTTGATCCCGGCGAGGGACGCATCAGAACAGCCAGATCTTTCCGCGCATGGGAGGGCGGCGGCGAGTACAATGTCATCCGCGGCCTGCACAAGTGTTTTGGCATGCACACCGCTGTCATCACTGCATTTGCTGACAACGAAGTGGGCAAGCTCATGAAGGACTTCATCGAGCAGGGCGGTGTTGATACTTCCCTCATCTATTGGAAGAAGACAGACGGCATCGGCCGCATCTGCAGAAACGGTCTCAACTTCACTGAAAGAGGCTTTGGTGTCCGCGGCGCTGTAGGATGCTCCGACAGAGCCAACACAGCGATCTCCCAGGCAACACCTGCAGATCTGAATTTTGAGCATATCTTCGGTGATCTCGGTGTTCGCTGGCTTCACACCGGCGGCATCTACGCTGCTCTCTCCGAGCAGTCCTGCGAGACCGTCATCGAGGCCATCAAAACAGCAAAGAAGTACGGCACCATCGTCTCCTACGATCTCAACTACCGTCCTTCCATGTGGTCTGCCATCGGTGGCCTTGAGAAGTGCCAGGAAGTCAACAAGGAAATTGCAAAGTACGTTGATGTCATGATCGGCAACGAGGAGGACTTCACAGCCTGCCTCGGCCTTCAGATCGAGGGACAGGACAAGAACCTGAAGAAGCTCAACATCGACGGCTACAAGAAGATGATCGATCACGCCGCTGAGATTTATCCGAACTTCAAGGCAATCGCTACAACACTTCGCACTGTTAAGACTGCTACTGTCAACGACTGGAAGGCAATCTGCTGGGCAGACGGCCAGATCTACCAGTCCAAGGAGTACAACGGTCTCGAGATCATGGATCGTGTCGGCGGCGGCGATTCCTTCGCATCCGGTCTTGTCTATGGCCTCATGACCTACCAGGATCCTGAGAAGGCTGTCAACTATGGCGCAGCACACGGTGCACTTGCAATGACAACACCCGGCGATACTTCCATGGCTTCCCTTGATGAAGTTGAGGGACTGATGGGCGGTGCAGGAGCACGTGTAAAAAGATGACAAGTGATGCTTAGCATCACTTGTCATCGGAAGCTCCCACAGCGTTATTTAAACTTTGATTCAGGTTAAACGTTGACCGCTGTGGGAGTTTCCCGATAACATTGGTGCCCGCTTCGCGGGTTCCCCGATCATCCGCTTAATTGTCGATGTTTTCAAATATACAGGAGGTTATTATGGCTAATTCCCCTAAGGTTCAGGCTGTTCTGGACAGATTTACAGAGATTGGTATTATTCCCGTTGTTGTTCTCAACGATGCAAAGGATGCCAAGCCGCTCGGCGAGGCACTCATGAAGGGCGGTCTTCCGGCTGCTGAGGTCACATTCCGCACAGATGCCGCTGAGGAGTCCATCCGCATCATGGCGAAGGAATTCCCCGATATGCTCGTTGGCGCAGGCACTGTTCTGACGACAGATCAGGTTGACCGCGCAATCGCTGCAGGCGCTAAGTTCATCGTATCCTGCGGTTATGATCCGGCTATCGTTGATTACTGCCTGAAGAAGGACATCTGCGTATGCCCCGGCACTGCTACTCCTTCCGAGATGATGGGCTGCATGAGACAGGGTCTCGACCATGTGAAGTTCTTCCCCGCTGAGCTCAACGGCGGTCTGAAGAAGATCAAAGCCATCACAGCAGCACTGACAAAGCTCAAGATCATGCCTACAGGCGGCATCAACGCAGAGAACGTTGTCGACTATCTCAAGTCTGACAAGGTATTCTGCGCAGGCGGCTCCTGGATGGTCAAGGGAGACCTCATCAAGGCCGGCAAGTTCGATGAGATCGAAGCTAAGGTCAGAGAGGCCGCTGAGATCGTTAAGAAGGTTCGTTCTGAGCAGTAATTCATTTGCCTCCTACTCATCTGCACAATATGCCACAACATCCTGCAGATGAGTCTGCGGCATGAGCAGGCAGTATGCCCCTGCGTACAAGACATACTGCCTGTAATGACCGCCGGAAATGGCTGCTGCCTGCAGAAGCCACTACCTTCTGCAGGACAATCATTTCTGTATAACCAATACCCATTTGTTAAAAAACCACCACTACAGAAGAAGCGGGACAAGGCATCTGCCTTGTCCCGCTTCTTCTCTTCTTTTGTTTATCTCAAATCATATCTTTTATTGTACAGCCGAAACCATCCAGTCTTGTATTTTCTGTTTTCTAACCGGCTTAGCAGGCTTTCTGTCATTGGAAGTGTGCTTCGCTAACCTTGCACACCGTTATTAAACAATGCGGTATACCTTTCCGCTGTATGCACCAAGAAAAACCATACCTCGTTCCGCCGGATCCGGAAGCCCCTGTGAGGATTCGAAGAGGAGTTCCTTCTTCCTGTCTTTAACAGCATCCGGCAGATCGTACTCCTCATCGTGATCCGAGAAATTGAACAGGCAGAGAAGCCTCTCTTCCCTGCTGCGCCGCACAAAGGCAAGGATCAGATCCGGTGCATCCTCTCTGTCTATCCACTCAAAACCGGTTTTCCGGTCATCTTCCCAAAGGGCGCTGTGCTGCTGATAAAAGGCATGCAGGGCTGCGCGGAATGCCGCATAATCCCTGTGCGGCGGATCCTCCAGAATGCGCCAGTCCAGCTCTCTTTTCTCGTCCCACTCTCTGTCCTCACCCAGCTCATTTCCCATAAAGTCGAGCTTTGCTCCGGGATAGACATACATATAGAGATAGAACATACGCATCTGACGGAGCCGGTCCGCCGGAAAGCCATTCATCTTCTCCGCTACAGGCTTTTTTCCATGGACCACCTCGTCGTGAGAAATCGGCAGAACAAAGTGCTCCGTGAACGCGTAGTCGAACGTGTGCGTCAGCATGGAATAGGCATCTCTTCTCTCTCTCTGGTCCTTTTCCAGGAAAGAGAACGTATCGTTCATCCACCCCATATTCCATTTGTAATCGAAGCCCAGCCCGCCAGCGGATACAGGTGCCGTTGTCTTTCCATAGACGGTAGAATCCTCGGCGATCAGAACAGCGGTCGGTTCTCTTTTCTTGAGCCCTTCATTCATATGCTGCAGAAAGGCGATGGCATCTTTGTTCTCTCCCCTGTTCGCATCTCCCTGCCAGAAGATCAGGTTCGAAACCGCATCAAAGCGCAGCCCGTCGAAATGATATTCTTTCAACCAGAAGAGACACGATGACTGCAGAAAGCTCCTCACATCGCCTCGTGAGTGGATGAAATTGCAGCTCCCCCACTCGCTGTAGCCAACTGCCGGATGTGGATACGAATACAGCGGTGTGCCGTCAAAATCCCACAGTCCGTAATCATTGACGGCGAAATGCACCATCACAACATCCAATAGAACGCCGATGCCGCTCTGATGACACCGGTCAATGAGATACTTCAGATCGTCAGGACTTCCGTAGCGCGACGTCGCCGCGTAAAACCCTGTCCCCTGATATCCCCATGACTCATCGGAAGGATACTCAGCAAGAGGCATCAGCTCTACATGCGTGTAATGATTTTTTACCAGATATGGAATGAGAGCGTCTGCGAGTTCACAATAGTTCAGCCAGCCATCCGCCGGATCCGTTCCCTGTATCCACTCCTTCTTTCGTCTCCACGAGCCCGCATGCACTTCGTAGATATTAAACGGAGCACCTGCCGGCACCTTCCTGCCGGCCATCCATTCCGCATCGTGAAATGTATACTGCTGCAGATCGACAATAACAGACGCCGACTCCGGTCTCTTCTGTGCATAGAACCCATAGGGATCTGCACGGTCCAGCACGCGCCCGTCTGCCTGATGAACGCGGTACTTGTACATTTCGCCGGCCTTTGCGCCCTGCAGTCTGCACTCCCAGAACTGACCGTCATAAATCCGGTGCATGGGCGACTCCTGCCACCCATTGCACTCGCAGATCACTGAGATCTCTTTGGCTGCAGGCGCATAAGTGCGGAAAACTGTTCCGCCGTCATCTGTGTGCGCCCCCAGAAAAGTATACGCATCAAAAACATCCCCGCGGTAAAACCCCTGAAAATCCATACCCCCTCCGGATTTCCTTATCTCTCGAAACTGTAATAGACGATGATCGCTTCCCCGTCGCGGTGAATCCACAGACCGGCGTCCTCATTGTCCTCCCCTGCAAGAGCGCCGACCTGATATCTTCCGTATTCATGTCCGGTCTGTCCTCCCTTGCCGTGCGCAGCGGCATCGCCGAAGTCTCCATTCTGGAATTTGCGGACTGAGGTGATCACATCCTGCATATCTCCGTTTCCAAAGAAGATCTCCCTCACTCCTCTTGAGAGGTAGACAGGCTCTCCGTTTACATTGTCATAGAGAGCTGTTCCATATCCCTTCTCTTCCACCAGTTTCTTCAGTTCCTGTACCGTCATAGATGCCCTTTCCGCCGCCTGCAGGCGGCCGCTTATATCTTATCTTCCAACTGTGCGCTGGCTGATACCCTTTATTGCACTGACCACAAAGCCATGTTCCTTCAGCGTGAGGATACTGCCGCAATACGGGCACTTCGCGGTCTCATTGATGTTGACCGGTGCGCCGCAGTGCGGGCAGCTGATGGTCGTGACATCACTCTTCTCCGCGGTCTTTTCTCCTGTAGTCCTTGACAGCGTCCACTCATAGGTCATGAACTTCTCTGCCGTGGCAGAGCCGGAGACAATCTTTCCGTCAGCGTCCTGTACGGTGTAGTCCGTTATTCTCGTGCGGATCGTCGCAATGATCTGGTCCTCGCCCCCGCTCTGCTTCCATCCATCAAGGGAAACGTCAAGAACAGCGATTTTATCCACATAGTTGGTCAGATGTCTTTGCTTCAATGCACTCAGCTGCCGGTCAAACTGTGCATAGAGAGCATCCGTCATATAAGGCCGTACAGACTCGATCTTCTTGTCGGTCCATGCATTCTGCATCTGCACATAGAGATTGGAGAGCTTCGCCCTGAACTTGTCCTCGTCAAATGCGGGATCAAGCTCCTTGTAGCTGCCCATCGGTTTCAGCGATGCAATCGGCGTCTTCTGCGCGCCGGCCGCAGGTGCAGTGCGTTTTCCCTTGTGGAAGCCAAATATCTTTAACAGCACGGTCAGAACCACCCAGAATAACAGAATTTGAAAAATAAAAACAAGAACGCGGGTCGTATCTATACCCGATGAAGAGCCCCCGTCCACATATATGCGTGGTGATGAGCTGTAGCCGCTATCCCAGCCGCCGCTGTAACCTCCGCCGCCGGAGGACCAGCTGCTCTCGCTCCCGGAGCTGTAATCCGAATCACCGGCAAAGTTCCCCATGTCCGCGCCCTTGTACGGAGAAGTGCGGAAAAAGAACAGCAGGACGGCAAGCGCTGCGAACATAAGAATCACCTTCAGCGTGTGTCTCTTCTTCATACCCCTCCAACCTGACGCAGCAGGAACGACACTGTAATCCCATGGCTGATCAGCCAGTGCTCCAACTCACTTTGCTCTTCCCGGCATCTGTCCTTGTACATGACGATCTCGCGAACCAGTTTTGCCTTTCTATCCATGATCTTCTGTCTGCTGCCGAGAATCTCTTTATAAGAGTACGGCGCAGAGGTGACGATTCTGTCGATCTCTTCCTCTGTTTTCCGGATTTTGCACGGCAGATCAGTGAGTACCACCTCTCTGCCATAGATGTTCTCGCGTCTCAGTATATTGACTGTATCGGATAATATACTCTCAAGATCGTTGACACTGTTGGCGCGGTAGGCATCCTGTGTCCTCTGCCACAGTCTCTGCAGTGCCTCCAGTTTCTGTGTCTGCGGATTGATCTCCGGCCGGATCATACGGGCAATCTGACGATAAAGTCGCTTGACTCTGCTGATCTGGGCATCCGGAACAGTGCGAAGCTGCCTGCAGGCGAGAGAATCCCTGCGCATCCTGACGAGCTGTGCATTCAATCCTTCCATTCCCTCTTCCATGGAGGAGCGCAGGAGATTCTGATCAAGAACACCTCCCCGCTCCAGCGTGCCGGTGCAGTAGGAGAGTCCTCTCTCCATCTTCATGCAGCGGATTCTGCAGGCAAAGAGCTCGGTCAGAAGGGTGCCGAATTCATACACATAAAGTGTCATAATCCCGGAGGCCTCTTTCCGGTAATCATCGCGAAGGACAAGGAGCTCCGCATAGCGCCCGTGTTCAGTTCCCTTCAAAGGAACCGCACGCTCGGCGGGACCACGTGCACTGCCCTCTTCCTCGCTTCTCTTTCCTCCAAGATCTATAAAATCATGAATTTCGAACTCTCTCATCAGACCTCTCTCAGCGGTTCAGTTCGCTGGTGCTGCCGTTTTTGTGGCCCCGTATGATTCTGTCGATCTCCCGCAGATCCGACTGGGGAAGGTCACCTGGAATCGTGTTCTTTGTAGAGGATGTGGCATTGCCGTATTCCAGCGCCTTGCGCGCATCGCCGTAGCGAAGGAGTCCATAGAGAGCACCGGCCACATAGGCATCTCCCGAACCAATACGGTCAACGACATCGATAGCTTTATATGGCTCCTCCGTATAATACGTATCGTCCTTGCTGGAGTAGATCACAGAGGTGAAATCGTGCTGCTTGGGGCTGATGACTGTGCGCTGTGTGGTGCAGACATATTGGATGGGGAATTCCATCGTGTATTCCTTCATGATGGTCCTCAGTTCACCTGTTCTCTGCATCATGCGTCTTGATGTCTCTTCAGAGACAAAGAGCACATCCACATAAGGAAGGATGGAAAGTATGGTCTTTCTGGCCTCCTCTTCGCTCCAGAGGTTCGCCCTGTAGTTGCAGTCAAAGGAGATCAGCGCACCTGCTTCCTTGAATCTGCGGATGAGCTCAACTGCCGTATCGCGCGTCTCCTTGCACAGGGCAAGGGAAATGCCGCTTGTGTGGAACATTCTGGTCTTTCCGTAAACATCCTCCGGAATCTCATCGAGCCGGATCGAGGTGAACGAAGAGCCCTTTCTGTCGTAGACGATGGAAGGTTTTCTCGGGGCTGCGCCGGCCTCGTAATAATAGACGCCCAGTCTCGCATCCGAGGTTTTATCATAGATCAGATAATCATCGGATACGCCCTCGAAACGAATCTCATTCTTGATGTATTTTCCAAGATCATTTTCGGGAAGCTTAGTGATGATGCCGGTACGCACACCCAGAAGGGCTGCGCCGGCGGCGACGTTCAGCTCGGAGCCTCCCGCTCTCTTGTCGAAAACCTCGCAGCTGCTGAGGCGCTCATATCCGCGGGGAGAGAGACGCAGCATCACTTCTCCGAAAGTTATCAGATCAAAATCCCTGCTCATTCCCATTGTTGTCTCCTGTCCTTTCGTCATAATCATCCAGTCACGCGTCTGTTCAGTCCTTGATCCTTCCCTCAGAGAGGCTGCGCAGAATGACCGCCGCACTGCCGCTGCTTCCTGTCAGGCTGTTGCTGTCAAGACGATCATTCCAGGAAAACAGCGCGGCTCCCGTTGTTCCGTCATAAACTGCCTTCTCCGTCTCAGACATTGTTCCGTCCTTGTACAAAACTGCGGCTGCCGTCTTCAGAACCGGCAGATCTCTCTCCATGCCGATTGTTCGCACAGCATCGGGATTCTGCGTCAGATACTGCACGAAGAGAGCAGCCTCTTTGGGATGCTCTGTATCCGCACGGATGACCAGCGTCTTTGTGACCTTAAAATCTTCTGTGCCTGTATCGCTGCCGTTCATCGTAAGAGGTGTACCTGCCGAGAAGTCGTCGAAGGACAAAGCGCTGCCGGCAAGGGCATTCTTATACAGATCAAGATTCGTGTCCCAGTCGTAGAAGCCGGCATAATGCCCATCCGCAAAGCCGGTGCAGCTGCTGACGCTGTCAATCGCCTCTTCTTCGGCTGAAGCATCCGAAGACTTTGGTATCACATACTGGTCTTCCAGCTCTCTCATCCACGAAGCAGCCTTCTGCACTTCCTCTTCCGTGACCTGCAGGTGACCATTCTGGTCATAAATTTCCCTGCCTGTCAGCGCCTCAAGATACAGCTCGATGAGGGCAAGCCGGTCACTCTCCGTCAGTGCAAGAGGATAATATCCTTCGCCCAGCTTTTCATGGAAAACGGGACCGGCCGCCATCAGGTCCTCGAAGCTCTCCGGTGTCTTCAGGCCAGCCTTCTCAAAGAGTGCGCTGTTCCACATAAACGTCCGGACAGTCATCGTCCACGGAAGAGCACTCTGGCGTCCGCCTTCCGTCTGCACCGCCTGCAGAATGTATGGATTATAGGAGGACAGATCAAGGAGAGCATCCGCTTCCCGCAGATCCATATAGTTCTCAGCGCCGTCCATTTCCTCATTCCATGAGGGCTGTGCCTGCTGCATATCCGCACTCATCCCGGATTCGATATCCTTTTTCTTCTGTGCGGTCCATCCGGTTTTCTTTCCATACGTATACAGAACGTTGACGCCCGGATATTGGTCCTCGAACTGGCTGATCGCCTTCTGCGTGATCTGTGCGCGGCTCTCCTCGCCCCACCAGTCGAAGGTTATGCTGCAGTCCGAATAATGGTCATCCGCCGTAAGTTCGCTTTTTACAGGGCTGCTCTCACCTGTACCGCTCTTATCCTCCCCAGCCGTACCGGACTTCCTGGCAGTGATGTCCGCAGCGCCTGCCGTCATTTTCACAGGTTTGGTGCTGTCCGAATCGGCGGCAGATGCCTTCCCAGTCTCTTCGCCGGATTCCGCCAAGGCCTCCGTATCTTCTGTGGAAGCGCTCGATGCTTTTGCATCGGAGGATGCCGCAAGAAAAGCCTGATAGAGGTCCTTTCCGGCCATCTCCTGTGTATATGTCCTGCTGCGGCGGCCGAGAAGAATCTTTTCAAGATTTGTCTCATCCTGACTTTTATCGGTCACCAGACGGATACCGGTACACACGGCGAGCACGACTGCCGCCCCTGCGGCGATCATCACCGCTCTCTTCCATGAGTGGATACTCATCCCAGTCTCTGGCGGACAATCTCATACATGAGAACGCCCGCTGCAACAGAAGCGTTAAGAGAATTGATCTCCCCCCGCATGGGAATGGATGCAATCGTATCACATCTCTCCCTGACCAGTCTGGAGACGCCGTTTCCCTCTGCGCCGATCACAAGTCCTATGGGTCCCGTCAGATTCAGTCTCGTCATCGGTGTGCCGTCCATATCCGCGCACACAAACCAGAGGCCTCTCTCCTTCAGCTCCTCAATGGTGGAAGCAATATTCGTAACCTTTACGACAGGTGTATAGTTGATAGCGCCCGCAGATGCCTTGGCGACTACAGCAGTCAACCCGCACGCTCTGTCCTTTGGAATAATAACACCGTGCGCACCTGCTACATTGGCAGTTCTGATGATGGCGCCGAGATTGTGCGGATCCTCGATATTGTCCAGAATGATGAAGAAGGGGTCTTCTCCGCGCTCTTTAGCCCGTGCAAAAAGATCCTCCATCTCCGCATAGTGATAGGCAGCAAGAACCGCGATGACGCCCTGATGGCTTCCCGTCGCTGACATCTGGTCCAGACGCTGTCTGGAGAGATACTTGATCGGCGTGCCTGCCTTGGCCGCCATTCTCTTGATGGTCAGAACAGCGCCGTCCTGACAGCCTTCCAACACATAGAGGCGGTCAACTGTCCTGCCGGAACGGAATGCCTCTGTCACGGCATTCCTTCCCTCGATCCGGCTCTCATCTGCACCGATCTGCTCAGAATTGAAGGAAAAATCCGTCTGTTCTGTCCTCTCTGCTCTCTCTGTTCTCTCTTTCTTTTCGAACCGTCCGGTGCGCTCTTTTCGTTCTGCCCGCTCTCCTCTCTCTCTTGAGAAGGGCTCTCTGTCATTCTTTCTGCGGCCTTCCTTTGCGCGCAGAGCCTTCTCCGTCCGCTCACGGATTGCCGCACCCGCTTCTGTGATACGCTCCTCTATGCCGGCTCCCGCATTCTTTTTGGCCTTCTGGCCGCGGAAAGCGCCCTGTGCACCAAAGGCACCGCTGCGCTTTTTCTTCTCCTGCGGTCCTTTTCTCTGCTCTTCACGGGCAGCCTGTCTGTGTTCCTGCATTTTTTTGATTGATACTTTCTTTTCCATTATTCTTTTTTCCGTTATTGCTGCCTGCCGCGCAGACAAATCCGCCGCAGGCATCAATCCACGCTCACTCTTTCTTCTCTTCTTCGGCCTGTATTCTTTGGATGCCTTCCCTCATCAGTTCCAGAAAGCGTCCCGTCTTATCCTGCAGATAGAGGTATCCGCACAGTGTCTCAAGTGCCGTTGCCTTCAGGTAATCATCAAGGGACTGGTTCTTCGCATGATGGTATGGATTCGAGTTATGTCCCCTCTTGTAAATGCGGCTCTCCTCTTCTGTAAGGAGGTCCTGAATGGCATCGCCGATCACCGCCTGGGCGTGTGCAGAGACCAGCTTCTTCGTCTCATTGTGGAGCTTCTCCGCCTGCCGGTTTCCCTTTGAAACTGCCATTGTCCTTGCGATCAGGGAATAGACAGCATCCCCAAGAAATGCCAGTGCCAGCGGAGAATAGGTCCTTATATCCACATCCTTCTGCGGAAAGGCTTCCAGAACCAGCTCCCGGAAGCCCTCCTCTTTCAGGCCTTGTGCCATTTAACGCCCTCTTTAGTGTCCTCGAGGATGATGCCTTTGTCCTTCAGCTCGTCGCGGATGCTGTCTGCCTTTGCAAAATCTCTTGCCTTCCTGGCTGCCTGCCGCTCCTCGATCTTTTCCTGAATCCAGGCCGTCTCGTCCTCATCCGCCTGCGGAGCCCTCTCGACAATAAGTCCCAGTACATCTGTGAGCGTAACGAGTTCTTTTTTCAGGCCTTCGAGATAAGCCCTTGAAGAACCCTCCGGCATATTGCTGTTGATAAAGCGCACCAGATCGAATACTGCCGCCAGCGCATCTGCTGTATTGAAGTCGTCGTCCATCGCCTTCTCGAAGGCTGCACGGCTTCCGTCCGCCTTCTGCAGAAGTTCCTTTTCGTCCGCGGACAGCTCCTTCGCCTCCGCATTCCCGATGCGGAAATCCAGGTTCTGCGCGCAGGTCACCATTCTCTCATAGGAGGCCTTTGCCGACTCCATCAGGTCTGCGGAGAAATTCAGAGGACTTCTGTAATGCGCACTCAGCATGAGAAAACGCAGCACCTGCGGATCATACTTGGCATCGATCTCACGGACCGTCTTGAAATTGCCGAGAGACTTGGACATCTTGTGGTTGTCGATGTTCAGAAATGCGTTGTGCATCCAGTAATGCACAAACGGTTTGCCGTTTGCGCACTCAGACTGTGCGATCTCGTTCTCATGATGCGGGAAAACGAGATCCTCTCCACCCGCGTGGATGTCGATGGTATCCCCGAGGTATTTTCTGCTCATGACAGAGCACTCGATGTGCCAGCCGGGCCTTCCCTTGCACCACGGAGAATCCCAGTAGGGCTCCCCTTCCTTCTTCGGCTTCCACAGCACGAAGTCAAGAGGGTCTCTCTTCTGGTCCTCGCCGGATACCGCGATGCCTCTCATGTTGAACTGGAGATCATCCAGATTCTTATGAGAGAGCTTGCCGTAGTCAGGGTCCTTCTTCACCGAGAAGTACACCGTTCCGTCATCCACGACATAGGCAAAGCCGCGGTCAATCAGTTCCTGAATCATCTCGATCATGCCGGGGATCTCTTTTGTCGCCTGCGGGTGCGTTGTCGCGGGCTTCACGTTCAGATCCGCCATATCCTTCTTGCACTCGCGGATATACCGCTCAGAGATCTCGCTGCAGGATACGCCCTCCTCATTGGCCTTTTTGATGATCTTGTCATCCACATCGGTGAAATTGGATACATAGTTCACCTTGTATCCCTTGTACTCAAAATACCTTCTCACCGTGTCAAAAACGATCATCGGCCTTGCATTGCCGATATGAATGAGGTTGTAGACGGTCGGCCCGCACACATACATTCTCACTTCGCCTGGTGTGATGGGCACAAACTCCTCAAGCCGTCTTGTCTCTGTGTTGAAAATCTGCATTCTGCTGCCTCTTGTTATCTGTACTGCCACAATATTGTATCTGTGAGCCCTGTCATTCTCTTCAGAACTGAAAACAGCTAAAGGCTCCTTCTCATAAATCTGCCGCCAAAGAGCAGATTTCCGTCCCGCTCTGCCAGAGCCGGAACAATACCCTTCTCTCTCATGCCCTGTGCATGGGGCATCCGCCGCAGCCGCCGGCGCTGCCGCCCACCTGCTGCGAATACGCATCCATAGGCGTCGTCAGAAGACACACAGCCTGTGCACTGATGCCCTCACCTCTGCCGGTGAAGCCGAGATGTTCCTCCGTCGTCGCCTTCACACTGACCTGGGAAATATCCAGATGAAGGGCATCCGCGATGTTCTGCCGCATCTGATCAATATACGGGCGCATCTTAGGTGCCTGGGCGATGACGGTGGCGTCGATATTCTCCACAAGGTAATGATGTTCCTCGAGAATGTCGCCGACTCTGACGAGGAGCTTTACTGAATCGGCGCCCTCCCATTCCGGATCCGTGTCGGGGAACCATTTGCCGATGTCGCCAAGAGCAGCCGCGCCAAGGAGCGCATCCATCACGGCATGCAGAAGAACGTCTGCGTCCGAATGGCCGAGAAGCCCCTTCTCATAGGGGATATCCACGCCGCCGATGATGCACTTTCTGCCTTCCACTAACTTGTGCACATCATAACCTGTGCCGATTCTCATGCAATAAAACCTTTCCTCATCAATGATGGAACAGGCGAAGACCTGTAAATGCCATCACCATATTGTGTGCATCCGCTGCTGCAATCACCAGATCATCTCTCTTGGATCCGCCGGGCTCTGCAACGTAATGCACGCCGCTTCTTGCTGCGCGCTCAATGTTGTCTGCAAACGGGAAGAACGCATCGGAGCCAAGGACAACGTCGGTATTCTTAGCAATCCACGCCTTCTTGTCCTCTGCCGTGAAGACATCCGGCTTCCTTGTAAAGAGCTTCTGCCATCTGCCGTCTGCAAGGACATCCTCGTACTCATCGCCGATGTAGAGATCAATCGCGTTGTCGCGGTCGTTTCTCGTAAGGCCCTCTTCCTTAAAAGGAAGATCCAGCACCTGCGGTGCATGGCGCAGCCACCAGTTATCGGCCTTCTGCCCGGCAAGTCTCGTGCAGTGAATGCGGGACTGCTGTCCTGCGCCGATGCCGATTGCCTGCCCACCCTTGACATAGCAGACGGAATTGGACTGCGTGTACTTGAGGGTGATCATGGAAATGGCCATGTCATCCACTGCCCACGCGGGAAGATCCTTGTTCTTCGTCACAATATTCTTAAAGAGGTCTGCGTCGATGACACTGTTGTTGTGTCCCTGCTCAAAGGTGATGCCGAACACTTGCTTTCTCTCGAGCGCTGCGGGCTTATAAGCGGGATCAATCTGCAGAATGCAGTAGCTCCCCCTCTTCTTGGCCTTCAGGATATCGAGTGCCTCGGGATCGTAGCCGGGCGCGATGATGCCGTCGGAGACCTCATGCTTGATGATCTTTGCTGTGCAGACATCCACCGGATCTGAGAGTGCGATGAAGTCGCCGAAGGAAGACATCCGGTCCGCTCCTCTCGCCCTTGCAAAAGCGCAGGCGAGGGCGGAGAGCTCTCCTTCTTCCTCGATCCAGTACATCTTCTTCTCCACATCGCTGAGGGGAAGACCAATTGCAGCGCCTGCAGGGCTTACGTGCTTGAAGGATGTGGCGGCAGGCTTTCCTGTCGCTCTCTTCAGCTCCGTCACGAGCTGCCAGCCGTTCAGTGCATCCAGTAGATTGATGTAGCCGGGACGTCCGTTCAGGACAGTTACCGGCAGATCAGATCCATCCTCCATGAAAACCCTCGCGGGCTTCTGGTTCGGATTACAGCCATACTTAAGCTCCATCGAATTCATCGCAGATTCCTCCCTCGCTTATCCGCGCCTGCTGCCTCTGACAGCAGCGCTCCACTCCTATTCATACCGGTCAGCATAGCCATCCTGCTGCATACAGCCGTTTTACTGATTGCGGTTCACAATTCTGGATTCATAAGTGCCGCTCTGCAGATCAATGAATCTTGTGAACAGAGAGACCTTGTTGTCCGCATTGAGTGCCTTCCAGATTCTGTCTGTGAAAGTGTCGATATCCGCCGTAAACGCCTCATCAAAATGAAGCGTCAAAGGCTCGCCCTCATAGGACGGAAGCGGATTCCCATCGCCCTTGTACGTGCTGATAAAATGCCCCTCACCTGCCTTCGGATGCTCATAAGCAAAGGTAAAGCGCAGAACTTCAGAAGGATCGCCCTGGTCGCTCTTGAGGATGGACAGCGCATAGTTGAACGTCTTCTCAATGTGGAGAACACCAGAGATTCTGGGCGTGTAGTTCGGCTCATCCGGCTCAAATGTGCGCTTTCTGAGGGACTGTTCAAACGTCTCCTGGCGATCCATTCCCTCATAGATGGTATCTGTCTGGTCGCCGTTCGTGACAATGGTCTTGTTGCCGAGTACGCGGACCGGCGCGTAGATGATGAGGCTCGGATCCGACATTTTCGACGGATCAAACGCCTGCGTGCGGATGCCCTCTCCGTCCTCAATGAAGACACGGTTGCGGCTGTTGACGCTCCTGCCCATGATGAAGTAGGCGATCACCGCCTTTTTGCCGTCGGCAGATCTGCCGATGGTGATGCCCCTTCCGGGGTACGATACAGACTGCAGGTGCTCCTCAAGATTGTTCATAATCAGCTCTCCATTCCTGTACTGGTCTTTGCACAGGATCCAGTTTCGTGAAAATAAGGTGTCTGCCAGGCTGTGTCTTCCGCTCTTTCGATGACTTTTGGGCGTCGAAAGGCATAAGACAAATCAGTATCATTTTAGTCGAAAAACTATGTACCTGCAACCGATTACGGAAGAACTAAAACACTGTCAGTACGCTCATTCAGGAAGCGGGAGCGGGCTGAAGGCACTCCTGTTCCGGTCAAGCGTACTCTTACAGATAGAAAACGGGAAGTCCCTCCTAAGAGAGCCTTCCCGAGATAATAACAGCGAGATCAAATGTATGTTCAGATATCGAGTTTTCTCGTGCCGCCAAGGAAGTACGGCAGATCCTTGCCGTCCTTCTCCCACTGGCGGTACTCAGCGGTTGCCGTGAATTCAGCATCGCCCGAGGAGTTGAGCGCCGTCTCGACAGAATCCTGAACAACGCCGATGATGAAGCCCACGCCGACGACCTGCATGGCGATGTCATTGCTGATGCCGAACATGGAGCAGGCCATGGGGATCAGAAGGAGCGATCCGCCGGCCACGCCGGATGCGCCGCACGCGCCCAGTGTGGAGAGAATGCACAGAACCATAGCCGAAGGAAAATCGACGGAGATGCCCATCGTGTGCGCACAGGCCAGTGTCATGATAGCGATCGTCACAGCTGCGCCGTCCATGTTGATGGTAGAACCAAGAGGAATGGATACGGAGTAGAAGTCCCGGTCGAGCCCGAGCTTCTCACAAAGTCCCATATTGACCGGAATATTCGCCGCAGAGGATCTGGTGAAGAAGGCCGTGACCGCAGATGTTTTCAGGCACCTCCAGACAAGCGGATAAGGATTTTTCTTCAGCGTAATGAAAATAACGAACGGATCCACAACCAGAGATACGATGAGCATCGTGCCGACCAGGAGCACAAGGAGTTTGCCGTACTCCGTGAAGATGGCAAGACCGTTGCCCGATACATTCGTGAATACCAGTCCGGCAATGCCGAACGGCGCAAGATTGATGATCCAGCGAACGCCCTGGGAGACCGCATCGGCGAGGTTGGACAGGAAAACCTTTGTGCTGTCTGATGCGATGCCCTTCATGGCAAGGCCCAGCATAACCGCCCAGAAAAGAATGCCGATATAGTTGGCGTTGGCCAGAGAGGTCACCGGGTTCGACACACAGTTCATCAGCAGGTTGTGCATCACTTCGCCGATGCCCTGCGGAACAGTGTCCGCCGTTGCCGCCTCAGCCAAGGTGAGCCCGACCGGGAACAGGAAGCTGTTCACGACCGCGAAGAATGCAGCGAGGAATGTCGTCAGCATATACAGCCAGATGACGAGACCGAATCTGGCATCGAGCTTTGAGCTGTTCTGTGCCAGTGCGCTCATGACGAGCACAAAGACCAGAATCGGTGCGATGGCCTTCAGGGCTCCGGTGAACAGATCTCCCAGAGTGCCGATCCAGGCACAGCCGGGCAGTGCCAATCCAAGAATGGTGCCCACAATAAGTCCGCAGACAATGCGCAGAATCAGGCTGACGCTGTTGTAGCGTCTTGCGATTCCCTTCAGAATCTTTACAATTTTCATTTGTTTCTTCCCCTCTCACGTACATATGCGCAGGTGTTGTCCGTACACCGCGCACAAATGTTAATGTTACGTAAACATGATAGCACTTTAAAAAGGAGAAGTCATTAATACCAGTACTCTTGGCCAGGACAGAAGTAAGCGAAATTCAGGAGCAGGATTCCATCCTGCGCAGCTCCGGCCAGATCGTGAACAGCATCGTGACGAAGCAGGCGAGGCCCCCGACTACATTGGAGATGGGCTCCGCTGTAAAGACGCCGTCCGTCCCCATGCCGAACAGATAAGGCAGCATGTAGGTGAGCGGCACGACGAGAATGACTTTGCGGAAGAGACTAAAGAAGATCGCCCTCTTCTTTTTATTGAGCGCCTTGAAGACCGTCTGCCCGCTGTACTGGAGCGACTGGAAGATGAACGCCGCGAAATAGATCCGAAGTGCCGGAACCGCCGGTGCCTCGAGTGCTGCATCCTGACTGAAGATGCCGATGAAAACGGAGGGAATAAGGAGCACCAAAAGCCACATGACAAACGTATACGGCAGGGCCAGAGCCATCATGACATACACAGCCTTTTTCACGTTGGCAGGGCGCTTTGCGCCGTAGTTGTAGCTGATGATGGGCGATGTGCCCTCCGTGATGGCCATGACAGGTGTATCAAGGATCTGCCGCACGGACGACACAATGGTCATGACAGACACATACATGGAACCGCCGAACTGCATCAGGACACTGTTGCAGGCGATCGAAACGAGAGAGTTGGTCACCTGCATGATGAAGGGTGCTGTGCCAAGGCTTGCGATCTCCCCCGCGTAAGGCAGTGCACAGCCGGCCTGCAGTCTGTATTCATTGCGGGCACTCATGAAAAAGTGCAGGGAAAACCACATAGCGAGGCCCTGCGAGATTACCGTGGCGATGGCCGCGCCCTGTACGCCCATGCCGAACACAAAGATGAACAGCGGATCCAGAACAAGATTTGCACCTGCACCGACGGTGACAATCATCATGCCGATGGCGGAATATCCCATGGCGTTGATGTAGGGATTCATGCCTGTGCCGACCATTGAGAAAACTGTACCGAGCAGATAAATCCGAAGGTACGGCGCGGAGAAGACAAGCTCATTCTCCGTTGCGCCAAAGAGTCTCAGCATAGGCGTACAAAACAGTTCGCCGGCTGCAATTATCATAATGGCCGTCAGGACAAGAAGGCGCAGCGCCGTGTTCAGAATCTCCGCCGCCTTCTTTTTATTGCCTCTGCCGAGCTCCATCGCGAAGAGAGGCGATCCGCCCATGCCGAACATGTTCGTGAAGCCCGTGATCAGGATGATGACGGGAAAACAAAGACCGACCGCACCGAGTGCTTCCGTCCCGCTCCCCGGAATTCGGCCTATATAGATCCGGTCCACAATGTTGTACAAAAGACTCAGAACCTGTGCGACGAGCATTGGGAATGCCGTCTGGCAGATGTTCTGCACAATGCGGCCGTTGTCAAAATCTACTTTTTTCATACTCATTCGAAATCGTATCCGTTTGGCACCGAATCTCGAACTGCTCCAAAAACGGCGCAATTCTTCGAGAGGGTGCTGAACAATTACAAAGAATCTGCCGGCGTCCGATATGTTCAGGCACCGGCAGATCAGATAATGCTGTCAATTATAAGGCGCTTCACGCCAGATGCAGGATCCCGATCAGAACGATCGAAGCCAGTCCGTAATAGGAAACGACACCGATCATATCGGTCACGGTCGTGATGAGGGGACCGGAGGCCGCTGCAGGGTCGACGCCCACCTTCTTGAAGAACATGGGAACTGCTGTGCCGACAAAGCTCGAGATCACCATGGCAACGATCAGCGACAGGCCGATACATCCAGAGATTGCAAACGATGCGCCGACCGGCTGATGTTTGAATACAAGGCAGTACACACCGATCGCGACGAAGGCGAGCACCGCCAGAAGAAGACCGTTCATACCGCCGACTGTCATCTCCTTGAGGATGAGGTGAACCTTATCGTGGACCGTGAGCTTTTCATCCATCAGTACACGGATGGTCACGGCGAGGGACTGTGTGCCGACGTTGCCGGCCATATCCAGAATCATGGACTGGAAGCTCATGAGGATGGTCAGCTGCGCGACAATTGTCTCAAACATGCCTACAACGCTCGATACCAGCATACCCAGGAACAGGAGCAGAATCAGCCAGGGGAGTCTCTTTCTCACACTCTGCTTCACTGGTTCATTCAGATCCTCTTCCGCGGACAGACCGCCGAGTTTTGCGTAATCCTCGCCCATTTCGTCATCGACAACCTCGGTGACGTCCTGTGCGGTGATGACGCCCAGGATCTCATTCGAATCCGACAGGACAGGAATGGATTCCTCGGAATATTCCTTCAGTTTTTCCAGACAGTCATCAATTTTCTCGTCCGCATAGACATACGGATAATTGGTGGTGATGACATCCTCGAGCTTCGTGTCGCGCCTTGCAATGATCAACTCTTTCAGATCAACGGCGCCGTAATACACGCCTTTGTCGTCGAGCACGTAGATAACGGAGATATTATCGTGCACCGCCGCCTGATCAATGAGGCTCTTCATGGCCTCCTGAATCGTCATATTGCTCTGCAGCGTGACGTAGTTCGTCGTCATGCGGCTCGCGATGACATCCTCACTGTATGTTGCGAGGGACTGGATTGTCTTTCTCGTCTCGGGATCCATGAGCTCGATCCAGGCCTGCTTCTTCGGGGAGGTCGTTGTTTTCAGAAGATCGACGGCCTGATCCGTCTCCATGTGGGAGAGGACATCTGCTGCCTTTCTGGGATCCATCTCATCGAGATAGGCCGCCGCATCCTCGTCCGCGTACTCCATGACCTCTGCGAGGTCATCTGTACCGAGGAGACGGTAGACCATACTTCGTTCCTTAGGACTGAGTACAGGCAGGACTGTCGCGAGATCGTTCGCGTGGTAGTCCTGCAATTCATCTGCCAGTACCTTCGGTGACTTGTTGCTGCGGATGAGGGCCAGGATTTCTTTGGAAAATTCCGGCTCTTCTTTCTTGTTATCAACACTTATATTCTTCTCTTCCGCCATGGGCCGCCTCCTTTCTTTTTCGTGTGCAAAACTAAAGGGCTAACGTCCACATTAACACGATCAAACTTGAAAAACAACGCATTTACTGAAAAATCAGAATGTAAAATTTGTAATTGTTCAGCGCCCCCAAAAAGCCGGAAAGTCCGGATGGGAAGCTCGCTTGCCAGACGGAAATTCCGGCTTTTTGAGGGGCGGCCAAGATGCGGAGCGTCTCTGGCCGCCCCCCATCTCGAATTGTGACGTATTCAGGAACAATTCGAGATGGGGTGCTGAACACATATAAAAAAGGAGGACAGTGAAATCACTGTCCTCCAAAAATTATTGGTTATTTTCAGTCTCACGATCACTTTTTCAGCAGCTTATCCGCCACCTGCCCCATGGCCTTGCCAAAGAGCATGTAGTGCATGTAGTAGTTGGCATTGTTGTCGCCGAAGGCCTTCACGAGAGACGGGTAATTCTTCTTGTAGTAGCTAAGGTTGAACTCCGCACTCGCATTGCGTCCTGCTGCCATGCCGTTCTCGAGGAAATCCAGGAAGAGCGTCTGCTCATCATACGGCACGCCTGCCGCCGCAAGGTCCGGATATGCGCCGTAGTAATACGCCGCATCAAAAACATCACTGAAATCCGACGCCTCCAGTGCCTGCCCGGAGATCATCTTATATACATAGGATGTGATGAGTCCGTCGTCCGCCAGGAGCTTGGCTGCATCCGCGGGAATGTTGGCTCCCTTCTCCCACATATCCAGAATATTGCCCGGATAGATGGTCTTGAAGCGAAGCGCCTGTTTGAGCTGCTCATAGACGCCCTTCGCATCCGTGTTCTTGGCCAGCGCCGGCATGAGGAGCTCTTCCATCGTATACGTTTGTGTCCATTTACTGTCATAGGCAGCAGCCGCGTGCGCTGTCAGACCGCTCCCCGCAAACGTCCCTGCTGTGATGCCTGCCGCCAGAAGAAGGGCGGCGCTTCTTGTGATCCATTTTCTGCAGCATCTTATTTTCATGATCTTCTCCCGCAGGTATGCAAGCCTGCCTGTATTACTGCCTGACGTTTTTCCACATAACGTCATATACCCGGCGGACGGATCGTCTTTTTTACAAGACACGATTTTCTGCATCCATCCGTCCCTAATATGTATAAATTGGTTACTCACTGCGCAGCGCATCGATCGGGTTCAGCGCACTTGCTCTCTTCGCGGGCATCCAGCCGAAAATAATACCGACGCCAGCCGAGAACCCTGCACCCAAAAGGATTGCACCGTAGGATACCTTGAAGGTTGTATCCAGCAGGTTCGCACCAATCGCAGCGATCACAAGTCCAAGGACGATGCCGATAAAACCGCCCATAAGAGAGAGCGTAATCGACTCGATCAGAAACTGCATCTGGATTCTCGACGGCTCAGCGCCGAGAGCCTTCCGAAGGCCGATTTCCTTTGTTCTCTCGGAGACGGAGACAAGCATCATGTTCATGATGCCGATGCCGCCGACGAGAAGGGCGATGGAAGCAATGCCGCCGAGCATCGTGGAGAGCATCGTCTCGATGGAGCTCATGGTGCTCATGAGTGACTCCATATTCATAATCGAGAAGGCCTCGTCCTCGTTGTCATCCGTCACCTCATAGATTTCCTTCAGGACGCTCTCGAGGCGCGTCTGGAGTTCATCCGAATCCACATCGTCTGAGTAGTAGACTTCCAATGTGCTGACGTTCTTTGCGACTGACATTTTCAGCACATTCTTATAAGGAATAATGACCGTGCCGTCGTTGTCGCTGCTGGAGCTTGAGCTCGACACAGACGAATCATTCGTCTTGATGCCGATCACCTTGTATGTATAACCGTTCAGAATGAACTTCGTGCCCAGAGCACTTGTGCCGCCCAGGACATTGCTGATAAAATCCGTGTCCACGATGGCGACATTCGTCTCACCCGTCATCTCCGCCGCGTTGAAGTACCGCCCGCTCTGAATCGTGTCGTCGTTGTGCTGAAAATAAACCGCGTCCTTTCCCTGAATCGTCACCGCATCTGCAACTGTGTTGTTGTAGACGGCCGTTCCGCTGGTGGATGCTGAGGGAGAGAGAGCGTCTACGCCGTCCACCGCTTTGATTTTGGCGATATCATCGTCGGTAAGGCCGTGATGCAGGACTGTTCCCTGCGCATTGATCGTGAGCGTCCCGGCACCCAGCGATTCAAACTGGTCCATAACAGAGCCCGTGACACTCTGCACAATGGTGATGAGGCCGATGACAGAAGCGACGCCGATGACAATGCCCAGCATGGTCAGAAATGAGCGCATTTTGTTGCTCTTGATATTCGAGAGAGCCATACTGATGCTCTGCCGGATAATCGTTATGCTCTTCATGGGCATCGCCTCTTTACCGAAATTCGATTGAAAACAGTGATCATTTCTTTAACCTCTGAACCAGAATGCAGAAACTTCGCTTTGGCGCGCCATCGATCTCCTGCTCTGCCGCGAATACTGCAGAGAGCGCGGGGAACAGTTGCCCGGCATCAGCCTGCGTTTCAAACGCTCACGCATCTGCCAGCACGCCTTCACTGATCACACCGTCGAGGATCTTCACGATTCTCCTGGCATGCGCAGCAATCTTGGAGTCATGCGTGATCATGATGATGGTGTTGCCCTCATCATTGAGCTCATGGAAGAGGCGCATCACCTGCTCGCCAGTGCGCTGATCCAGGGCGCCGGTGGGCTCATCAGCCAGAAGGATAGAAGGATGATTGGCAACCGCCCTCGCGATCGCGACTCTCTGCTGCTGGCCGCCGGAGAGCTGGTTCGGATAGTGGTACATCTTGTCAGAGAGACCGACCAGATCCATAACCTCCCGAACACGGGCCTTTCTCTGTCTGTCCGGAACATTTGCATACAGAAGCGGGAGCTCCACATTTTCAGCTGCCGTCTGCTTCTGCAGAAGGTAATACGACTGGAAAATAAAGCCGATCTCCGAACCTCTTATGTGGGAGAGCTCCGTCTCGTCCATGCCGGCTATTCGTTTGCCGTGCAGCCAGTACTCGCCGCTTGTCGGTACATCGAGACAGCCGATGATGTTCATCAGTGTTGATTTGCCTGATCCTGAGGGTCCAAGGATGGCGAGGTATTCGCCCTGATTGACGGTCAGATCTATATTCTTTAGTACATGGAGTGTCTCGCCGCCCATGACGTAGTCCTTGCAGATGTCATGCATGACGAGGATTTCTTCTTGTGACAAGGCTGTTCCTTTCCTGGGGTGGTCCGTGCGGAATGTCTTAAAAGCTGGCTCGTGCAGAATGCTCTCTCTCGTTCGCTCTTAACGAAGCTCTCTCGGGAGAGCATTCCGCACGGCCATAAACGGGTAAAACTGAGGATACCTGGCTGTCAGTAATGGCTTCCCGCAAAAGTTGCTTTTTAAGCTGCATATAATAGCGGGAAGCCATTATTCTGCTAAAGCGGGCTGTCAGGATTATTGACCTCCGCCGTGGTTGCCGCCTCCGCCTTCAGGCATTCCGCCGCCACCGCCGGGCTGTCCGCCTCCGCCGCCTCCAGACATTCCGCCTCCGCCTTGCATGCCACCGCCGCCTCCGAAGAGACTGCCGAACAGGCCGGAGGAAGAATCTGTGCTGTCTACAGTAGCGATGGTGTAGTAGATCTTCTCGCCCTCTTTAACGCCGGACTTGATCTCCGTGTATGTGCCGTCGGTTGAACCAAGCGTCACTTTCGTCTGCTTATATGTGCCAGGGTTGCTGCTGTCCTCTGTATATACATAGGAGGAGCCGTCATTCGCCGTCATAATGGAATCACTGAGAACGGTCACAGCATCCTTGGCATCTGTGACGGTCTGGTCCACCTCTGCTGTCATGCCAACCAGTACGTCGATGTCGGGAACGAATTCGACCTCTGCATTGAAGTATGCGATGCTGCTGCTGTTGGAGCCGACCATGTCGATGGAGCTGACTGTACCCTTGTAATCTTTGTCGAGCGCATCGACATGTACAGTCACTGTATCGCCAACCTTAAGATTGCTGATGTCGTACTCGCTGACGGAGATGCTGACTTTCATCTTGTCATAGTTCGTGATCGTGGCAAGGCTCGTTGTTGAGGAGACCTGTGTGATGTCTCCAACGGATACATCGAGAGAAGTGATTTCGCCGCTGATCGGTGCTGTGATGACGTAATCGTCGAGGGACTCCTCCAGCTTATCCAGCTGCAGCTCATTGACAGTGTTATCGCCATTCGCCTTTGCCTGCTCGATCTGCAGCTTATAGCTCTCGAGCTTCTGCTTGTTGGAGTTGACTGTACTGTTGTAGCTGTCAACGGCGCTCAGGTAGCTGTTCTGTGCATGAATGAGCTTGTCATAGAGCTGGGTCAGGCTGTTTTCCTCATTCTGCTTGGCCGCCTCATAGTTGGTCTGTGCGGTCTCGTAGTTCTGCCTGGCCTGATCCTCACTCAGCTGTGCGGAGTCGATCTGCTGATCATACTCGAAGGAATCAAAGTCATCGGTGTCGCCGTTCTTGTCCTCGTACTCATCCTCCGCATGACTTAAGGCATCCTGTGCCTGATCAGTGGAGAGTTCCTTAGCCTGCAGCTGCTGGTAGGCACTCTGTACGGACTGAATGGCGTTCAGAATGGTGGAGCTGAGCTGTTCGTTGTTGAGCGAAACCTCATTGTTGTAGGCCTGCTGTGCACTGACGAGCTCTGCAAATGCACTGTCTACGCTGCTCTGTGCCTGCTGTTCGGAGGAATCGAGTCCGTTATCGATATTGGATTTAAGGTTGTCGTAGTTCTGCTGTGCAGCTTCGACACTCAGTTTATTGTTGGTCGCAGAGGAGTTGATGCTGGCCTGTTTTTCCTTAATAGACTCCTCTACATCAGAGGTATCGAGCCTGGCAATGGTATCGCCTTTTTTGACGGTATCACCTTCCTTGACATCGACCTCGGTGACCTTGGCGCCGGAGACCGCTGACATAACGGACTGGGAGCTGACTGCCTCAATCGTGCCGGTGAAGGAGAGGGACTCTGTGATATCACGCTTCGTTGCAGTATCCTCTTTGTACTCCACCTTGCTGCTGTTCTTCATCCGCTTGTAGACATATCCGCCGATCAGCGCAGCAATGATGAGCAGGATCACCCACTTGATCCACTTTTTCTTCTTTCTGGGCCTGAAAGAATCCTTGTCCTTCTTCTTTTTCTTCGGGAGCTTTCCGCCGCTCCCGCCGCTCTGCGCAGGTGCCGGCTCTTTCTTTTCGTCAGCATCTGAAGCGGCCAGTGCACTGTTGTCCGCTGTCTCTTCTGCTGCGGTCAGAGCGCCGGATTTTTTCTCTGCGTCGTCTGCAGAAGTCATGGCACCTGTATTCTCTGTGCTGTCTGCTTCCGCCAACTCTGTGTCGAGGACGTTTTCTATTGTCCCGATTGCGATCCCATCTGCCATTTTCCAGTCTCCACCTGAATCAAAATATCATGAACTGGATAGCATGGTAACAATCAAAACCAAATTAAACCTTAATATAATTTTCAGCTTCGTAAGATATGCATTAAATATCGAAGAGCTCAATGTAAATGAAAACACCGGGAACAAGCCAAAACTTGCTTCCGGTGTTCTTCTTATCGGCCGGTTCTTCTCTCCTCCAGCCTCTTTAATCTCCTCCGCTGTCTCGTAAGCGCAAAGATAAGGACAACATCTGCACCTGCCCAGGAGAACGGCTCCGCCAGCATGATCGAGATGCTGCCGATCATCTTCGTGACCGCAAGCGCCATGACCGCCCTGATGACAAACTCCACAAACCCCGAAATCATGGGGGAAAGCGTATCTCCAAGTCCCGTCAGCGTATTCCTCGTCACATGCAGAATGTATAGAACAGAGAGCGGAATGCTGAGAATCTTCAGATAAAGACTGGCCACATAAAAGGCCGATGCATTCTTCTCCGTATCCGTAATAAAAAGAGAGATAATGCCTTTACCGGCAAAGAGGCATACTGCCGTGATCAATGCCGAAGTTGCAAGTGCGATGATGACCGCATCCCTGTAGCCTCTGCGGATCCTGGCAGCATCCCCCGCGCCGTAATTCTGCCCCACATAGGTCACCATGGCGAAGCCGTATGAGATGGCCGCCATCTCGAGAACAGAATACAATTTGTTCGTCGCCGTATAGCCGGCCACATATTCCACACCGAATGTATTTTCAACGGAGGCAACAATAAGGCCGCCGATGCAGATCAGCATGTTGGACAGGACCAGCGGCATGGCCAGCTGCAGGAGACGCACATCCATTTCAGCGCTTCCCCTGAAATCCTTCCTGTGAATGCGCAGGATCGGGATTCGCCGAAGAGCCCAAAGGCAAAAGAGTCCGGAGGAGAGCTCCGAGAGCGCCGTCGCAAAGGCAGCGCCGAAGAGTCCCCAGTGAAAGACCGCAACAAAGAGAAGATCCAACACTATGTTGCCGGCGGAGGCGATGGCAATGCCGACAAGGGGTGATCTTGAGTCCCCCACTGCGCGCAGCATACTCGCCGTCATGTTGTAGAGCATCATAAACGGAATGCCCAGGAATAGCGTCCGGATATACAGCGCCGCGTCATACCGGATCGCAGCCGGCGTGTTGAGGAAATGCAGCACAAACGGAATGGCGCCCTCCGCCGCAAGGAACAGAACAATCGTGATCAGGATACTGAGGCGCACAGATCTTGCGAACACATTCCGCATCCGGTCGTAATCTCCGGCCCCGTAATACTGTGCCACCTTGATGGAAAAGCCCTGCGCCGCCGCCTGCACCAGCACCAGAATCATGTAGGTGTACCAGTCTCCCGACCCCACAGCCGCCAGCGCATTCACACCGATGAGCCTGCTGACGATCAGCGCATCCACCAGCGTATAAATCTGCTGGAACATATTGCCGAGCATCAGAGGCACCGCGAACAGAAAGATCAGCTTCGCCGGCCTTCCCACCGTCATGTCCTTCCCATTGTTCGTCTGTCCCTTCTCCGCCAATTTACTCCTCCTGTCAGTAATTCACGTCTCATTTCCTACTATTGTACTATAATTACCTAATTTTGTCCTGAGGACGCTTATCCGGGAGCAGGGTTCCCTTCGGCCCGCTCCGACATAATACCGCTTGGCCAGGACAGGAGTGCCCTCGGCCCGCTCCCGCTACATTGACTTTCGTCACGTTACTAAGCTCGTGAGGGACCTCGCTAAGTAACGACGAAGTCAAAGTGCACTCGGGCACTTCCTGTCCTGGCCTGCGCTGGATTATTGAACTACGAAAACAGGTATTTGTAAATCAAGAACTAAGTTAAGGAATAACAGCAGCAAATAAAGCATAAGCGAATTTCATGAGCGAACTTTTATGCAGAGAGCCTCGGCCGAGGGTACTCCTGTCCTGTCCAAGCGGTATTTAAGACACAGAGAAAGGGACCCCGCTTTCGCGGAGTCCCCTTCAGTATTATCAACCGATAGCAGAACCGGGAATTACTTGCCCAGCTGCATATCATTGTTGCCGGAAGCCGTCTCAAACATCTCGATCATGTTGATCGGATCGTTGTAATCAGCCAGCCATCCCTCACGGGCTACATCAAAGTTGCCGCTCTTGCGGTCATTGATGAATGTCTGCCAATCCTCAACGGAGATATCCATGGAGATGCCGATCGCTGCCAGATCCTGCTGGATGGCCTGTGCAACACCCTCGTGTGCCGTGCCCTCGTTGGTCAGGTAGTTGATGTGCAGAGGAGTGTCAGAGGAGAGCATTCCGGAGTCGTCGAACTTGTAGCCGGCGTACTCGAGGAGCTTCTTTGCCTCTTCTGTATTGGCGTCACCAGCAACAGAAAGATCCTGATAATAGCCGTCATCAACAGGATATGTATAAGCGTCATCGTTCTTCTTGAACTCTCCGCCATGGCCGTCGCTCATGCCGACAGGAATGAAGGAAGTAGCAACCTTCTGCTCTGTCTGGCCGACAGTGTCAACGATGTACTGACGATCGATCAGGAGACTGATTGCGCGGCGCATAGCAGCTGCCTGGTCAACAGTCTTGCCCTTGAACATATCGGACTTCACGTTGAAGCCTACATAACTGAAACTTCCCACATGGGAAATGCCAATGAACCTTGAAAACTCAATAGTTTAGCCGATAAAAAAGGCGCTAGCCCGTTCTTTTGGTATAATAGATTCGACGAAAAACCAATCACACCATCAG
>Ga0256406_1000256_pt1 | contig 100614 bp, 89 predicted proteins | sample RumenRJG_03DNA_FD_185986 | JGI IMG/M metagenome (GOLD analysis project Ga0256406, IMG submission 185986) | Bovine rumen microbial communities from Lethbridge, Alberta, Canada - RJG_03 | ecosystem: Host-associated > Mammals > Digestive system > Stomach > Rumen | place: Canada: Alberta...
AATTAAAGAGAAACTAGGATGGATGAGTCCTGTTCAATACAGGCTTAAACTCTTGGCTGCATAAAAACAGCGTAGCAGCCAAAACACTGCTACGCTTAAAAAGTCTAACTTTTTGGGGTCACCTCAAACCAGTAGGGAGGGTATTTTTATGCGCTACAGCTATAATTACAAGAGGAAATCGGTGCGAGCGAAGGGGCTTAAGCATATAAAAAAACAAAAATAGGAATTTAATCGGTGCGAGCGAAGGGGCTTAAGCATATCAATAGCCAAAAATAGGAATTTAATCGGTGCGAGCGAAGGGGCTTAAGCATATCAAACACCAAAAATAGGAATTTAATCGGTGCAAGCGTAGTGGATTAAGCATATCAAAGAGCAAAAATAGGAATTTAATCGGTGCAAGCGCAGGGGATTAAGCATATCAAAAACTCAAAATAGGAATTTAATCGGTGCGAGCGAAGGGTATTAAGCATATCAAAAAACAAAAATAGGAATTTAATCGGTGCGGGCGTAGGGGATTAAGCATATCAAAGAGCAAAAATAGAAATTTAATCGGTGCAAGCGATAGGACATTAGCATATCAACACGGCATTATCTAATCCATATCCCGGAAAGGTAATTGCTATCCTCTTCCTGAAAACAAGCGAATAAATAAATACAAAGAGAAATGGTGTGCATAGAAAAATGACCATACCTCATACGAAGTATGGCCATTCTTTAAACACTCATTTTGATATTTATTCTGTTAAGTAAAAAAACATTATGCTTTCTTGTATTCCATGAGATTTGCTCTTGAAAGTACAGTTCTTAATGCGGATCCGGCTAAATCAGCGGCTATAACGGAAAGAATATCCTTTACAGCGAATGGAAGTGCCACGAGAGAGAAGGACTTTAAAAATGAGATATTTGCAAGGATGGCATACTGTAAAGCTCCAAGTATATAAACAGCTGTAAGTCCTAAAATACCGGCTATAATGGAAATGACAAATCCCTTCTTACCTCCGGAATATCTTATTGATAATCCTGAAACAGCTGCAAGGATAATAAAACCAAATATGAAGCCGCCTGTAGGTCCAAAGAGGACTCCAGGACCAGACACGAAGCCTGCAAAAACGGGTATTCCTATAAGTCCCAGAAGGACGTAAATAGCAGTGCTTGCTGCACCGAGAGCGGCACCTAGTGAATATCCGGCAAGTGCCATCGTGAATGTTTGAAGTGTGATAGGTACTCCTGTTGGTGTTGGAATTTGAAGAACCGAAAGAACGGAAACAACAGCGGCCATCATTCCAGTAATTACAATTTTCTTTGTCTTATTCATTTTTTTCTCCCCAACGATATTGTTAAGTTTCTAACACATTATAGCATAAAAAAGATCCGAAATAAGTCATATTCCGGATCTTTTTTTAAATTAATAAAATTATTTTTTTTAATTAAGAAAATTAATTTGATGCATGTTCGAAAGCTGCAAGCTCAGGATGTTCACGCTTTTCTTTTGTATAATTTTCATAGGAAGGACGCTTGTGAACCTCGCTGTTCCAGATCTTATTTGCAACAGGAGCCCATTCCTTGGCATATTCCTGATTCTTTGCTGAAAGCTCTGAAGCTTCCTCAGGCTCTTCCAGATTTGTCTGATGAGCACCTGTTTTTTCAACCATCTCAACAAGAAGATCAGGGTTCTCGAGCATAGGGCAGGGACGAAGATGATTTCTATTGAAAGGCTGTCCTTCATGGTAAGCCATGAAGAGAGGACTTTGCAGCATCTCAAGAATAGTATTATTTTTAATATTTGTATTTGAATAGTGAATGAATACACAAGGTTCTGCATCTCCATTTGCATTTATATGGAAGTAATTTCTTCCTCCGGCAATGCAGCCGCCTACATATTCACCATCGTTCTGGAAGTCCATAGGGAAGAACTGGATGTCACATCCCGGACGTCTTACAGCACGAAGAGTCTTAATGATCTGTTCACGCTGCTCAACTGTAGGAAGAAGATCCATAACAGCGTTCTTTCCTACAGGCATATAGTGGAAGTAGAATCCAAAATGAGCACCCTTGTCAGCGAGCATTCTTAAGAATTTCTCTGATGTAACGGCTTCTATATTTTGTCTGGTATAGCAAATAGAAGTACCGAAGAGAATACCGTTTTTCTTAAGAAGATCCATAGCTTTCATGACTGCGCCATAGTGACCCTCTCCGCGACGTGCATCATTTGTTTCAGGTGATCCTTCGATAGAGAGCATGAATATAAGATTTCCATATTTCTTGATCTGATCACAAAGATCCTGATCAATCAGAGTGGAATTTGAATAAGCTGCAAACTGGCAGTCCTGATGCTTTGCCATAAGTTTCAGGATATCATCCTTCTTTACCATGGGCTCGCCGCCTGTCATCATATAAAGATGAACTCCGAGCGCCTTGCCTTCTGTAACGATCTTATCCATTTCCTCGAATGTAAGGAAGCTCTTATGACCATAAGTACCTGACCAGCAGCCCAGGCAGTGCATATTGCAGGCCTGAGTCGGATCGAAAAGAATGAGCCAGGGGATATTGCAATTATATTTCTCTCTGTTTGCACGGATAGTCTTTGTTCCGTTAAGGAAAGATTCATATCCTAAATTTAAAAGTGTCATCTTTGCAACATTGGGATCTGTTGTCTCGATTATCTCTGTGATCATCTTGATCCATCTGTTGTCTTTATCTTTGACGATCTCTCTTACCTTGTTGAAAGTATCTTTGTTCTTATCATTTCCGATAAATTTTTCTGCAAGATTGATGATCTTCTCGTAGGCTTCCTGCTTGTCTTCGGCATTATGGATATTCTTGAGAAGCTTGTCAATGACAAGACTGACAGCCTGACGTTCAGCAGCATGTGCTAAATTTGCCATTTTTTTCCTCCATTTTTAGAACTACTTAAGCAAACATGTAATAAAAACTGTGTATCTTCTTATTAAAATACATAATTGCTTCTTTTAATTTAATTCGTGATATATTATACTTTAAAAGCTATAGAAACGACACAGACAGAAAAGGTCAAATGTATGAGAATAGGGCATGGATACGACGTTCATCAGCTTGTAGCTAATAGGCCTCTGATAATCGGAGGGGTAAATATTCCTTATGAGAAAGGACTTTTGGGACATTCGGATGCGGATGTTCTTTTACATGCTATAATGGATTCGCTTCTTGGAGCAGCCGGTCTTGGAGACATTGGTCTTCATTTTCCGGACAGCGATGATAAATATAAGGGAGCTGATTCCATGGAGCTTCTAAAGGAAGTTTCAAAATTAGTTTCCGATAAAGGATATCTTATCTCTAATATAGATGCGACTGTTATAGCCCAGGCACCTAAAATGCGTCCCTTTATAGATGACATGAGAAAAAATGTAGCTTCTGTTCTGGAACTTGAAACAGATCAGGTCAATATCAAGGCGACTACAGAGGAAAAGCTTGGTTTCACAGGCCGGGGTGAGGGCATAAGTGCAGAAGCAGTCTGTTTACTTGAATCATTTTACGAAGGCAGCTATGGAGTTTATGACTCTAATATTCCGGCCGGGGGCTGTCAGGCCTGTCCGAGGAATAAGAAGCTTTAGTGATTGATTAATCAAAGAAGGAAACATTAGATATGATCAAAATATATAACACACTTACAAGGAAAAAAGAGGAATTTGTTCCCATAAAAGATGGTAAGGTCACAATGTATGTCTGCGGCCCTACTGTTTATAATTTCATTCATATAGGAAACGCCAGACCCATGATCATTTTTGATACGGTAAGACGTTATTTTATCTATAAGGGCTATGATGTAAATTATGTTTCAAATTTTACAGATGTAGATGACAAGATAATTAAAGAGGCCGTCGAGGAAGGAAGCACTTCCGCGCAGATCTCTGAAAGATATATTGATGAATGCCTTAAGGATATGGAGGGCATGAATATATTGCCCGCAACCACGGCACCCCGCGCCACACAGGAGATTGATGGTATGATCTCCATGATAGAGACCCTGATAGAAAAGGGTCATGCTTATGTTTCGAAAGATGGAACGGTCTATTTCAGGACAAGATCATTCAAAGATTATGGAAAGCTTTCCCACAAGAATATAGATGATCTGGAAGGCGGTCACAGAGATATAAAGGTAAGGGGCGAGGAACAAAAGGAAGATCCTCTGGATTTTGTACTTTGGAAACCCAAAAAGGAAGGAGAACCTTTATGGCCTTCACCATGGTGCGACGGCAGACCGGGCTGGCACATTGAGTGCTCTGTCATGAGTAAAAAATACCTTGGAACCACGATAGATATCCATGCAGGCGGAGAGGATCTTATATTCCCTCATCATGAGAACGAGATCGCTCAGTCAGAAGCTGCCTCAGGTCATCCTTTTGCTCACTATTGGATGCATAATGCTTTCTTGAATATTGATAATAAGAAGATGTCCAAGTCTCTCGGAAACTTTTTTACCGTAAGAGAGATCTCAGAAAAATATGATCTTGCAGTTCTTCGTTTTCTTATGCTGCAGGCTCATTACAGAAATCCGCTTAATTTCAGCAAGGACCTCATGGAATCAGCCGCAAATAGCCTTGAAAGAATAAGAAATTCTTATGATATAGTTTTAGATTACCTGAAGGACTATGATGGAAATGGAGAGCCTGATATAGAATTCCAGACAAAGCTCGACGGGATTCGTAAAGATTTTGAAGACAGCATGGATGATGACTTTAATACAGCCGATGCCATATCAGCTGTATTTAACCTGGTTTCGCTTATTAACCAATCCATTGACTCTAATATTGATAAGGCTGATGCTTATCAGGCTTTTTCTCTTCTTAAGGAGCTTACGGATGTTCTGGGATTGAAGGTCGAGAGAAAGAAAGAGATCCTTGACTCAGATATTGAGGACATGATAGAGAAGAGAAACGAAGCCCGGAAGAACAAAGACTTTAAGACTGCAGACGAGATACGCGACAAGCTTAAAGAAATGGGGATTGTTCTTCTTGATACTAAGGACGGAGTAAAGTGGAAGAAAATGTAAGCCTTAACAAAGCTCTCACAGATTTTTTCGGAGTGGAAGAAAAAGATATAAAGAGTTACAATCCTCTGGCTCTCGCCTTTCTGGGCGACGGAGTATATGAATTTGTGATCCGGACTCTTGTTACAAATGATGGCAACAGATCTCCGGCCAAGCTTCATTATATCTCTTCGTCTATTGTAAAGGCAGCAGCCCAGGCTAAGTCGGCTGACAGGATCGAAGAGTTTCTTACTGACGAGGAAAAAGATGTCATGCGACGGGGGAAGAATGCCAATTCTCCAACCCGATCGAAAAATGCTTCCTTAAAGGATTACAGAAAGGCGACAGGATTCGAAGCTCTGCTGGGATATCTTTATCTTAAGGGCGATGATTGCCGCATTCTTGAAGTAGTGAAATATGGGCTTGGGGATCTCATCAAAGATGGTAAACTTGTTTTATAGGAGTGAAAATGCACGACAGCAGTACAGTTATTATAGGGAAAAATGCGGTATTAGAGGCTTTGAGATCTGGAAAGACGGTCGATAGGATTTTCATACAGGAAGGCAAGAGTGATGCAGCAGTATCTTCAATAGTAAGGCTTACGAAGAAACAGGGAAATGCAGTAATAGATTATGTGCCCAAACAGAGACTTGACGAGATGACAGATGGAGTTCATCAGGGCATTATCGCATATATGGCTGCTTATACATACAGCACTGTGGATGAGATTCTGGCCCTTGCAAGGGAGAAAAAAGAGGATCCTTTCATAATCATTCTTGACGAAGTCGAGGATCCCCATAATATTGGAGCGATAATAAGAACTGCAAATTGTGTCGGAGCTCATGGAGTAATATTACCAAAGCGCCACAGCCCCGGACTTACAGCTGCTGTAGCCAAAGCCAGTGCAGGAGCTATAAGTTATACCAAAGTTGCAAAAGTAACCAATATAACAAGAACGATGGAGGATCTTAAGAAAGAAGGACTCTGGTTCGCTTGTGCAGATATGGATGGTCAGAGCCTCTATAAAACAAATCTCACAGGACCTATAGGACTTGTTATAGGAAATGAAGGCAAGGGAGTCAGTCCTCTTGTAAAAAGAGAATGTGATATGATTGCCTCCATACCTATGAAGGGAGAGATAGAATCCCTGAATGCGAGCGTAGCAGCCGGTATCCTTTCTTATGAAGTCTTAAGACAGAGGAGTATTCAAAATGGAAAATAAGACTCTTTCCGATGAGGCTTTAGTAAAGCTTTCAAGAGAAGGAGACAGTCAGGCAGATTCAGAACTGCTTGAAAGATACAGTCCTGTAGTAAGGCATCTCATAGGTTCTTATTATCTTGTGGACGGCGACCGGGAAGATCTGTTTCAAGAAGGATTGCTGGGCCTTATGAAGGCCGTAAAGACTTATGACATTGATAAAAGCAATAGATTCTATCCTTTTGCGAAGATGTGCATAAATTCACAGCTGATAAAGGCTATAGAGAGATCAAATACCGAGAAAAATCGTCCTTTGAATTCCTACCTTTCCATAGAAGAAAATGGAGCTTTGATAAATGATTATCTCATAGATGAGATAATGGATCCGGAAAGGCTCCTTCTGGATAAAGAAAATTTTGAATTATTAAAGAACGCTATAATAAAAATACTAAGTCCTATGGAGACTGAAGTTTTTACACTTCTTATACAAGGCTATAATTATAAGGACATTGCGGATATTCTGGAAAAAAGTCCCAAGAACATAGATAATGCCATTCAAAGGATAAAGAACAAGGTCAGATCCTCCGGAGGAAAGACAATATGATTTATTTGGATAATGCCGCTACTACCTGCATGTGTCAGGAAGCGGTTCAGAGCATGGAGCCCTTTCTTACAGAAAAGTTTGAAAATCCATCTGCGGTTTATAGAAGATCATCAGATATCAAATTAGATATTTATGATGCAAGACTGGAGATAGCAAATCTTATAAATTCCAGACCCGAGGAGATATTTTTTACCAGCGGTGGAAGCGAGGCTGACAACTGGGCTCTTCAAACAGCAGCCTTTATGGCGATGGAGAATGGGAATACTAATCCTTCGATAATAACAACGAAGATTGAACATCATGCCATACTTAATACTTGTAAGTTTCTGGAACGTATGGGATGTGAGATCACTTATCTTAACGTGGACCGCTATGGTATGGTTGATCCCGAAGAGGTTAGATCCAGCATTAAGGAAAATACAGTACTTGTTTCTGTAATGACAGCAAATAATGAGATTGGAACAATAGAACCTGTTAAAGAGATTGCAGCCATATGTCATGAAAAGGGAGTGCTTTTTCATACAGATGCTGTCCAGGCCGTAGGTCATATAAAGATAGACGTGAAGGATATGGATCCGGATCTTCTGTCATGCAGTGCTCATAAACTTTACGGACCAAAGGGAATTGGCTTCCTGTTTATTAAATCAGGAATTAAATTCGGAGCTTTTATCCATGGCGGAGGACAAGAAAGAGACAGACGTGCCGGGACAGAAAATGTTCCAGCCATAATGGGATTCAAAGAGGCGGCAAAATTTGCCAGGAAGACTCTCGATGAAAGATTCGAGAATGAGACAAGACTCAGAAATTATATGATTGACAGGATACTTGGAGAGATAAGTGATACTCATCTAAATGGAGCTCCATGTATCGAAGAAAATAAACGCCTTCCCGGAAATGTTAATATTACATTTAATAATGTTTCTGCTGAATCTCTTCTTATAAATCTTGATATGGAAGATATTATGGCTTCTGCCGGCTCGGCCTGCTCGGCAGGAGCGGTTGAACCTTCGCATGTTCTTATGGCGATAGGTCTTGATGAGGGAAGCGTAAGATCGACGATTCGTTTTTCTCTCGGTAAGGATAATACAAGAGAAGATATAGATAAGACAGTTTTTGCTTTAAAGCTGATATGTGAATCAATAAGAAAAAATGGTAAATAAGGCAGAACATAAATTATGTTTTAAGGCCTTTTTCCTGAAATAGAAAGAAGATCTATGGGAAAAAAAGTTGTAGTAGGGATGTCCGGAGGAGTCGATTCTTCGGTTGCTGCCTATCTTCTTAAGAAAGAGGGATATGATGTCACAGGTGTCACCCTTCGTCTTTGGCAAAGCGAAGAGCAGGCTGTCCTTGAAGATCAGGGCGGCTGCTGCGGGCTTTCCGGAGTGGAAGACGCAAGACGCGTCTGCCGCTATCTTGGTATTCCTCATTACGTATTTAATTTTAAAGACGAATTTCGTAAATATGTCATAGATGATTTCATAGATAATTATGTCAAAGGCTGTACGCCAAACCCCTGTATTCTCTGTAACAAATACTTAAAATGGGGGCTTATGTATAAAAGGGCTTCAGAGATCGGAGCCGATTATATAGCCACAGGTCATTATGCAAGAATAGAGAAGCTTCCTAACGGACGCTATACGGTAAAGAATTCGCTTGCTGACGATAAAGATCAGACTTATGTCCTCTATAATTTGTCTCAGGAACTTTTAGAGCATACTCTTCTTCCAATAGGAGATTATGATAAAAAGGAAATAAGAGAGATAGCCGAAAGAGAAGGCATTCCGACTGCCAGAAAGAAGGACAGCCAGGATATATGTTTTATTCCTGATCATGATTATAAGGGATATATAAAAAATGAAGCCGGAGAAAGACTTAAAGGAAAAGGAAATTTCGTAGACAGGGAAGGCAATGTTCTGGGAACCCATACCGGTATCACCGATTATACTATTGGTCAGAGAAAGGGACTGGGACTCTCAATGGGGAGGCCTGTCTTTGTTACGTCAATAAATCCGGATGACAATACCGTGGTTATAGGAGACAGCGAAGATCTTTTATCAAAGAAAGTCTATTTTAATAATGTAAATTTCATGGGTGATCCGGAGATTGTTCCAGGGAAAAAGTACATGGGCAAAGTAAGATATTCGAGCCGGGATTATCCTCTTACAGCAGAAGAAGTTTCGAATGGCATATACAGGGCAGATTTCATGGAACCTGTCAGAGCGGCGGCTCCCGGTCAGGCAATAGTTCTGTATGATGATGATCATGTGGCACTCGGCGGTACCATAATGAGACCGCCCGGGGAATGACAATAAATTATCAAATAGACTTGAATTATTGCATAAAATTGGGTAATATTTGTTGTGGCTGAGTGATTCAGCATATTGATAATATTTTTAGGAGGAATTAATTATGGCAGTAAGAGTCGCAATTAATGGATTTGGTCGTATAGGTCGTTTGGCATTCCGTCAGATGTTCCAGGCAGAAGGATTCGAGATCGTAGCTATAAACGATCTTACAAGCCCTGAAATGCTTGCATACCTTCTTAAATACGATTCTTCACAGGGAAGATATGCTAAGGCAGATACAGTTACATTTTCAGATCATTCCATTACTGTAGATGGAACAGAGATCGAAATCTACAAAGAAGCTGATGCTCATAACCTTCCTTGGAAGAAGCTTGATATCGATGTTGTTCTTGAGTGCACAGGCTTCTATACATCAAAGGCAAAGGCACAGGCTCATATCGATGCCGGTGCAAAGAAGGTAGTTATTTCTGCTCCTGCAGGAGATGACCTTCCTACAATCGTTTATAATACAAACCATGAGACACTTACAGCTGATGACAATATCATTTCAGCTGCTTCTTGCACAACTAACTGCCTTGCACCCATGGCTAAGGCTCTTAACGAACTTGCACCTATCCAGTCAGGTATCATGGTAACTATCCATGCTTACACAGGTGATCAGATGGTTCTTGACGGACCTCAGAGAAAGGGCAATTTCAGAAGAAGCCGTGCAGCTGCTGAGAATATTGTTCCTAACACAACAGGTGCTGCAAAGGCCATCGGACTTGTTGTTCCCGAACTCAAGGGCAAGCTCATCGGATCTGCTCAGAGAGTTCCTGTTCCTACAGGTTCTACAACAATCCTTACAGCAGTTGTTAAGGGCAATGTAACAGTTGATGAAATCAACGCAAAGATGAAGGCTTCTACAAATGAGTCATTCGGATATAACGAAGACCAGATCGTTTCAAAGGATATTGTTGGAATGACATATGGTTCACTTTTCGATGCTACTCAGACAATGGTAGTTCCTACTGGTGATGGAAATACAGAAGTTCAGGTAGTTTCATGGTACGATAACGAGAACTCATTCACATCTAATATGTGCAGAACTATCAAGTACTTCGCTAAGTTCCTTAACAAATAATCAGGGCTTAAGCAGCCAATACTTTCTGGATTACAGAGGGTCCGGTCTTAATAAGTTGGACCGGATCCCCTTTTTTTAAATACTAATAAAGGAGAATTCTTATGGCATTAAATAAGAAAACGATTGATGATGTCGATTTCAAAGGAAAAAGAGTTCTTTGCCGCTGTGATTTTAATGTACCTCTTATAGATGGCAAGATCACAGACGAGAACCGTCTTGTAGCTTCACTTCCTACAATAAAGAAGATCGTTAATGACGGAGGAAAGCTCATCCTCTGCTCACATCTCGGAAAACCCAAGGGAAAAGTAGTTCCTGAGCTTTCGCTTAGTCCCGTTGCAAAGAGACTTTCAGAACTTTTAAATCAGGAAGTTAAATTTGCTAAAGATGACAATGTTGTCGGCGACAATGCGAGAAAAGCTGTTGAGGAAATGAAGGATGGAGATATTGTCCTCCTTGAAAATACACGTTTCAGAGCCGAAGAGACAAAGAATGAAGATAGTTTCTCAAAGGATCTTGCTTCTCTTTGCGACATATATGTTGATGATGCTTTCGGAACAGCCCACAGAGCTCATTGCTCAAATGTAGGTGTTACAAAATATGTCAACACCTGCGTTGTTGGATATCTTATCCAGAAGGAGATCAAATTCCTTAATAATGCAGTTGAAAATCCGGAGCGTCCTTTTGTAGCCATCCTCGGTGGAGCAAAGGTTGCTGATAAGCTTAATGTTATCAATAATCTTCTTGAAAAATGTGATACACTTATCATCGGCGGCGGAATGGCTTATACATTCATCAAGGGCCAGGGACATGAAGTAGGAAAGTCTCTTGTAGATGATACAAAGATCGACTATTGCATGGAAATGGTAAAGAAGGCAGAAACACTTGGCAAGAAGCTTCTTCTTCCTGTTGATGTAGTTGCCGCTGATAACTTCCCTGATCCTATCGACAAGCCTGTTCCTACAGAAGTTTATTCTATAGAGAATATCCCTGCTGACAAGGAAGCACTTGATATTGGCCCTAAGACAAGAGAGCTTTATGTTGAGGCTGTTAAGTCTGCTAAGACAGTTGTCTGGAATGGCCCTATGGGAGTGTCAGAGAACCCTTCATTCGCAGAAGGAACAGTTTCTGTTGCACAGGCAATGGCAGATTCTGATGCCATCACTATCGTAGGCGGTGGTGATTCCGCAGCAGCAGCAAACAATTTAGGCTTTGCCGACAAGATGTCACATATCTCAACAGGCGGTGGTGCCTCACTTCAGTTCCTTGAGGGCACACCTCTTCCCGGAGTAGAAGCTATCGACGACAAATAATTTTTCAAGAAAGGCTTGGACAAATGTCAAGAAGAAAGATAATTGCCGGAAACTGGAAGATGAATGAGACTCCCAGCGAGGCCAGAGCTCTTGTAAAGGAGCTTATCCCGCTCGTAAAGAACGATGATGTTGATGTTGTTTTCTGCGTACCTGCAATTGATATCATTCCGGTGAAGGAAGAGACAAAGGGAACAAATATCCATGTCGGAGCAGAGAATCTTTATTTTGAAGAGAGCGGCGCATATACAGGTGAGATCTCTCCCGCAATGCTTGTAGATGCCGGTGTGGAATATGTTATTATCGGACATTCTGAAAGAAGAACATATTTCGCAGAGACTGATGAGACAGTCAACAAGAAGATCTTGAAGGCATTCGAGCATGGACTTACTCCCATTGTCTGCGTAGGTGAGTCACTTGATCAAAGAAAGCAGAACATCTACATAGAGTGGATCAGAATGCAGGTTAAGAAGGCATTCGTAAATGTAAGCCGTGAAAATGCTGCAAATTCTGTTATTGCTTATGAACCCATCTGGGCAATAGGAACAGGCGAGACAGCTTCCAGCGACCAGGCAGAGGAAGTCTGCAAGGCTATTAGAACTGTCATCGGCGAAATCTACGATGAGGAGACAGCATCTAAGATCAGGATCCAGTACGGCGGTTCTGTAAAGCCCGGAAATGCAAAGGAACTCTTCATGAAGCCCGATATCGACGGTGGTCTTGTTGGAGGAGCATCTCTCAAGGCTGATTTTGGCGGAATAGTTAATTATTGATTTAAAAAATGGGAAAAGGCAAAGTAAAGCTTTGCCTTTTTTCTTTTTTCATGTGGTGTTTAATGAAAAGATCTTTATTTATATTATTCCTGGCCGCTATGACAATATTTGTTTCATGCGGCAGGACAAATAAGTCTGGCAATGCCGTAAAAAGCATTGATAAAACAAAAGAAAAGACTGACGATAAAAATACAGATTATTCTAATATGTCTGATAATGAACTTGAGGTGGCCACATATGACGGAGACGGCAAGGCTGCCATTACCCTGGGGCAGAGATTCGATTATGGATTGAATGACGAATCACAGGACTTCAGCAAGGCATTCAAGTGGTATAGCAAGGCTTCAGAACTTGGCGAAAGCCGTGCATATGTTTATCTCGGATATCTTTATATGAATGGATTAGGCTGCGACAAGAGCCTTGATACTGCCGCCGCTAATTTTAATAAAGCTATAGAACTCGGTGATAATGAAGGTTACAGTGGACTCGGAAGGATGTATCTCATCAATCGTGACATGACTGATGCTGAATCAAATTGCTATTATAATATAAGGCGTGCCAGTGATTCGGGTTCTGTAATGGGAAAATATCTTCTTGCCTTTCTTTATGAAACGGGATACGGAGTCGGCAAGGATCTTGAAGAAGCAAAGAAGCTTTATAAAGAAAATGCCGATAAGAATTTTAATGGAATTTCGGTTTATAATACATATCCTTATACGGAGTCTGCTGTAAGACTCGGTATACTCTATTCAGGTCAGGATGCGTCTGATGATGAGAAGAAAGAATGCATGCAGTATTTTAACAAGGCAGCTCAAAAGGGCAGTGCCGAAGGCTCTTATTATTGCGGTGCTGTTTTGCAGTCTGGCGTAGGAACTGACAAGGACTATAATGAGGCCGTAAAATATTATTCAAAGTCTGCTGAGAAGGGCTATGCCCCGGCGATAAATCAAATGGGCTACCTTTATTTTAATGGTTATGGTGTGGACCAAAGCGTCTCAAAAGCCGAGTATTATTTCAAGCTGGCTGCTGCTCAAGGTTATGCACCGTCACAGATAAATCTGGGTTATATTTACGAGAATGGTATAGGTGAGGCAGTAAATCTTGATCTGGCAAAACAATATTACCAGCTTGCTGAAGATCAAAATTACAGCGGAGCTGAAGAAGCTGTCACCCGTGTCGATACTCTTATAAATACAACAAGTACTGTATCAGAAAACTAGTTAGATTTTTTAAGAAAGGGACCAAAAATGTATCAGGAATTCAGACCAGTCAAATCCGGTAAGGTAAGAGAAGTATACGATATCGGAAAAGACCTTGTTATGGTAGCTACAGACAGGATATCAGCATTTGATGTTATCCTGAAGAATAAAGTAAAAGACAAGGGAGTGGTTTTAAACCTGATGTCCGATTTTTGGTTTTCTTTTACCAAAGATATAGTTAAAAATCACGAGATCTCAATAGATGTTAATGATATGCCTGAGTTTTTTCGTAATGATGAATTCAGAAACAGATCCATGCTGGTAAAGAAATTAAAGATGCTTCCTATCGAATGTATAGTCAGAGGCTATATCACGGGAAGTGGCTGGAAGAGCTATCAGGAAAACAGAACTGTTTGCGGTATTAAGCTTCCGGATGGTTTAAGAGAGTCTGAAAAGCTTCCTGAGCCAATTTTTACCCCGTCAACAAAGGCAGATCTCGGCGATCATGACGAGAATATATCATTCGAACAGTCAATAGACTATCTTGAAAAGCGTTTTCCCGGAAAAGGAAGTGAATACGCCGAGAAGATCAGGGACTACACTATACGGATCTATAAGAAATGCTCAGATTATGCCGAAACCAGGGGAATTATAATAGCTGATACAAAACTTGAATTCGGACTTGATGAGAATGGAGAAATAGTTTTAGGAGACGAGATACTTACTCCGGACAGTTCAAGATTCTGGCCTTGTGATGGATATGAGATCGGAAAGAGTGAACCTTCATTCGATAAGCAATATGTAAGAGATTATCTTAAAGCTAATCCTGACTGCGACTATCTCCTTCCGGATGATGTGATAGATAAGACTATTGAAAAATACCGTGAGGCATATGAGATGCTTACCGGAAATAAACTTTGATCTTGACGGAGGTATGATGAAATATCCAGATTATGAGGAGACAGGCCTCGGTGAAGAGTGCGGTGTGATCGGCATCTATGACCTGTCCGGTGAAGATGTTTCGTATCAGCTGTATTCGGGCCTTTTTTCCCTTCAGCACAGAGGGCAGGAGAGCGCCGGTATAGCTGTCGCAGATACAGAAGCTCCCTATGGAAATATCTCTTATCACAAGGACATGGGACTTGTGAATGAAGTTTTTACAGAAGAAGACGTGGAGAGGCTTAAAGGAAATATCGGAGTCGGCCATGTCAGATATTCTACTGCAGGAGCCAGCAACCGCGAAAATGCCCAGCCCCTGGTCTTAAATTATGTAAAAGGAACCTTGGCTCTCGGTCATAATGGAAATCTTATTAATGCAAATGAGCTTAGAAAGATGCTCTCCATGACGGGAGCTATCTTCCAGACTACCATAGATTCGGAGACTATAGCCTATCTCATAGCCCGTGAACGCCTCACAACGAAAAATGTCGAGGAAGCCGTAGTAAAAACCATGAAATATCTTAAAGGTGCTTATTCGGTAGTCCTTATGAGCCCGAGGAAGCTAATAGGTTTCCGTGATCCTAATGGTTTTCATCCCCTTGTTTTAGGGAAAAAAGGAAGCCTGTATGTTCTTGCATCAGAGACTTGCGCTCTTGATACAATCGGGGCCGAATATATAAGAGATGTAGAGCCAGGAGAAGTTGTTACAATAACTGAAGAAGGCATAAAGAGCGACAAGACCAATCAGCTTGATCCATCGGAAAGAAAGAGATGTATTTTCGAATATATTTATTTTGCGCGTAATGATTCATATATAGACGGCTTAAGCGTTTATAATGCGAGACTAAAGGCCGGAAGCTTTCTGGCAAAGGATTCGGCTGTAGATGCGGATCTTGTAGTAGGAGTGCCGGAGTCCGGAAATGCAGCAGCACTAGGATTTTCTATTGAATCCGGTATACCCTATGGCCAGGCTTTTGTAAAAAATACTTATGTAGGCCGTACCTTCATAAAGCCGAAACAAAGTGCCAGGGTATCAAGCGTAAGAGTTAAATTGAATGCCTTAAAGGAAGTCGTCCGAGGGAAAAGGATAGTCATGATCGATGATTCCATAGTAAGAGGAACAACATCTGCAAAGATCGTGAAGATGCTTAAGGATGGTGGCGCAAAGGAAGTACATGTGAGAATATCTTCCCCGCCTTTTCTCTGGCCCTGTTACTTTGGAATAGATGTTCCGGGGCGTGAACAGCTTATTGCCTACAAACATACGATTGAAGAGATAAGAGAAATAATAGGAGCCGATACATTGGCTTATCTTAAGCCTGAGAGGCTGCCTCAGATGGTTGATGGTCTTCCCATATGTACCGGCTGTTTTACAGGAAAGTATCCCATGGATCCGCCAAGGGAAGACATACGCGGCAAATATGACAGATAGGAGAAAGCCAGTAAAATGAGAGAAGATGAATATATAAGTCCGCTTCAGGAAAGATATGCAAGCAAGGAAATGCAATATGTTTTTTCCGAAAACAAGAAATTCAGAACCTGGAGAAAGCTCTGGATTGCGCTTGCAGAAACCGAAATGGAGCTCGGGCTTAAAGGTGATGACGGAAAAGCTGTGATCACTCCCGAAATGATCGAAGAAATGAAAGAACATGCCGACGACATCAATTACGAGACGGCACGTGCCAGAGAAAAAGAAGTTCGTCATGATGTAATGAGCCATGTCTATGCTTTCGGCAAACAGTGCCCTAAGGCAGCAGGTATAATACATCTTGGAGCAACTTCCTGCTATGTCGGAGATAATACCGACATTATAATAATGCGTGATGCATTAGTGATAATAAGAAAAAAGCTCATAAATGTGATAAATGAGCTTGCTTCTTTTGCAGACCGCTATAAGGATCTTCCAACACTTGCATTTACACATTTTCAGCCTGCTCAGCCTACCACAGTGGGAAAGAGAGCGACTTTATGGATAAATGAATTTATGATGGATCTTAACGATCTTGAATATGTTCTTTCGAGCCTTAGACTTTTAGGCTCCAAAGGAACGACAGGTACTCAGGCAAGTTTTAAGGAACTTTTCAAAGGGGATGACGAGATCATAGATAAGATCGACCCTATGATAGCTGAAAAAATGGGTTTCCCGGGCTGTGTACCTGTATCCGGCCAGACTTATTCAAGAAAGACAGATACCAGAGTTCTTAATGTTCTTGCGGGAATTGCGGCTTCAGCTACAAAGATGTCAAATGACATCCGTCTTCTCCAGCATCTTAAGGAAGTAGAAGAGCCCTTCGAAAAGAAGCAAATCGGTTCATCAGCCATGGCGTATAAGAGAAATCCTATGAGAAGCGAGAGGATAGCATCTCTTTCAAGATTTATAATTGTTGATGCTCTTAATCCTGCCATAACATCATCTGTTCAATGGTTCGAGAGAACTCTGGATGATTCTGCCAATAAGAGACTTTCGGTTTCAGAAGGCTTTCTGGCATGCGATGGAGTTCTTGATCTTTGCCTTAATGTTGTAGACGGACTGGTTGTCTATCCTAAGGTCATAAGAAAGCATCTTATGAGTGAGCTTCCTTTTATGGCAACAGAGAACATAATGATGGATGCTGTCAAAGCAGGCGGAAACAGACAGGAAGTCCATGAGGAGATAAGAGAGCTCTCCATGAAAGCCGGAGCCAATGTAAAGGAAAATGGAGGTGAAAATAACCTTCTCGACCTTATTGCAGAAGATCCTAAATTTAATCTGACAAAGGATGATCTTGCGAAAACAATGGATCCTTCACTTTATGTAGGCCGCGCTCCCCGCCAGGTCGAAGTCTATTTGAGAACTGTTGTAAATCCTGTTCTCGAAGCCAATAAGGATATTTTGGGAGAGAAAGCTACTATAAATGTCTGATTTTATTAAAGGACAAATCTTTGTAAATTTCTTGCAATAAAAGGCAGTAAGATCGTGATTGAAAGTAAGAAATTCGTAAAAGTTCACAAAGGTTTGGTTTTTGATAAAGCCTTTGACTTCAGGATCTTGTAAAACTACACAAAAAATATTACTCAAAACTGTAAAAATATATTAAACTTTTCAAAAGTGTGTCAACTGGCATTGTTGGCACACTTTTGCTATGCTATAAAGGCTTTGTGCGAAATTAGAAGGGTGATTTTTGCTGATACGCACAGAGGTTTACATATTTTTTGTGGGAGGTAATTATGAAAAAGAGAGTGTTTCGGCGAGTGCTGACACTTGCCATGGCTGTGTTCATGGGGGCATCTTTGATATGCCCAAATCCAGGCATGGTCACCCATGCTGAGGATGTTCGGCATGTCTGGAAAGAAGTGGATCCTAGTGAAGTATCAAAAGAAGACAGGGTCGCAATAGCGGTAAGCACAGGGGATTTTACATATGTGCTTCCAAGTCAGAAGACTTCCAAGGCACCACAAGCTGTCGTGGCAGATCTTAAGGATAATGAACTAACGATCCCTAATGGATCCGACAGTGATTATGCTTTCAATATTACAAGGGAATCAGAAAAGACCGATTCTTCTGACGGAAGCGGTATACTTCAATATTATTCCATTAAATCGGGAAATGATTCTTTATTTCTTACGGCCAAAAATAATGGAGTAAGAATTGGTGATCCCGGCACTAATTTGTCAGGAAGCAGATTTACTATCGAATCAGGATATCTTTCTGCCATTGATTCTAATAATCAAAGAAGATATTTGGGTGTTTATAATAAAAGCGACTGGAGATGCTATAATAATACAACATCAAATATAGCCGGACAGACAGTTTCTTTTTACAAGCTTTCAGATACTCTTGCACAAGATAAGCCTGATGAAACGGAAGTTAATAAGAAGTGCGGCAATGTCTCTGCCTCTATTCCCCAGGGGAATGTAAAGAAAGGAACTAGTGTAGCACTTTCTACAGATACAGAGAATGCAACTATTTATTACAATACGAATGGCAGCGAAAATTATTCTCCTTTTGACAAGGATCACCCGATTGTCATAGATGGAGATACTGATATTTATGCCTATGCAGCTCTTGACGGATATGAGAACAGTGACAGAGCCATCTTCTCATATAAAGTCGAGAAAGAAGAAAAGGAAGACCTATCATCTTCTACCAAAGGGAAATTACTTACAAGAGAGCTCTATGATGGAGACCAGCTTGTCATTTACTATCCTAAGGACAATGCAGTTCTTACAGGAGAGATAAAAAAGAATAAGTTAGCTTCAAGCAAAATTAAGACTTCGGATGATGGAACTCTTGAAACAAAAGGAACAAAAGCTCTGGAGCTTACAGCTTGTGATAATGGCAATGGACTTTTTTCCTTTAAAAATTCTGATGGAAAATTCCTTACCGCTGATAAGAGTGGTCTTTCCTTCAAGGATCAGGCTCCGGAAAGCCTCTGGATGCTAAAGGAGGGAAAAGCCAAGGGAGATTACTATATAGTTAATGCAAACTATAAGTTTAAACAAAAAAATCAATATCTCGAATATTGGTCAGGATTTACAACATATTCTTATAATGAGAGTTCGGACGAGAAGTTTGTATTTTCTTTCTATCTTCTGAAAGAAGGAAACAAGAAAGCTCATATTGAGTATGATAAAGAAAAAGTTCTTGAACTGGCTCATTGGGCAGGACAGTGGGGAGAAAGTAAAAGCGCTTCTATCGACGGAAACAGCATTGATGGAGATATATATAATACAAATGATATGCTGGATAAGACAGCCAGATACAGAGCTGTTGTAAATGGTAATGAAATTACGCCTTATACTAAAACCATAAATGGAGAAGTCTCTTCGTACTATATGGGAGGCAGCGGAGTAGGCAGTGGAACAAACGATTTTCTGGAATTTGATCTCTCGTCTCATGGATATGCAAAAATGACTATGTCTTTCAGACTCCGCGTGTCAAGTACTGCGCCTGAATCATTCCAGCTTCAATATTCTATCGACGGAAAGAAATTCTATAATTTTACAAAGGGAAATTATTCATATTCTTATACAGATTATTCGGGCAGTACGCAGACACCGGTAAGTAAAGAAGGTGAAATAAAGGATGGAAAGGCAGAAGGTGCTTTTTGTCCCGGCAAATATGTGAATTTCTCCTTTGATATTCCGGCAGAAGCAGAAAATGCTGACAAATTGCTTATTAGATTTATTCCTTCCGATAAATCTGCGAAAGCGTCCAAGACAGGAAGCAGGGATATAGGTAAAAGTTCTACAATAAGAATAGACACAGTTTCTATAAAGGGACATCCTGTTATAGCTTCTGACTTGACAGGATTTGTAAAGGCAGAGCCCGGCAGCAGCGAGATTGGAATTAATGATTCAATAGGGCTTTCAACCTCTACAGAAGGAGCCGATATCTATTTTTCTCTTAATGATGGAGAATATGAGAAATATGATCCGGCAAAAAAGGTATCTTTCAGTGCTTTGCCTGCAACTATAAGAACTTATGCTGTAAAGGATGGAAAGAAAGATAGCATAAAGACTGTTTATTCATATACTCAGTCAAAGGTAGCATCCGTAAAAGCCACACCTAACGGCGGATCAGTGGCAAAAGGACAGAAACTTACATTGAGATGTGATACAGAAGGCGCCACTATTTGGTATGCATTCAAAGATAAGTCCGATGAATCAGAAGATTACAGCAGCGTATCATGGAATAAATATGAAGGGCCAATATCTCTTGATGATCTTTCAAAAGATGTGCTCGTAAAAGCAGTGAAATCCGGATTTTTAGATTCTTCGATACAGAGACTAAAATTCACAGAGAGATCTAATGACAAATATAATATCTACTTCGGACAGGTTCATGCTCATACAAATATATCCGACGGATCAGGTGATATAGAAGAAGCCTATAAGCATGCAAGCAAAGTAGATAATCTTGATTTTATTGCAATAACTGATCACAGTAACTCGATCGATAATGCCAATACATCCGATATCAATAAGAATGTTGATACAAGTGATGACCAGGAATGGACAAAGGCTCATAAGGTCGCAAAGCAGTATTCGAATGATAAATTCACATCCATTTACGGATATGAAATGACATGGTCAAACGGACTCGGACATATTAATACCTATAATACCAAGGGTTTCCAGAGCCGTACCCAGACCGAATATTCGACATATCAAACTGCTCTTCAAAACTATTACAAGGCACTTAGAAGCGCACCTGACTCAATAAGTCAATTTAACCATCCAGGCACAACATTCGGTGATTTCAGTGATTTTTCCTATTATTCAGAGGAAAATGATTCACTCATCACTATGATAGAAGTCGGAAATGGTGAAGGAACGATAGGTTCTTCAGGTTATTTCCCTTCATATGAATATTATACGAGAGCACTTGATAAGGGCTGGCATTTGGCTCCCACAAATAACCAGGATAATCATAAGGGAAAATGGGGAGATGCCAATACAGCAAGAACAGTAATGCTTGCTGATTCAAATAATGAAGAAGCAATCTATGATGCGATGAGAAATTATCGTATTTATGCGACAGAGGACAATGATCTCTCAATTTATTACACACTTGACGACTATATAATGGGATCTATCCTTGAGAAAGATCAGGTAGGAGACAGCTTAAATCTCTCGGTCGACATCAATGACGCTGACAAAAATGATGCTATAGGCAAGGTCGAAGTAATCGTAAATGGCGGCCAGTCAATAGCCGAGAAGACAGTTGATACTAATGCTGAAAAGGTTTCGTTCAATGTGCCTTCTAAATATTCCTATTACTATATTAAAATCACAGAGGCTGACGGCGACATTGCTGTAACAGCTCCGGTATGGGTAGGAAAGGTAGAAGCTTGCGGAATCAACAAGACTTATACAGATTCGGTATTGCCGGTTTCTGGTGAGCCTTATGATATCAATGTAAATCTCTACAACAATGAGAAGAGCAGCCTGAAAATAGATGATATTGATATCACTCTTAAAGACGTAGATGGAAAAGAAACAACTGTTTTAAAGAAGACCGGACAGGAAGCCGGTATTTCCGAAGTCGCTTCAAACAGCGAAGCTCTGTTAAAGACTGATTTCGTTTATAATTCACCCGGAAAGGTCACATATAATGTAACTGTAAATGCCACCCTTGACGGAGTGAAAAAAGTTTATACAGACAAACTTTCAGCTTCTTATGTGGTACCAGGCATGGTTACCAATGTAATTGTTGACGGAACCCATTACAATGACTATGTTAGTGGCTATTACGGCGGCAATATGGGAGAATTTACAAAGATCTGCGGAAGATCCAACATTAAGGTCAATGTTGAGAAAAACAAGATTACTCCCGAAATGCTTAAGAAATGCAATCTCCTTATAATATCAGCTCCGGCAAAAAAGTCGGGAACCGCAAATGCAGGAGACTACAAAGTAAGCCATTTTGATGAAGAATTCCTGAAAACTGTTGCCCAATACGTAAAAGACGGAGGCTCTGTGATAGTCTGCGGACTTGCTGATTACCAGGATACTAAAGACGGACAGACCGCTACTGAATTGAATAAGCTTCTTTCGGCTATAGGTTCTACCATAAGGATCAATTCCGATGAGGTAATAGATGACAAGAATAACGGAGGTCAGGCTTACAGACTTTATCCTACAAACTTCAATATGGAAAGTCCTTATCTAAAGGATCTTGTGGAAGGACAGAAGTATTCACAATATTCAGGATGTTCTGTTGATGCTTCGGATAAGAAGGGCAATGACTTCGTAAGCGCACCGGTTAAACTCGTAAAGGGTTTTGATACTACATATTCAAAGGATTGCAAGGACGAATCCGGAAAGATAATTGACAAAGTCAATGACAATAAGGGAGATGTGACCTTCCTTGCAGCTCAGAAGACGAAAGCCGGAGGAAATATTTTTGCATCAGGCGGAGTATTCCTGTCCGACTTTGAAGTTAAGGCTGAGATCGACAATAATGCATCTCTTCCTTATGCAAATTACAATATCATTAATAATATTGTAAATTCCCTTAAACAGGAGCTTCCTCTATCAACTATAGCAGAGGCCAGAAAAGGCCAGATGAATGATATCTTCTCTGTAGAAGGCTATGTAACAAGTGGAACCAGCGATAAGAATACAACATTTTTTGATACCATTTATATCCAGGATGAGACCGGCGGAATAGATATTTTCCCTTATTCTGAAAGCGGACTTCTTATCGGGACAAAGATAAAAGTGACCGGTTATGTTTCTCAATACCAGGGGGACAAGGAACTTAAGGTCATGTCTGTGGAGAAACTTGATGATAAACCTTATATAGTTCCTGCAAAGGAACTTAATAATGCATCTGCCATGGACTATGAGACTTACGGCGGATCATTGATAAGGACAAGTGGTAAGGTTACGAGAGTCGACTATGCATCTGATGGAACAACAGTTTCAGAATTCTGGCTCGATGATGGATCAGGAAAAGAAGCTGCAATTTTCATTGATGGATATATATATTCCGCAAAGACTGGAAAGAATACTATTGGAGATTTCGTAAAGCCAGGGAAAATGGTCTCAGCAGCAGGAATCCTCTACATGCATCCTGAAGGCGATTCTGATGTATCAGTTCCTGTACTTCGTGTAAGAAACACAGATGACATTTATTTACAGGAAGACTTTGATACTATAAATGTAAATCCTTCTTCTAACGACAAGGGATCTCTTGCTTCAACTCCTTCAGCTGAAAAGACCGATTTTGTAAAAGCAGATCTTTCCAATAAGACTTCAAAGCCGCTGACAAAGAATATATCTTTAAATAAGGCATCAATAAAAAAAGATAAATCTTTAAAAACAGCTGAAAATGCTTTGAATGAGAATGCTTTGAATGAGAAGAAAGCGGATAATGCAAATACATCTCAAATTGTAACAGAAGATAAGTCAGGAGACAGTTCAGATCTTCAATCCGGATCATCTTCTAATAAGAAAGCAGAGACTAAAAAATCTTCCATAAATCCTGTTCCTGTAGCTCTAGGAGTGGTTGCAGCAGGAGGAGCAGGAGCTGTTATAATTTCCCTGGCAGCAGCAAGTGCAGCTGGAGCAGCCGGAGCAGCCGGAGCAGCAGGTGCAGCCGGTGCAGGAGCAGCCAGTGCCGGAGGATCAGGAGCAGCAGGAGCAATTGGAAAGATAAAAGCAGTTATTAGAAAACTATTTAAAGGATTATTCAAAAAGTAAAAATGAAAAAACAACCGATAATTAAAATCATATCGGCTGTATTGTTTCTGGTCTTAAGTGTCGGCATAATACTATATGCCAACACTGACAGACCAAAATATACGATCACAGAGGACTCCGGCGTGGAATTTGAGACTGCCAGAGTCCTCTCTGTGCTGTCAGACAATACAGTCATTGATAGATCGACAGAAAATGTTAAAAAGGGTGAGACGGAGCTTGAACTAAAGCTTCTCACAGGGCGATACAAGGGCAGTGTATGCAAAGTAACAAATTATTACAGCGCTCTTTACAATGTGGATGTGAGAAAAGGTGACAGGGTCAGCGTCAGGATAGATACAACAGGAAAAGGCAATTATAATGTCAGCATTTATAACTATGACAGGATCCCGCTTCTTATTGGACTTGTGGCTGTTTTTGCCGCAGTCCTTGTATTTCTCGGAGGAAAACAGGGATTAAAGGCTTTTCTTGGACTTATCTATACAGTGGCAGCCATATTTTTTGTACTTGTTCCGCTTGTTCTTAAGGGCTGGGATCCTGTAGTGCTCACAATAGCTATAGTATTTGTAACTTCTACACTTTGCTATATCCTTATAGGCGGTATCCGGAAAAAAACGATTTCAGCTGCACTCGGCTCTCTGGCCGGAGTTCTTCTTGCTGCTCTTCTGGGAAGTCTGGCAGCCCATATAGGAGGAGTCACGACTTTCCAGATGGATGAGGCAGAGGCCCTTCTTCTGGCAAAATCAAACTTCAATATTCATATAAGAGGTCTTTTTACAAGCGGCATTCTTATATCGGCAATCGGAGCTGTAATGGATATTTCAATGTCAATTTCATCAGCTGTTGAGGAAGTCCATAATGCAAATCATGAATTTACATTCAAAGACCTTTTTCGTTCAGGAATGAAGATAGGAAGAGATGCCATGGGAACCATGGCAAATACACTGGTGCTTGCTTATGTAGGAAGCTCACTTAATATGATGATCCTCATTTATTCATATGGAGTTTCCTTCATACAGCTTATGAATACAGATTTTGTTGCGATCGAAATGATAAGATCCATAGCAGGATCAGTAGGAATAATAGGAACCGTGCCTTGCGTTTCATTTATAAGCGCCTATCTTTTTTCCCATGATAAAAGGGAAAAAGCATAGATATTTAAAAAAAGTATTGCATAAAACATTTACAGGTGTTATAGTCATATCTAACATTAGCAACCAATAAACTTGAGTGCTAATTGTATTTGAGAAAATATAAAACAGATGTCTTTGGAGGTATATGATATGACAGTAATACCTGTATACAATATGGTTCTTGTTCCTAATGCAAATAATTACATGAAGATCGATACTTATAAAATGGTCACAGGCAAGGAACCCGTCCTTGATGAGAAGGTCGTTCTGATCCCGATTAAGTCTCATAAGAGTAAGGAGAAGCTGGCAGATGACGATTTTAGAAAAATCGGCGTTACCGGTTACATAAGCGAGGTTTCTTCGGAAAACGGCTATCTTGTCATAAGATCAGAGGAAAGAAGGAATATTGATTCGATCACGGTCTATCAGGATGGAAGTATTGAGCTTTCGCTATCCAGACGCTTTGAGATCCATGATCTGGATAAAGAGGATATGGAAAAAAGGCTCGACAAGATCAAGCGTGAGATCATAGGAACCGTACAGAACGAGAACTTTTCCGCAGTAATAAGGTCTTATGTTGCAGAAATATCCTCGCTTGATGAGGCTGCGGCAATAATTAGTCCCTGGGCAATACAGGGACCCGATGAAAAATACAAGCTTCTTGAAACAGATTCCGATTCTGAGAGAGCATCTCTTGAGGAAAAGCTTCTTTATGAAAATATAGAGATCAACAAGGTAAGTCAGGAGGCTCATGAAGCTGAGGAAGATAATTATCAAAAGCTCTACAGGGAGCAGGCAATTAAGAAGCAGATGGACTATCTGCAAAAACAACTTGATGAAATGCATCCGGACCAGGTATCTGATCTAAGAAAGCTTGAAATCAAAATAAACGAGTCAGGCATGAATGAGGAAGCCAAAAACGAGGCTTTAAGGGTCTTAAGACGCTTAAAGGAAGAAGGACAGAATTCCCAGGAAGCCGGCATGCTTCATGATTATCTTGATTTTGTTACCGGATTAGTATGGAAAAAGGAGGAAGCAAAGGAAATTGACCTGGATGAGGCTTTGAAGGTACTGGATGAAGATCATTACGGATTAAAGAAGGTCAAGAGAAGGATTCTTGAGCAAATAGCAGTAATGAATCTTAAAAGGCAGCAGTCAGGATCCATTCTTCTTTTTGTTGGAGCTCCGGGTACAGGAAAGACTTCAATAGGTAAAAGCATAGCGAAGGCGCTGGGAAGAAAATATGTAAGAGTAAGTCTTGGAGGTGTCCGTGATGAGGCTGATATAAGAGGACACAGAAGGACTTATATAGGAGCCATGCCGGGACGTATCATGGATGGAATCTTTAAGGCTGGAGCTTCAAACCCCGTAATGGTACTTGACGAAGTCGACAAGCTGGGAGAATCCTATAATGGGAATCCTGCAAGTGCTCTTCTTGAAGTACTTGATCCGGAGCAAAATAATACATTTACAGATCATTATATGAATGTACCATATGACCTTTCTGATGTGCTTTTTATATGCACAGCAAATACATTGGAAAGCATTCCCGCACCTCTGTTAAACAGGATGGAAGTGATCCAGTTCCAGGGATATACACCAATTGAAAAGCTAAATATAGCCCGTTCCTTCCTTATTCCTTCCACTCTTAAAAAGACAGGTATAAAGCCTGATGATCTTACAATAACAGATTCTGCGCTAAATAAGATAATAGATGATTATACAAGGGAATCAGGTGTTCGTGGTCTTAAAAAGAGGATCGATACCTTAGGACGTGCGGCAGCCGTTAAATATATAAAGAACAAAGAAGAGAAGATAACTATTACAGAAAATGATCTTCGTGATTACCTTGATATGAGCCCCATGATAGAGAATCATGTAAAGGACAGCGCAGATCCCGGAGTAGTAACAGGACTTGCATGGACCGAGGCCGGTGGTACCATACTTTATATTGAATCTCTTTTTAACAAAGGTGAAGGTGGTGTAAAGATCACAGGGCAACTCGGAGATGTGATGAAGGAATCAGCAGAGATAGCTCTAAGCCTTGTGAAATCAATTTATCCTGACAAGGCTGACTTATTCAAGGAGAACGATCTTCATATTCATGTTCCCGATGGTTCGACTCCAAAGGATGGCCCTTCAGCAGGAATAACTCTGACAACAGCCCTGGCTTCACTTGTCACAGGAAAGAGTGTAAGTCCCAAAATTGCTATGACAGGAGAAGTCTCACTTGAAGGAAATGTAAATGCTATAGGCGGCCTTCCTGAAAAGCTCATGGCAGCCGACAGGGCGGGAGTAAAAAAGGTCTTTATACCCAGGGACAATGTTGAGGACTTGAGGGATGTAGCTTCAGAAGTCAAAAAAGACCTTGAGATAATACCTGTTACAAAGGTAAGAGAGGTCCTTGAAAAACTTGGTCTTCTTTGATACAAATACTTTATAATAAAGAAAAATAAAAAGGAGGGCTTATGACACATAATCTTAGAACCAACAAAATAATAGCTTCTATAGTTTTGGCAATTGCCGGGGTAATACTTCTTCTTTTTCCAAATGGCACCTTGAAGACAGTGAGTATAATAATAGGAGCAGGACTTCTGATCTTTGGAATAATTTCACTTGTAAAATCAATAAAAAATCAGGAGACCAGCTTCGGAGTAGCAATTGGAGTCGTTTCAATAATATTCGGTTTCTTCTTTATGGCAAGGCCCTCCTTCCTGGCTTCTATTATTCCTTTTGTTATTGGAATAGTGATGATAGTGAATGGAATCGTGAATTTGATAACATGCACAAATAACCGCAGCCTTTTGGGCTCAGGATACGGAATCAGTATGTGCGGAGCTATTGTCACCCTGGTATTTGGAATATTAATAACAGTAAATCCATTTACTACCGCAAGTCTTGCAATACGAGTTATCGGGATTGGACTAATCATATCAGGTATAGAAAATATCATATCTTATTCAAAGATGAAATAGTAATTACCCCTTCCGGAAACTTGAAAAACACAAGATCTATGTTAAAATAGCTAATGTTTGTGTAAGTTTAATTCGGAAAGGGGAATAGTGTGAAAAGGCTAGTTTCAAAGTTTTTGTCTCTTTCACTAAGGAAGAGGATCTTTTCAGGATTTGTGGCGGCGCTTGTTGGTGCGACCGGCATTACGACAGGAGTTGTTGTCGTAAAGCAAAAAGAAGCTGAAAAGCTCCTAAGTGAACAGAATACAAAGAAGAAGACAAATGCTTCGAAGAAGAAAGAACCTGAGAAAGCAGAAGAATCAGAAGTCAAGAACGTTCAGGTCGACGTCCCTGTTTTCACGGAAGTTGCCCTTACAACTTCATCAATACAGAAAGATCTTAATATCTATTTCAATGATGCTTCAGGGAAAAAAGTTTCCGGTGTTGATTTCAAAGTAAAGCTCATTGATCCGAAGAATTACGATCAAATAAGCAAATTCAATGATGCAATTTTAGATGTTGACAAGAAGATAGGGACAGCTCAATCGCTTAACATAGCAGATCAGCCTTATACAGATGATCTTCAGAAACAGATAGATACAGCTGCAAAGACTGCCGATGAAGACAACAGCGCTTTAAAGGAACTTTCTGACGGAAGCCATGTTAACAAAAAGACAGGAAGTCCGCTTACAGTAAGCGAAGCTCTTCTCATAGAGAAGAATAATGATATTGCTTCATATAATGATGCCCTTAATAAGGCAAAAGGAAATACATACGAAGACAAAGATAAAGATGGGATTATTTATCTTAACAAGATAAATGCAGGAAATTATAAAGTATGCTTTGTACCTGTTAATGGCTATTCCGCTCAAAATTTCTCCAATGATGCAAATGTAAAGGAGAAGATCGAATATAAGCCAGTTGCTAATGTGAAGCAAAAGGTTGAGAAAAATGTTCAGGATCCTCAGCCCAGGACAGAATCTATTGCCCCTGTAGAAGCAAAATTAAGTGATACTGTAGAATATGTTCAAACTTCTTCAAAGGACATAGTAGATTTCAATAAACAAGTGAAATCTCAGACCTTAAAAGCTTCTGTCTCAAACGATGATGTGACTCTTTATTCATCACCTGACAAGGCTGCATCTGAGATCAATATACCCATGCCTGAGGGCTCACTTGCAGAAACAGTTACAGTAGATCCTAAAGATCAAGATGTCGTTACAGCCGCTATCTCGGATGAAGGAAGATCTCTTAATCTTAAGGCTGCAGCTAATGTGACAAATGATAGGACAGCTAAAGTTACAGTAAAATTTATAAGTGCTCCTCTTACTACATCCTATTACAAGCACTATAGAACAGCAGAACAGGAAACCGCTCTTACAAAAACTTATAATGTAACTGTAAAAGGAAGCAGCAATAAGCTTTTTGCAGAAGACAAAAAGACGGAGATCTATACCGATAATAGTGGATCAAAGTCAGCTACAATTGGAGACTATGAGAGCGACAGGTCCTATAATGAAAAAACAGTCACTAAGGCTTACTATGGCTGGCAGACCATAGATGGTGTCCGCTATTATTTCGATAAGAACGGAAACAAGGTAACAGGTTCACAGGTAATATCGGGCTGTAAATATAATTTCGGCTCCGATGGAGCTCTTCTTACAAGCGGGACCGGGATCGATGTTTCAAAATGGCAGGGAAATATTAACTGGTCAGAGGCAAGGAGTGCTATAAGCTTTGCAATCATAAGATGCGGCTTCAGAGGATCATCTACGGGAGCTCTTGCAATAGATCCTTATTATGCCCAAAACATGAAAAATGCCAAGGCAAATGGCGTCAAGGTAGGAATATATTTCTATTCAAATGCAAAAACAGAAGCTGAGGCAGTAGAAGAAGCATCTCTTGCAATACAGCTTGCAAATGAACAGGGAGGTGTTTCTCTTCCAATCTATATTGATATTGAAGGAAAAATGGGCAATAATTCCCCGGATACAAATACGGCTATAGCTAATGCTTTCATAAAAACTGTCAATTCGGCCGGTTACAGAGGAGGAGTTTATTCAAGTTACTCCTGGTTTAATCACCATTTTAATCTCGGAGGGATCACGCCTAATGCATCGATCTGGTGTGCTCGTTATAATACATATTGTGGTCTTCAGCACTCATATGATATATGGCAATATTCCAGCAAGGGAAGTATACCGGGAATCAAAGGAAATGTAGATATGGATATTGCTTATTTCTAATGCAAATATCATTGAATAATACAAGATAGCCGGGAAATGTATAGCCTTGGTTAGATCCAAAATCTAACTCGTGAAGGCCGGTACATTTCCCGGCATTTTTCATATGCAGTTAGTTGGAGACGAGTCTTATAGAAATCGTTTTCATAGATTTCGCTTAAGATATAGAAAAAAATAAAAAATCCAATAAAAATCATTTGAGGGAACGTTCCATGGAAGATTAAATAAGGATGAGAAAAGAGCCTGTGAAATGATTGACAATTATATTATCTAACATAGATTCATTAGAATAATCAAATTGATTGCTGATGGAATTTTGCTAATCATCAAGAGAAAAAGTCCTCTTTTTGTGAATTTTGTATAAAAAACGTTCCCGAAAATTTAGCATTACGTACATTGAATTCTATAAGATTCTTCGCTAGAATAATAGCTGTAAGAGATGTAAACGTTCCCGAAAATGATAAGCCCTGTAGGACTTAAAGAGGGTCGTTTATATAGAACAATTTTTCATCTTTATTAGAGGGGGAAATCTGATATGAATTTCAGAAAAGTAACAGCACTTACTCTATCAGCAGTAACAGCAGCTTCTCTTCTCGCAGGATGCGGATCAGGAAGTAAGTCAAGTGGCACAGAAGGAAAGAGCGGAAGCTCAAAGGGAGCAACAACCATAACAGTATGGGGCCCGCAGGAAGACCAGTCAAAAGAAAATGGTGAGTGGCTTCAGACAGAATGCAAAGCTTTTGCTAAGGCTCATCCTGAATGGAACATCAAATTCAAGTATGGTACATGCTCAGAAGGTGATGCCGGAAAGAATGTTACAAAGGATCCTTCAGCAGCTGCAGATGTTTATATGTTCGCTAATGACCAGCTCGGAACACTTCTTGATGCAAATGCCATCTCAGAACTTGGAGGAGATACTCTTAATCAGGTCAAGTCTGATAACTCAGAAGCCATGGTAAACACAGTTACATTTAATGGCAGTGTTTATGGAGTTCCTTTCACAGGAAACACATGGTTCCTTTACTATGATAAATCAAAATTCTCAGATGATGATGTAAAGAGCCTTGATACAATGATGCAGAAGGGAACGGTTGCATGCCAGATCGCAAATGGCTGGTATTTAGGATCTTTCTTCGCAGCTAATGGCGGTACATTCTTCGGTAAAGACGGACAGGATGAAAAGGCCGGAATTCAGCTCGGAGACGGAGCTTCAAAAGTAACTGATTATTTAATTGATGCAGTTGCATCAGGAAAGCTTGTAAATGATAATAACGGATCAGCACTTTCTAACTTCGGAAAGGGTGTTGATGCATTCTTCTCAGGATCATGGGATTACACTAAGGCAGCTGATGCAATCGGCAAGGATAAGCTTGGTGTAGCTACACTTCCTACGATCACAATTGATGGCGAGGCTAAGCAGATGAAGTCTTTCGCAGGATCAAAGGCAATCGCTGTCAACCCTAATTGCAAGAACCCCAAGATCGCAGTTGCACTTGCAGCATTCTTAGGATCAAAGGACGCTCAGGAGGCTCATTACAAGACAAGAAATATCATCCCTACAGTATCTTCTGTAGATGTTGGCGATGATGTATTAGCAAAGGTTCAGGCTGAAACAATTGATAAGAATTCTGTTCTTCAGTCTTCATTCTCAGAAATGGGCAAATGGTGGGATCCTGCAGCAGCTCTTGGAAATGGAATCTTAGACGGATCGATCACAAAGTCTAATTCAGCTGAGCAGACAGCTACATTACAGGATCAGGTCAACAGTTCAGCAGTAAAATAATCCATCAGGATAATTACTGACGGCTGATATGCAAAAATGGGCACAGTCGGATATGATCTGACTGTGCCTTTTTTGACAAAGGTTTTTAGAAGGAATTAATAATGGAAAGTAATTCATTATCCAGTAAAGAAAAGAAGATTTCCGTGAAAAATGCTTTCCGGTTCGGAGACCTTCCAACAAGGCTTTCTTCGATTTTTATGGGTCTGGGTCTTTTCTGTCATAAGCAGAGGATAAAGGGCATTTTAGTATTCATGTTTGAAATCGCCTTTATTTTCTTTATGGCGGAGACTGGCGTTTCAAATCTGGGTAGATTTTTCAGACTTGGCGGACAGGCTCAGCACAAGGTTTATGATGAAGAAAATGGTATCTATATCTACACAAAGGGTGATAATTCTCTTCTCATGCTCCTTTTCGGAGTTTTGACAATCTTCATAATAGCAGCGATAGTACTTTTATGGGTACTTCAATTAAAGCATTCATACAAGTGCCAGGTAATGGAAGAAGATGGTCTCAAGGTACCTTCATTTAAAGAGGATATAATTAATCTTAAAGACAAGAACCTTCATATATCTCTTATGTCTCTTCCTTGTCTTGGAATCCTGATCTTTAATATAATACCGCTTGTATTTATGATATCTATGGCCTTCACGACCTATTCGATAGAAGGCAAGCATCTTGTACTCTTCAACTGGAACGGTCTTAAGCAGTTCGCCAGAGTCCTTAATATGAAGGGCTCAATAGGACGTCAATTCTGGTCAGTACTGGCATGGACTATAATCTGGGCAATTTTTGCAACATTCCTTAATTATATACTTGGAATGATACTTGCCATTGTTATTAACAGAAAAGATACTCATTGCAAGGCCTTCTGGAGATTTTGCTTTGTGCTTTCAATAGCTGTTCCACAGTTTGTATCTCTTATGATCATGAATACTATGCTTCAGCCAAATGGTGCCATCAATGTGCTTCTTGAGGAAGCGGGCCTTATATCAAAGCCATTGCCTTTCCTTACAAATGCCATGTGGGCGAGAGTAACAGTAATCTTAATAAATCTTTGGGTAGGTATTCCATATACTATGCTCCAGGTTACCGGTGTACTTCAGAACATTCCTTCTGAATTAAACGAAGCTGCCAAGGTTGATGGAGCCGGACCTGTTACGATCTTCTTTAAGATCACTCTTCCTTATATGCTTTTTGTAACGACACCTTATCTGATTACATCCTTCTGCGGAAATATTAATAACTTCAATGTTATCTATCTTCTTTCAGGAGGTGGTCCTACAAAGGTCGGAGATACGGCAGGACAGACAGATCTTCTTGTTACATGGCTATTCAAGCTCACTATCAATCAGCAGTATTACAACATAGGAGCCGTAATCGGAATTTTCACATTTGTGATCCTTACCATTGTTACGTTAATTACATACAGGCATTCAGGTTCTTATAAAGACGAGGAGGCCTTCAGATGATAGACAGTTTAAACAAAACCAAAGTAAATAAGAAGAATCCCAGGAAGATAATTACTAATGTGATTATTCATGTGATTCTGGCTGTGCTCGCATTCATCTGGGTTCTTCCTATTATCTGGATAGTGCTGACAAGTTTCAGAAAAGAAGCAGGATCATATGTAAACTCATTTTTCCCTAAACATTACACATTCAATAATTATATCAAGCTGTTTACAGATAGAAATGTACTTAATTTCCCAAGAATGTTTCTTAACACATTATTCATCGCTGTTATAGTGTGCTTGATTAATACATTCTTCGTACTTTCTGTTTCTTATTGTCTTTCAAGAATGCGTTTCAAATTCAGGAAACCCTACATGAATCTGGCAATGGTATTGGGACTTTTCCCCGGATTTATGTCTATGATCGCTCAATATTATCTTTTGAAGGTTATGGGACTTACTGACGGACCACTTATATTGCTTGCTCTTATAATAGTATATTCGGCAAGTTCCGGTATGGGATTTCAGATCTGTAAAGGTTTCTTTGATACAATACCTAAGTCAGTTGATGAAGCAGCTATAATTGATGGAGCCACACAATGGCAGGTATTTACTAAGATCGTAATGCCGCTTTCAAAGCCCATTATTATCTATACAGTTCTTACCAGTTTCATGGGCCCTTGGGTTGATTTCATCTTCGCAAATGTAATCTGCGGAGCTCATCAGGATCAGTTCACAGTAGCCATTGGTCTTTGGAATATGCTTCAAAAAGAATATATTCATCAATGGTTTACAAGTTTCGCAGCGGGTGCTGTAGTTATTTCCATCCCTATAGCAGCTCTCTTCATTTTCATGCAGAAATATTATGTCGAGGGAATGTCAGGTGCTGTCAAGGGTTAATAAAAAAATCATTCCGCTAGCAGCAGTTATTTCTATCTTCCTTTGTAGCGGCTGCAGCAGCATTAATGAGGGGGCAGCAAAAGCTGCCCCTTCTTCTGTACAGATGATGGAACTGGACAGTAAATATAAGGAGAAAAATGTTAAGGATAACTATGGTATAACTTATGAGATATGTCCATATTCCTTTGCGGATTCAAACGGTGACGGAATAGGAGATATTAAAGGGATAATCAATAATCTTGATTATCTTAATGATGGTGATCCTGAGACCGATGATGATCTTGGAGTAAATGGCATCTGGCTTACTCCGGTCTCAAAAGCTTATTCTTATCATAAATATGATATTACAGATTATAAATCTATTGATCCTTCTTTTGGGACATTAGCTGACTATGATGAACTTGTGAAGAAATGCCATAAAAGAGGTATGAAAGTTTATTATGATCTTGTTATAAATCATACAAGTGATAAACATCCATGGTTTAAGAAAGCAGCTTCATATCTTAGGTCCATTGGTGATGGTGATATTGATACAAATATATGCCCATACAGTGGATTCTATAATTTTTCTAAAGAGGAAAAGACAGGCTATGTGAAACTGGATGGCACTTCTTATTATTATGAAGCCAGATTTTGGGGCGGTATGCCTGATCTTAATCTTGATAATGATAATGTAAGGCAGGAGATCATCGACATAATGAAGTTCTGGATAGGCCATGGCGTGGATGGCTTCAGACTCGATGCAGTTACCTCCTATTATACAGGAAATGTTGACAAGAATATTGAATTCCTTAAGTGGCTTAATGATGAAGGAAAGAAAATTAAATCTGATCTTTATTTTGTAGGAGAAGCGTGGACAAATCAGGCTACTTATGCAAAATTATATGACAGCGGAATAGATTCCTTCTTTGATTTCGATTATGCCGACAGTTCAGGAGTGGTAGCAAAGACGACAAAGGGAATATACACTGCTGAACAGTTTGCCAAATCTCTTTCTGATTCGGAGCAGCTTTATAGTGAACATAATCCGAATATGATAGATGCTCCTTTTTATACTAATCATGATATGGCCAGATCTTCGGGATATTATATGTCCTTTAAGAATGCAAAGACTTTGACCAAAGTTTCGGGTGCTCTTAATCTTCTAATGAAGGGAAATGCCTTTGTCTATTATGGCGAGGAACTTGGTATGAAGGGTTCTGGTAAAGACGAAAACAAGAGACAGCCTATGTATTGGACAAGGAGTAAATCAGGAAGCTATTCTAAGATCATGTGTGATCCTGTAAAAGGTTCTGATCAGGTGAAAATGGAATATCCTCCTTTTGACAAGCAGAAAGACGATCCTCTATCCATCTACAATTATTACAAAACTGCTATGCATTTAAGAGAGTCATTCCCGGAAATATCAGAGGGCGATACGATAGTGAATGAAAATCTAAGTAAGGACGGAGTTGCGGTAGTAGAAAAAGGGGAGGTTTGTCTTGTTATTAACTTGTCTAAAAAGAAAAAGACTGTAGATCTAAGTAAAACTGAATTTAAAGAACTATCCGGAACCCTCAATGTTTCAAAGGCACGGGTTGAGATGAAAGATGGAAAGATCACAATACCTTCTTATGATATAGCCCTTATTACAAAGAAGTGACATCAATGAATACAATTGAAAATACAAAAAAAAGACAATATAAGAATTATATATTTGATCTGTACGGTACTCTCATAGATGTTGAAACAGATGAAGATTCACCTTTTTTATGGGGAAAAATGGCTCAGATATATTCAGCATACGGAGCAGATTACAGCGGAGAGGAGTTAAGGAAAAAATATATTGAAAAAGCTAAAAGCGAAGAAGATAAGCTTGATAGTGATTACCCTGAAATTGACCTTAATATAGTCTTCTTAAGACTCCTTAAAGAGGCTCCGAGAAAACATGAAACACATCTTTCAGTTGATGATCCTGAAAAATTCGCTTCTTATATATCGAATACCTTCAGAGTCCTTTCAAGAAAGAAATTAAAGAATTTCAAGAATACTGAAAAGGTGCTTAAAACCCTTAAAGAAAGTGGAAAAGGGATATATCTTCTTTCCAATGCTCAGGCCGAATTTACGGAAACAGAGATAGATATATCAGGTATCAGAAAATATTTTGATGATATTTTTCTTTCAAGTGACCATGGTATTAAGAAGCCATCGCCGGAATTTATGGAAGAACTTATAGATAAAAATCATCTTTACAAGGATGAGACAGTAATGGTCGGAAATGATATAAGTTCAGATATAAAGACAGCCTTTACATGCGGCATGGACAGCATTTACTTAAATACCTTTAAATATTCTGATGAGAAGGTCATGAAATGCCTTGAAAAGGAAAAAATTAAAGGTAAACATAGTCCTCGACTGATAATGGACGGAGACATTATACATTTATTGAATGAAAAGGAGAAAGAGTATGCCTGAATGGTTAAGTGATGCGGTTTTTTATGAAATATATCCACAAAGCTTCAAGGATTCGAATGGTGATGGTATAGGAGATCTTCCCGGCATAATAGAAAAGCTTGATTATATTAAAGATCTGGGCTGTAATGCTCTTTGGATCAATCCCTTCTATGATTCCCCTTTCAAGGATGCTGGATACGACGTCAGAGATTATAAGAAAGTAGCAGAACGTTATGGGACAAATGAAGATGCAAAGAAGCTTTTTGCCGAAGCCCATAAGAGAAATATTCATGTTCTTATTGATCTTGTGCCGGGCCATACATCAGATCAGCACGAATGGTTCAAAAAGTCCTGTCTTGCAGAAAAAAATGAATACAGCGACCGCTTTGTCTGGACAGGCCATGCTTTTCAGGGAATAAGCGGACGCCCTTATATAGCAGGTGAGGCAGAACGTGACGGAGCTTATATGCTTAATTTTTTCGCCAGCCAGCCGGCCTTGAATTATGGCTGGGGCCGTGTGACTGCTGACTGGCAGAAGAGCTTTGATGATCCCGCTGCTATAAGCACAAAAGAGGCCATGAAGGATGTCATGCGCTTCTGGCTTGAAAGTGGATGCGATGGCTTCAGAGTTGATATGGCAGATTCTTTAGTTAAAGATGACGATGAATTCGATAAGATACATGTCTCAATGATCTGGAAGGATATAAGGGATATGCTTGATAAAGAATATCCCGAGGCAGCTATGGTTTCTGAATGGTCAAATCCTCGACAGGCCATAGTAAACGGAGGCTTCCATATGGATTTTGTTCTTGACCATTGGAGAAATTGCTATAATACCCTTCTTAGGGATTATGAACCAAATCCTGATAATGACAGGAGCTACTTCAAAAAAGACTCCGGAGGGGACATAAACCGCTTCCTCGATGACTATTTGCCCAGATATTATGGATCGCATGAGAAAGGCTATCTTTCCTTTATTACATGCAATCATGATACGCCGAGAGCAAAAAGGACTCTTAGTGATGATGAACTTAAAATAGCCTATTCCTTCATCCTTACTCTGCCGGGAGTACCTTTTATCTACTATGGCGATGAGATAGGAATGAGATATCTTGATCTTAAGAGCAAGGAAGGCGGATATCAGCGTACAGGATCCAGAACTCCCATGCAGTGGAATCATGAGAAAAACATGGGCTTTTCAGATGCTGATAAAGAGAAAATTTATCTTCCTCAGGATTCTTCAGAGGATGCTCCGACAGTTTCTGATATGGAAGGAAATAAAGATTCTCTGCTTGAAACAATAAGATCCGTCCTTTCTCTCCGTCATAAAGAAAAAGACCTGCAGGCCGATGCTTCATTCTGCCCAATATATGCAGTAAAAGGCAAGCCTTTCGTCTATAAAAGAGGTGGACATATCCTTATTTGTAATCCCGACAGCCAGGAATTTGATCTTTCACTTCCTGTTTTCGAAGGCAGAAAGATAGAGTGGAAAATAAATGATATAATACTGGATGGTGATATGCTTCATATCCCGGGACAGAGTTTTGCTGTACTCAGCAGCAGATAGTTTCCACTGAAAGGAGAAAAATATGATCTACAAGGGCGAAGGGGCAGTTATAATCGGAGATGTCACTCTTGGAGAAGATGTAAGTATCTGGCCTAATGCAGTATTAAGAGGCGATCAGAATTCTATCACGGTAGGTGACAAGACAAATATTCAGGATAATTGCACACTTCATGAAGGCATTGATTATCCTCTTACCATAGGTAAATGCGTTACAATAGGCCATAATGCCATCGTTCATGGCTGCACTATTGGGGATAATACTCTTATAGGAATGGGAGCTATTATCATGAATGGGGCTAAGATCGGCAATAATTGTCTTGTCGGTGCCGGAGCTCTTGTTACACAAAATACAGTTGTTCCCGACGGAAGCCTGGCTTTTGGTAATCCGGCACGAGTTATAAGACCTTTGAGCGATGACGAGATAGAAGGAAACAAGGCATCTGCAGAGCGCTATCTTAAATTTGCAAAAGAGATTTTGAAATAGACAGGAAATCTTTAAGTCTGGCCTTAAATTATTAAGTATCCTTGAATAAGGAAATATAAAAAGATCCGTCCTCTAGGGGACGGATCTTTTTTAGAAATTTATAATCTTGCTTTAAGTTCCTGCCATAATTTACTCATATAGGCACTGTCTTTATCGGAAAGTGCATGGAATGTTTCGCACTTCTGTAATAGATCCTGATCAAATACAAGAGCCGGATTCTTTTTTTCATCTTCTGACATTTTCTTCTGGACGGAAAGAACAGGAGATGAATACCAGACATATTCGAAGTTTTTCATTGCGATTTTGGGTGTATTCATATAATCGATGAATGCATGGGCAAGATCTGTGTCGGTACAGGTCTTTGGTATGAACCAGGAATCTATCCAGACATTGGATCCTTCTTCGGGAAGGGAGTAGGAGAGATCATGGTTAGAATCCATGGCGGTTGCAGCCTCACCCGAGTAGACTACAGCAAGCTTTGCATTTCCGGATATCATTTCATCAGCCGTCTGATCGACCATATATGCATATGTCAGAGGATATTGCTCTTTAAGAAGGGAAAGAGCCTGATTCAGCTTATTATGGTCTTTTGTATTAAGATCGTAACCCAGAAGTTCCAGAGCAGGTATAAAAGCATCTCTCACAGAATCTTCCTGAATTATCTCGTTTTTGTATTTCTTATCCCAGAGAATACTCCATGATTTTACAGCCTCTTTATCGACTTCTTTTTTGTTGTAGAGAATCCCGACTGTTCCATAAAAATAAGGGACTGAGTAGAGATTTCCCGGATCGAAGGATTCGGCAAGCTTCAATATAGAAGGATCCATATTATCAAGATGGGGAAGCTTTGATTTGTCAAGTTTCATAAGTTCACCTTCGGAAATAAGCTTCTCTATCATATAGTCGCTGGTATTTATGACATCATATTTAATTGAACCTGATTTATATTTTGTATACATTTCCTCAGGACTTTGATATTCCTCATATTTTATCCTGCAATTATATTTCTTTTCGAAAGAGCTTATGACAGATTCATCTATGTACTTTCCGGCGTTTAATACAGTAAGAGTCTTTATGCTGTCAGAACTATCTTTGGATTTTACTTCTTTTCCGCATGAACTAAGACCGATCATGGAAAAAGAAAGAAGAAGAGCAAGAGAACGCTTGAATTTATTTTTCATTTTCTTCCTCCTAAAATCTTGCTGCTGCTCCTGGCAGACTCTTTTGATCTTTAAGATTCATGCTAAGCAGCAATAAGAGAACTATAAGGAACAGAATGGTAGAAAGAGCATAAAGCTCAGGCTTGATGCCTTTTCTTAATTCTGTATATAACATCGTCGAAATAGTATTCATGCCGGCTCCCTTTGTAAAATAGGTGATGCTGAAATCATCAAGAGACATGGTGACTGACATGATAAAGCCTGAAAGAACTCCAGAACGGATCTCAGGCCAGGTAACCTTTCTGAAAGCAAGCATGCGGGAAGCTCCAAGATCAAGAGCGGCCTCATAGGTATATCGGTTCTGACCTTTTATCTTTGGCAGAACATTCAGGATAACATACGGGATATTAAATGTTATATGAGAAATTAAAACTGTATTAAATCCAAGATCTATGAATCTGGAAAAAAGCAGCATAAGTGATATACCCGTAACGATATCTGCATTGAGAAGAGGTATATTGGTCGCACCGAGATAGATGGCCCGACCGGTCTTTTTCATGGCATTTATTCCAATCGCCGCCATAGTTCCTATAAGAGTCGAAATAAGAGCGGCAAGAAGAGTTATTTCTATGGTTGTAAAGAACGCTCCCATAATGGTCGGATCCTTGAAACAGCCCGTGTACCATTTCAGAGTGAAACCGCCCCAGACCACCTTTGATCTTGAATTATTAAAAGAAAGAAATATAAGTATCACGATCGGAAGGTAAAGAAAAATGAATATAATCGTAAGATATATGCGGCGAAGATGCTTTGTCATTTCTCCTCCTTTTCAAATAATTGGGACAGGATCATTGAAATGATAACGAATATCATAAGGATAAATGAAAGTGCAGAACCGATCCCCCATTGGTTTCCCTGCATGAAATCCTGTTCGATCACGTTTCCGATAAGAAGAATTTTTCCACCGCCAAGAATATCCGAGACGGCGAAGCTTGTTAGACTTGGCACGAAGACCATTGTTATTCCGCTCACAATTCCGGACATTGAAAGAGGAATTATTATCTTCTTTAATACGGTAAAATAATTAGCTCCAAGGTCATAGGCAGCTTCGATATAATCGTCCTTTATCTTCTCAATAGAACTATAAACAGGAAGCAGCATAAAGGGAAGATAGTCATAGACCATTCCTATTACGATCGCAGCCGGGGTATTTATTATATTTAGTGACGGCAGATGTAAAAATTCGAGAAAAGTATTTAGTATGCCGTTTTTAGCCAGGATCATCTTCCAGGCCATGATCCTCAGCAGAAAATTTATCCACATAGGAAGCATGAAAAGAAAGACTACTATCCCCTGATTTTTTATCTTAAGGCTTCTTAAAATAAGGGCAAGAGGAAAGCTTAAGATAAGGCAGATTGCTGTAGTAACGAGTGCCAGGATAAGTGAGAGAAGAATTGCCGCAATATGGACATGTTCTCCCACAGATTTAATATATGAAAGAGTGAAGTGACCATTTGGTCCAGTGAAAGCGGTCAGGATTACGGTTATCATTGGAAGCAAGGTAAATCCAATTATCCATACAAGATATGGACCGGCAAAAAGCCTTGTTTTCTTCTTATTCATCCATTTCCACGGCTTTCTCGTCAGATGACTCTGGTTTATGCATTATCTGAATATTGAAAGGAATCACATTAAGACTTACTTTTGATCCAATCTCGAAATATTTAGTGGTCTGAACCAGCCACTCGTAGCCATTTGCCATTACATCAAGCTCATAATGCACACCTTTGAAAATATTAGATGTAACAACTCCGTCCATATAGCCTTTGCCAGGCTCGCCAAGCTCAACATCCTCAGGACGTATAACGACATCGACAGGGGTATTGTTACCGAAGCCACAATCGACACAGTCCATTTTTACACCCAGGATTTCGACAAGTCTGTCGTGGATCATGATACCGTCTATAATATTTGATTCGCCAATGAAATCGGCAACAAAAGCGTTCTCGGGTTCGTTATAAATGTCCTCAGGTGTTCCTATCTGCTGAATATAACCCTGGTTCATGACTACTATTGTGTCAGACATGGTAAGAGCTTCTTCCTGGTCATGAGTGACATAAATAAAGGTAATGCCAAGCTCTTCCTTAAGACGCATGAGCTCGTATTGCATGCTTTGTCTCATTTTGAGGTCGAGAGCTCCAAGAGGCTCGTCAAGAAGCAGGACCTTGGGCTCGTTAACAATGGCACGGGCGATGGCTATACGCTGCTGCTGACCGCCAGAAAGCTCGTCGATAGAGCGATTTTCATAGCCCTGAAGATTGACGAGATTAAGAGAATAATCAATTTTTTCTCTTATATAAGATTCAGATTTCTTCTTTATCCTGAGTCCAAAGGCTATATTTTCTCCAACAGTCATATTGGGGAATAGAGAATATTTCTGAAAAACCGTATTTAATTGTCTTTCGTTTGCGGGTTTATTGGTAATATCTTCCCCATCGAAAAGGATCTTACCCTTGTCAGGAGTCTCGAATCCTCCTATAAGACGAAGAGTGGTGGTTTTTCCGCAGCCCGACGGGCCTAGAAGAGTAATGAATTCATTTTCTCTGACATACAGATTGAGATCGTCAAGAATAACGTTCTCTCCGTAAGATTTTGAGATGTTGATAAGATCGATAAGCTTTTTTTTCATTTCAATCCCCTCGCTTATAAAGCAAATAAAAAGCTTTCGGAAAAAATCCTCTGGCTTTATAAGTACCGTTCCCAATTTTAATCCTTGATAAAAGGTTTTAATAGTCCAAATTCATAATTATTTAATTTTCTTGCCTGACCTTCGAGAAGATCATCCGGAAGAGTAAGAGGGCCGAAACCTGTTCTTTTTAAATATATGACTTCTTTACCCCGGGCAAGAAACATCTTTTTTATTTGATGAAATTTTCCTTCGTGTATGACGATCTCAGCTTCCGACCAGCCTTCTTCTTTATTAAGATTTAAGATCTTAAGCCCGGCAGGAAGAGAAAAAAGATCCTTGTCATAGGAAAAACCTTCTTTAAATGCCTTTACATCATTTTCGTCAATAATTCCTTTCACTTTTACAAAATAAGTCTTTTCAACATGAGAGCCGGGAGAAAGCATCCGGTGAGCCATATTACCATCATTTGATAGAAGTAGAAGACCTACAGTATCAAGATCCAGTCTTCCAACCGGGAAAATATCTTTTCTTGAATTTTCGGGCAGAAGAGTAGTTACAAGTCTTGTTCCTTCTTTATAGGCCTTTGTGGCACATATAAATCCCGCCGGTTTATTCATTATGAAATATTGCTTCTCTTCAGGAACTATTTTTTGTCCTGAAATACTGATACTGTCTTCGAAAGTCGTTTTAAATGCGGGATCCTTCACGACATCTCCGTTTACGGTTACAAGCCCTTTACGGATCTTTTCCTTTATTTCTTTTCTGCTTCCGGAATTCATTTCCGAAAGGATCCTGTCGAGACGCATATATTCTCCTTTTATCAATGAATAGCAAACGAATGAAATATATCATCTATTAAGCAATTTTACAATCTTAATCTAAAATAAATATGATATTATTATTACGGCGAGAGACTGCCATAACACGAATCATGATATGAAAAATGGAAATTTAAAGACAGGAGGGAAATTTTGTCCGCACTTAAAGAATATATAGAACTTCTTAGAAAAAACGATATTTTGACAGATGCCTCCGCTGCCGCAGATCATCTTTCAGAGGAAGTAAGATTTGTAACATATGATTCAAGGCTTGTAAAGCCCGGGACGCTTTTTATATGTAAGGGAAGTGCCTTTAAAAAGGAATACCTTATTGAAGCAATGAAAAATGGAGCAATTGCTTTTGTCTCGGAGAAGGATTTTGGACTCCAGGATCAGATCTTAGTAAGAGATGTAAGACGGGCCATGCCTTATCTTGGCGAATTTTTCTTTGGCTCTCCGGAAAAAAGTCTTAAGATCACGGGAATAACCGGCACAAAGGGTAAATCAACAACAGCTTATTATCTTAAAGCTATAATTGATGACTGGCTTTTGGACTTAAGTGCAAAAGAAAGCGCAATAATTTCTTCAATAGATGTCTATGACGGAAAATCTATTCAGGAATCACATATTACAACACCTGAGAGTCTCATGCTTATGGAGCATTTCAGAAATGCAGTCGATTCCGGTATCGATTATCTCACTATGGAGGTTTCTTCACAGGCTCTTAAATATAACAGGGTCGATCTTATAAATTTCGATGTTGGAGTATTCCTTAATATATCAGAGGATCATATAAGTCCAATTGAGCATCCGGATTTTGATGATTATTTTAAATCAAAACTTAAGATATTTGAGCAGACCGATCATGCTTGCATTAATAGAAACAGCGACCATTTTGACGAGATAAGAGATGCTGCAAATACTTGTAAGGAAGTAACTGTATTTGGAGTCGATTTTAATAATGGCGGCGAATTTGATCAGAATGATTGCGATCTCTTGGGTTATGATGTGAGAAAATCAAAGGAAGGTTTTACTTTCAGGATAAAGACAGATTCCTTCGATGAAGAATTTGATATAACAATGCCGGGATCGTTCAATGTGGAAAATGCTCTTGCAGCAGCAGCTTCTGCGCTTTCTTATGGTATTCCTCTAAAATATATTAAGAGCGGTCTTCATAGAGCAAGATCAAAGGGCCGGATGGAACTTTTTAAATCAAAGGATGGAAAAATTCGCTGTATTGTGGATTATGCTCATAACAAACTATCTTTCGAGCGACTTTATGGAGCAGTAAGAGCCGAGTATCCGGAAAGCGACATCATAGCCATATTCGGCTGTCCGGGCAATAAAGCCCAGCTAAGGAGAAAGGACCTTCCCAATGTGGTAAATCAATATGCTAAGAAGGCTTATATTGTAGCTGAGGATCCGGGGGAAGAACCGGTTGATAAGATATCAAATGAGATAGCTTCTAATCTAAAAATTCCATATGAGATCATTGAGGATCGGGGAGAGGCCATAGAAAAGGCTATTTCTGAAATTAAGAACCCGACAGTGATCCTGATCACTGGAAAAGGTGACGAGACCCGCCAGAAATATGGAAGGAAATACATTGACTGCGAGTCTGACGCCAAATTGACTGAAAAGTTTATTAAAAATTACGATATGGCAAATGACTGATATTTACATGAACTTTTTTCTTATATATAATTTAAGAAAATTATATTTTATATTTTAAAGAAGGAGCTTTAAAATGGCAGCAGAAAAAGAGAAAAAATATACTGCGACAAAGAGCAAGAGTTCAATAAGGGCAAAAATAATGATCCCGGTTATTATTCTCCTGGTTCTTTCAGTCGCATCTATTTTGTTTGGAATCTCAAATCTTAAGAGAACTCGTTCTGATTCTGAGAAAATCTCACATAATAGTGTAATGGGTGTGAAATATGCCGGAGATCTTGAAACAGATATAGAGAAGGAATGGAGAACTCTTCTTGAATATATCATGATGGTTCAGCTCGGGAATACTCAAAGATCTGATACTTTGATGAAAGAAATGGAAGCAAATGTTTCCACCACAATGAAGGATCTTAAGGATTATAAGGCTCTTCCGTCTACTCCCGATAAGAAAAAGAAGATCGAAGATTTCGAAGATTCTATGAATCAGGTTGTATCTTATGCAAAGCAGGCTCTTACTGAGCTTTCTTCTGGTAACAGGCAGCAGGCCATGAGTATTCTCCAGAGTGATCTTTTGTCAAAAGCGCAGGAGATGGAGAAAGATGCACAGAAGCTTGAAAGCTATGAAAAGACCATGGCTGTTAAGATAAGCCGTGAATCAAGAGACAGATATAACAAGGCAATATTCTTTACTGTTATAAATATAATAATACTTCTGGGAGTTGCAGTTTTTACAATATTCTCAATTGAAAGATCAGTCGTCTCTCCCATAAGGAATGCTTCGCAAAGTCTTCATGATATAAATGAGACTGTAAGGAAGAGAAATGGAGATCTGACAAAGCGTATTCCTGTAAAGAGCGATGACGAGATCGGAGTTCTTGCAAATGGGATCAACCATTTCCTGGATCTTATGCAGAATATAGTCAAGAAACTCGGAAATGGATCAGAAGATCTCATGGGTCTTATTGGAGAAGTAAACGAGAATGTTTCAAATTCAAATTCCAATGCAAGCGAAGTTAATGCGGCTCTTGAAGAGCTTTCTGCTTCAATGGAGGAAGTTTCTGCAACAGTAACAAACGTTTCCCAAAATGCCGAGAATATCGGTAAAGAGGTCGATTCCATAAAGGATGAATCAGACGAGATCAAGGACTATTCTGATGGAATGAATAAGCGTGCTACAGAGCTTGCCAATACTGCAAGAGACAATAAGAACGCAGCCAACCAGATGCTCGGCGAAATGATGGGCACTATGAAGAAAGCCATTGATGATTCCAAGAGCGTTGATGAAGTAAATAATCTTACAGGCGAGATCCTTTCGATTTCTTCACAGACAAATCTTCTTGCTCTGAATGCAAGTATTGAGGCGGCCAGAGCAGGCGAGGCAGGACGAGGCTTTGCTGTTGTTGCAGATGAGATCAGAGATCTTGCGGAATCTTCAAGACAGACGGCCAATAATATTCAGGAAATAAATGATAATGTAGTAAAGGCAGTAAATTCTCTTATAGAGAGTTCACAGCAAATGCTCGACTTCATGCAGGATACAGTTTTAAAGGATTATGACAGCTTTGTCGTTTCAGGCAAACAGTATCAGGATGACGCCCGTCATATCAATGAGACAATGAAGGCATTCCAGGAGAGAACAGAGAATTTGAAGTCTATAATGGGCGAGATCACAGAATCTATCGAGGGTATAGCCAAAGCATCGGAAGAGAGCGCTCAGGCTGTTGTTGATTCTTCATCAAATACTACAGATCTTGTCGGCCAGATGTCTGATATTGATCAGAAGATGAAGCAATCCGTAGGGTCAGTTGATGGTCTTAAGGAAGAGATCGGCGTATTTACTAAATATTGATAATAATTAGCGGAAATCGTAAAAATAACCGGCAAGTCTCGACTTGGCGGTTATTTTTTTGAGAAGGAGATTTTTAGAGGGGGGAGTTATGATAATTGCTGTTTTGATATTGGCAGTCCTTGTATTTTTATTTTTTCTTGCATCAATATCCCTTGCCTCATATGTGATGAAGGGAAAGAGGCAGACATTGGAGGAGACTTTTAAGTGGCAGTCAGACCACTATGATACTTCTTTTTATAACAGGCTTTGGAAAAATGAATATATAGTCAAGGGCTATGAAGGCTATGAACTTCATACTGTTTTTCTTAAGAATCCGAAAAAAACTGATAAATATATGATCATAACCCATGGCTATACGGATAACAGGCATGGTGCTCTTAAATATGCGGCTGTCTATCTTGAACTCGGCTACAATTGTATTATCTATGATCTTCGCGGACATGGCCTTAATCAGCCTTATATCACGACCTATGGCATACTTGAAGCCAAAGATCTTGACTGCCTTATAAGAGATACAAGAGAACGTTATGATGTAAAAGAACTTGGTCTTCATGGAGAATCTCTTGGGGCAGCTACCACAGTGACAGTTCTTAAATATAAGGTTAATATAGATTTTGCTGTCTCGGACTGTGGCTTTTCGGATATTGAAAATGTCTTAAGAGGCGGAGTGAAAAATATGCATCTTCCCTCATTTGCGGTGGATATGGCAGATCTTGGCGCAAGAATTCGCTATCATTATTCATTAAAAAAGATGAGACCTATAGATTCACTGGATGAAAACGAGATCCCTATACTTTTTATACACGGAGACAGCGACACATTCATTCTTCCAAAAAATTCTTCAGATATGGCCAAAAGAACAAAGGGCTATCACGAGATATATTATATAAAAGGTGCAGGCCATGCCATGTCCGTTATAAAGGACCCGGAAAATTACAGGAAATATGTAAGTGGTTTTCTCGGTAATTTAAAGAAAAAAGGTTAGAACTTGGAAGCTTTTACAATAAAAGCCTCGGCAATTCAGCAGCTTCTATTAATGATAAATTTCATTAAAATCGCTATAATGTTAATAGCTGACTTGTGATTGATTTTTAAGGTGAAAAAATGGATACAGATCTTAGGGTTTCCTCATTTATTTATGATACAAAAGAAGAAGCTGAAAAAGCTGTCCGTGAACAGAAGGCAGTGGATTATCTTTCAAAGCAGCTTTCCAAAGCCGGGGAGAAAGACATCCATGATCTTTATGATAAGCTGATAGAAAGAAATATGTTCACAACAGAAAACGGCCTGGTCTTTCTTTATCTCTTAAGAGAAAATCTTATTAATGTCTATCATGTAGATAAAGCCGACCTTCAGGCAATCCCTGTACATGGTCTTTCAGGACTTGATAAAGCTGATAAAGAAGATGATTCTTTAATAAAATCCGGCAAAAAAAGAAAAAAAAGAAAATCAATTATTAACTCTGCCGCTAAAAAAGCGAAAGATGATGTCTCTAAAGAATCGCCGGAGAAAAAATACCAGACACTTTTCAGGATCTTTCTTACAATATCCATAATACTTTGCCTTGCCATAGGAGGTATGTTCTATATCCTTAGTACCTCAGATCTTCCGACTATAGTGAATTATGAGACAAAGATTCAGAACAAATATTCAGAATGGGAAAAAGATCTCGATAACCGTGAAAAAGCCATAAGAGAAAAGGAAAAGCAATTAAATATCACCAATAATGATTGAGAAGGTAAATGATGGAAAAGGAAAAAATTCTTATAGCAGATGATGAAGCCAGAATAAGAAAACTGGTAAATGACTTTCTTAGCAGGGAAGGATTTGATATATATGAAGCCGGCGACGGATTAGAGGCAGTAAATATCTTTAAGGATGTTCCTGATCTATCTCTTGCGATTCTTGATGTCATGATGCCCGGACTTGACGGATTTGAGGTCTTAAAGGAGATAAGAAAGATTTCAAAGATGCCTGTTATAATGCTTACAGCCAGGACTTCCGAGGAAGATCAGCTTAAAGGCTATGAACTCGGAGTTGATGAGTATGTTGAAAAGCCTTTTTCCCCGAAAGTTCTTGTGGCCCGTGTCAATGCCATCCTAAGAAGAGCAGAAGGAAAGATAGTTGATTCTGGCCTTCTTTCTGCCGGGAAGATAAGTGTAGATGAAGGAGCCCATATAGCAAAGGCCGACGGAAAGGAATTAAGTCTTTCGGTCAAGGAATTTGAGCTTCTTACATATTTCATAAGAAATCAGGGAATAGCTCTTTCCAGGGAAACTATCCTTAATAATGTCTGGAACTACGATTATTATGGAGATGCCAGAACTATAGATACTCATGTGAAGAAATTAAGGAGCAAGCTCGGTGAGTGCGGTTCCTATATAAAGACTATCTGGGGCATGGGCTACAAGTTTGAAGTGGATCGATAATGGATAAAATTGATAAGGAAAGCAAGAAAAAAAAGAGGAGCCTCTACAGGCAGATACTTATTGTTACTGTAGGAACTGTATTGGTAGCTCTTGCTATTATGATACTTGCCAATACTTTCTTTATTGAGAAAGTATACTTGAATGAAAAGACCAAAAATCTGGAGACAACCTTTGATGAATTGAAGAAGGCCGATGATTCTGGCCTTCTTTATCAAGGTGTATACAGAAATGAATTCGACAGACTTTGCGCTAATGGAAATTTTTTCATTGTAATAATGACATCAGATCAAAGTGTTGTAATGTCATCGAGCGGGGTCCTTTCTTCAAACAGGGTTGTAAGGCAGTTTATGAATTCTATCCTCTATGAGGATAATGTCAGGCCATATAAGACGACATCTTCGTATACAATTGAAAAGCAATCGGATCCAAGCGGAGAGGATTTTGTAATTCTATGGGGCAATTTGCCTGATGGTAATACCATAGTCATAAGATCTGCTGTAGAAAGCTTAAGGGAGAGTGCCAAGATCTCAAATCAATTTACAATTATAGCTTCGATTTTTGCCATAATACTTGGAATAGTGATTTCAAGCATTGTCTCACGCCGCATTACGAAGCCTGTTCTTGAGCTTACAGAGCTCTCCAAGAAGATGTCTGATTTGGATTTCAATGCTAAATATCATACCAGGAAGAATCCGAACGAGGTCGATGAACTCGGGGAGAACTTTAACAAGATGTCAGACAGCTTGCAGGAGACCATAGGAGAACTTAAGAAGACAAATGCGAAGCTTTCCCATGATATAGATATTATGGGAAAGGAAGACGAGATGAGACGGGAGTTTTTGTCCAATGTTTCTCATGAGCTTAAGACTCCCATTGCCCTCATTGAGGGTTATGCTGAAGGACTTAATGATGGTATTGCCGATGATCCGGAGAACAGGGAATATTATCTTAATGTAATAATCGATGAGAGCAAGAAAATGGATGCCATGGTAAGACAGCTTCTATCTCTGAACCAGCTTGAATTCGGTCAGAATGACATAGAAATGGACAGATTTGATATAGTACCTGCTATTAGTTCCATGATAAGATCAGTCGATATAGTATTAAAGAGAGAAAATATAAGGCTCATATTTGACGACTCCAAGCCGGTTTATGTATGGGGAGACGAATTTTCGGCCGAGCAGATCATACAAAATTATCTTTCAAATGCAATTCATTATGTAAAAAATGAAAAGGTCATTAAAATAAATCTTGAAGAAACAGACGGAAAGATCAAGTTCTCGGTATTTAATACAGGCGACAGGATTCCGGAGGAAAGCCTTCCTCATCTGTGGGAAAAATTCTATAAGGTCGACAAAGCCAGAACAAGAGAATACGGGGGCACGGGACTGGGACTTTCAATAGTAAAAGCTCTTTCACTTGTCTATAAAGAAGAATGCGGAGTTGAAAACAAAGATGATGGAGTTCTCTTTTATTTTACATTTGATAAGGCTTAGGCAGAATTAATTTATTATTTCTTTTATTGAATAATTATTTTAAGAATGTTACGATAATCAAAAGATTTTGTGGAATTTCAGAGGATTTTATGCTAAATAGGACTGGTAAAATTGCATCAGCAGTACTTATAGTGACTCTTGGCCTGTCTTTGACAGGATGCGGGACCAGACTCACAAAATTGACACCCGATGAGGAGAAGTCAATAGTCGCTTATTCTGCTGCTGTAGTCTCAAAATATAATAAGAACCAGAAGAAGGGCTATATACGTTATCAGCTTGATGATTCATCAAAAAAAGACAAGAGTTCCGATGACTCCGGCTCGACTGATAATAAAGAAAATAATGAGAATCCAGTAAATGATAATCAAGATCCATCTTCAGCAAGTGATGCAGGTGGTACCGATTCCGGAGAAAATGCGAATAACTCATCAAATGGTTCTTCAAGTGATTCAATAAAGGAGCTTTCTTTAAATGATGCTATCGGGATTCCGGGAGTCACATTCAATAATCCTTCCACAAATATAAGCCAGGACTATAAATTCGGAGATTATGTTTCGCTCACACCTAAACAGGGGTGTCAATATATTGTATGCACAAGTCATGTGGTCAATAATTCCGGAGCAGATGTCAATCTTGATATGAGATCTCTGGGTTATACATATTATTTTACAATTAATGGAACTGAGACTGCACAGAACGAGAATACCATCCTTCTCAATGATCTTGCCACCTATCAGGCGACTCTTAAGGCGGGCGAAGAGACAGATCTGGTGCTTTTGTTCCAGTTCAAACAGGACGTTCTTTCTAATATGCAGAGTCAGTCATTCGAGATGACCAAGGATGGTCAGACTATTAAGATCAGTCTTTGAGACGAGGAGGAGAAAATGGACACAAATATATTACTCGAGACAGGAACCAATGAGCTTGAAGTTCTTGAATTCACAGTCGAAGGCATTCATTATGGCATTAATGTTGCCAAGGTCCTTGAGATAATGCCTTATCAGGAGGTCACTCCTATTCCAAATACCAATCCTTTGGTAGAAGGAATCTTTATGCCGAGAGACACGATCATAACAGTAATCAATTTGAGGAAGTGTCTGGGTTATACAGGTGATGAGGCTGAAAACAAGGATGGGCTTCTTTTTATCACGAATTTCAATAATCTGAATACAGCCTTCCATGTAGATACAGTAATAGGAATTCACAGAGTTTCCTGGAAAGAGATCAATTCTCCCGATTCAACAATAAGCTCGGATGTTGGAGGGACTGCAACCGGAGTTCTCAAATTCGAGGACAGACTTATAGTCATACTTGATTTTGAAAAGATAGTTGCATCCATAAACAAGGAAACAAGTCTTAAGGTTTCTGATCTTGATAATTACAAATTTAAGGATAGAAGTGCTTCTCCCATCATGCTTGTAGAGGATTCAAAGATGCTCATGAAGATGGTCGAGGAAAGTCTTAAGAAGGCCGGATATACAACTCTTGATATGAGCTATAACGGCAAGGAAGCATGGGATAAGCTTGTTGCAATGCGGGAAGAGGGCGATGTTCTCGATAAGGTTCATCTTATAATCACAGATATAGAGATGCCTCAAATGGACGGACACAGGCTTTGCAAGCTGGTTAAGTCTGATGATACTTTAAAGAATATACCTGTTATCATTTTCTCATCTCTTATTAATGATGCAATAAGAAGGAAGGGCGAATCGGTAGGAGCTGATGATCAGCTTACCAAGCCTGAGATAGGAAAGCTTGTAGGTGCTGTTGACAGGCTGGTTCAACAATATGAATCCAAGCGTGAAGCAGCAAAGAACAAGCAATAATCCGGTTTTAATTTGACAGGGAATGCATTGCATTCCCTGCCTTTATTTGGAGGAATTTAACTTGCCTAACGAAGAAGATTATCTGGACAGCCTTTTAAATTCAATACAGGATGTAAGGCATAAAAATTCTGCCGAAGCAAGAAGAAGTGATTCAAAACGCCTTGAAAGACAGCGCCAGAGAAGGGCTATAGATCCTGATGAAGATTTTCTTGAGGCTTCAGGCCTTGATGATTTTAAACCAAGGAATTCAGATCATAAGAATCTTAGAAAAGCTCTTTCCGAGGAGTCTTATTTAAGTGAGTTCGAGAAGGATCTCAATAATGATAATGACTATGATGATTTTTTAAAGAGATTCGAAGATGATCTTGATCTTTCATCCGAAAGAAACAAAAGTGAGAAAAAGAGAAAGATTATAAAGGATGAATCTTCAATGAATGGAAGGGAAGAAAGCTCTGAACAGGAAAGCCCTGATAAGGGAGTTTCTGAACATACACTTTCTGAAGAAAGCCCTGATAAGGGAGTTTCCGAACATACTCTTTCTGAAGACAGTAGTCATCACAAAGATTCTTCCATCAGTAAAGAAGATCATGATATTTCTAAGAAAGAGACTGTTACCGAAATTGATTCTAGGAAAGAGGATCATGATGATTCTTCTCTTTCACTGGACGATCTGTCAGAACCTGATCCTTCTTCAATGAATGAGGAAGCATCTGATAGTGGTATTGATTCTCTTCTGGATTCAGCCATGGATCTTATGTCAGAAGAGGCTGCACCCCTTCCGGAAGATAATGGTATTAAGATAGACGAAGAGACAGGTGAACCTGATCTTTCCGGAAATTCTGACAGTGACTTAAATGATCTTCTTGAAGGATCAGGAGACGATTCGCTGGGAGATATATCAAATCTATTGGATAAAGATAGCAGCGGTGAGGCAATCCCGGAAGCCTTTGAAAGTTTTTCCCAGGCTGAAAAGGAAGCTGAAAAGCCCATTGATCAAGCTGAAGAGGTAAAAGACGAAAAAAAAGAAGGTTTATTCTCAAAGCTTTTCTCAAAGTTCGGTAAGAAGAAAGAAAAGAAGGATGATACTCTTGTCTTAAGTCAGGAAAAGAAGACAGATCTGGGAGCTGAGGATGAGAAGATCCTTCGTGAAATGAGTAATGAAGGAGAGCCTGAGATAGATCCTGATGACGACGGGACTCAGCTTTTAGCTCAATTTTTCGGTAAATTAAAGTCAAAGCAGGCTGAAAAGAAAGCTGCAAAGGAAGAAGAGAAGAAGAATGCTCCTCCAAAGGAGAAGCCTAAGAAAGAAAAGAAGAAAAAGGAACCAAAGCCCAAGAAAGAGAAGAAACCGAAGCCTGTCGACAATTCTCCTCTTATTCCGGTCAAAGGAATTGCTGTAAATATTCTTCTGGGAATTTCTCTAATAGCAGTAATTTATATTGGAACTACTCTTATAGGGCAGAGAAATCTTAAGACGGAAGCAGAAGCTGCTTTTTCCAATAAAGATTATGAAAAAGCTTATAAGCTTTTAGATGGACAGACCGAAATAAAAGATAAGAAGCTTGAAAAGATATATAAGGAATCAATGCTTATGGCTGATCTTTCTTCCAGATGGGACAGATATCAGGTCTTTCTCAATATGAAGAAGTATGATTATGCTCTTAATGAGCTTATCCTGGGCTACGGAGCATCAGTAAAGAACATGGATCTTGCCAAATCTTATGGACTTGATGGTGATTATAGTGCAATGCAGGCCAATTTCACCCAGGCTTTAAGTGATAAATTCGGAGTCTCGCCTGATAGTGCTGAAGAAATGTATAATATCTCCAATAGAAAGAGATTTACTATAGCCTTCAATGAAGTATTAACAAAGGCCGGACTGGAGAACGGAAAATAATGCCTGTTATAACAAATGACTGGCTTGACGTTATAAGCACTGAATTTAAAAAGCCTTACTATATCAAGCTATATAAGACACTGGTCTATGAATATGAACATTATACTATCTATCCGCCTAAGGATGATCTTTTGAATGCTTTTCATGCCACTCCTTATTCCAAGGTAAAGGTTGTGATACTGGGCCAGGATCCATATTACAATCCTGGTCAGGCACATGGTATGTGTTTTTCTGTCAGACCGGGTGTAAAAATTCCGCCTTCTCTTAATAATATTTATAAGGAGATCCATGATGAGCTGGGAACTAGGATTCCTAATAATGGCTGTCTTATGGAATGGGCAAAGCAGGGAGTTTTTCTTCTGAATACAGTCCTTACTGTAAGAGCAGGAAAACCTGAATCTCATAAGGGCATAGGCTGGGAGACCTTCACGGATGCCTGCATCAAGGCTCTGGATGAATCTTCCCGTCCTATGGTTTTCATGCTCTGGGGACGGAATGCCAGAAACAAGAAAATACTTTTAAATAATCCTGATCATCTTGTTCTTGAAGCTGCTCATCCAAGTCCGCTTTCAGCCTATAATGGATTTTTCGGCTGTGGACATTTTAAAGCCTGTAATGAATATCTGGAAAAAAACGGTCTGGATCCAATTGATTGGCAGATAAGTGACAGATGACACTTTCAGTGATATAATAATAGTAGATATGGTTTAGAAATGGAGGTAAAGCCATGGCAGGTATCAATATTAATGTAAACAGCTGGAATGGCTGGACTACATCTTCTATAGGAACGCTTTTCGGCGGCTTCAAGGCAAGCGGCGTCAGCAGTCTTGCATCCATAGCATCGGATTACAGATCTATTACAGACGGATCATACGGCCAGCTTGTCAAGGCTTATTATGAGAAGGTAGATACCACATCTGCTGGTTTGGCTAAAACGAAGGTTAAAAGCCAGGAAAATAGTGACAGCAAAGTTTCTTTAAATAAGGCATCAAGCGAAGAGAAGGCTCTGGCAGATGCTTCATATACTTTAAAGAATGCTGCTGACAAATTGAATGGAAGAACCTTATTCAGAACTGATTATCTCATAAATTCAAATGATGGCTTTGACAGAGACAATATTAATTCGGCAATTAAATCATTTGCCGATGCTTATAATAATGTGCTGGACAAGACTGACAAGCTTTCAGATGAGACTTATGACGCATCTGTTTCTTCAATGCTTAATATTACAAGAAATTATTCATCAGCACTTTCTGATATAGGAATTACTGTAGGATCTGACTCAAAGCTTTCTGTCGATACGGATAAGCTCTCAAAAGCCAGCATAAGCGATATCAAAAAGATCTTTAATGGTACAGGCTCCTATGCTTATTCGATCGGAAGCCGCGCCTCAAAACTTTCTGACTCCATTCTCGGTTCAGGCGGATACAATAAGAATGGAAGTTTAAAAGAAGGCGATATGGAAGCTTTTCTTTTCTCACAATATATCTAATATATAAGCCCGTGGTTCAAATACCAGGGGCTTATATTTTTTTGCTTAAAATAGTCTTGAAGGGAGAGAAAATGAAGACATCAATGGATCTATGCGAAATCTTAAAGCGAAACTCTTATCCCGGCAGGGGGATAATTACCGGTCTTTCCGAAGACGGGACAAAGGTGCTTTCAGCTTATTTCATAATGGGCCGAAGTGAGAATTCGAGAAACAGAATCTTTTCCAGAACAGAAGACGGGATCAGGACAGAGGCATTTATCCCGGAGAAACTTAGTGATCCAAGCCTTATCATATATCATCCCGTAAGAAGATATAAAGACCTCATAGTGATCACAAATGGTGACCAGACAGATACCATAGTTTCTGGTCTTAAAAATGAGATATCTTTTGAGGAAAGCTTAAGGAGCCGTAAATTTGAACCGGATGAACCGAATTTCACTCCGAGAATATCGGCATTATTGAGCTTTGATGGGGATTTTTCCATGAAGATGTCCATACTTAAAAGCGATGAAGGCGATCCGTCATCTGTTTTAAGATATACATTTGATTATGAAAAACCTGTTCCGGGAAAGGGGAGATTCATACATACATATATGTCAGATGGAAATCCGCTTCCTTCTTTTTATGGTGAGCCCGAGAAAGTAAAGATTGGCAACGATCTTAATGATTTTACGGATATGATCTGGGAGAATCTTGACGAAGATAATAAGATTAGCCTCTTTACCTTATCAAGGGAACTTGAAACAGGCAAAGAAGAAGAAAAGATTATAAATAAAAATAAATAAAGGAGCATGATTTATGAAGGAATTTGAACTTAAATACGGATGTAATCCGAATCAGAAGCCGGCAAGGATCTTTATGGAGAAGGGGGAGCTCCCGGTAAAGATACTTAACGGAAAACCCGGATATATTAATTTCCTTGATGCCCTGAACGGCTGGCAGCTGGTAAATGAATTAAAGAGAGCGACAGGCCACGTAGCAGCCGCAAGCTTTAAGCATGTTTCTCCGGCCGGAGCCGCCATAGGAATGCCTCTTTCGGATCTGGAGAAAAAAATCTACTGGGTCGATGATATGGACATAGAATTTACTCCGCTTGCATCAGCTTATGCCAGAGCAAGAGGAGCTGACCGCATGTCGTCATTCGGAGATTTCATATCACTTTCTGATATATGCGATCTTTCAACTGCAAAGATCATAAAGAGAGAGGTTTCAGACGGAGTCATAGCCCCCGGATATACAGATGAAGCTCTCGAAGTATTAAAAATGAAAAAGAAGGGAAATTATAACATTATTGAGATAGATCCCTCTTATATACCTGATCCGGTCGAAAGAAAAACTGTATTTGGTGTCACATTTGAACAGAAAAGAAATGACTGCGTGATCGACAGAAACTGCCTTTCAAACATAGTTACAAAGAATAAGTCCATACCAGAAAAGGCAATGATGGATCTTCTTATTTCTCTTGTTACACTTAAGTATACACAGTCAAATTCAGTATGCTATGCAAAGGACGGCCAGGCCATTGGAATTGGAGCAGGTCAGCAGTCAAGGATTCACTGCACACGACTTGCGGGAACGAAGGCTGACAACTGGTTTTTAAGACAGAATCCCAAAGTTCTCGAACTTCCATTTAAAGATGATGTCCACAGACCCGACAGGGATAATGCCATAGATCTCTATATTGGAAACGAAAGCGAAGATCTTCTTAGAGATGGCTCATGGCAGACTGTATTCAAAGAAAAGCCACAAAAATTTACCGAAGAAGAGAAGAAAGAATGGTTAAGGAAAAATACCGGAGTTTCCTTGGGTTCGGATGCATTTTTCCCTTTCGGTGATAATATAGAAAGAGCTCATAAAAGCGGAGTCTCATTTGTCTGCCAGCCTGGCGGATCAATAAGAGACGACAATGTCATAGATACCTGCGATAAATATGATATGGTAATGGCATTCACCGGAATAAGACTTTTCCATCATTAAATTACTATAGGATAGGGCTCCTTGAGCTCGGGTATAATTTCTATATTATACTTGGTTGAATATATGATCTTCCAGGCCAGATCTGCTACAAGATCAGAGTTCATGCTTAAGGCTGCCCTTCCATCAAGTTTATTCTTATCCTTATTGATATTGATTATTATGGGAAGAAGAGAATTATCTTCGAAACGACTTACTACTTTGGAACTTTCCTTTCTAAAACCTAATATTCTTACATAATATGGCTTTTGATCAGGACTCATGAGTGTCTTTATCCATGGCTCGAGCTCTTCCAGCATAATGGTCATAAGATATCTGGAGATTCCTGTATAGGTATAATTCTTTGACTTTAATAGCTCTAAGAACTGGGACGGAGTCCTGTAATTCCATATATGATTAAGGATCCTCCGGTCAAGGTTCGATTCAAGTTCATTATTATCACGATTTAAGATCTTATCTTTGTATTTTTTTATCAAAGCACTCTTTAATAAAGAATTGGTGTCATCTATATCAAGATAATGCGGGAGGATTTTTGTATATTCCATTACAAGTTCATAAGGTATGGCAGAGAGAAGCTCTTTGTCAGGTCTTTTTCCCGAGAGCGAAATGATATGATTTCTTATTGATTCCGAGGAAAAAGGAAGTTTATCCCCTGCATATTCCCTGGAATCGTGATAATTTCCCCCGCTTCTTTTTATGGTAAATGGCTCGATATTAAGATCATATTTATTTATGGCATTAAGATAGGAGATGGCAAGTATATTATTTGGGCGTCTAATTTCTTCCTCTTCGGAATTATTAATAAGACCATAGTCTTTAAGTGCCTCGGAAAGAGCTCTTGGGTAAGAAAGACCTTCAGTCTTTTTCATGAGAAAAATATTCCTTAGATCCATGGGCATATTGCTTATGGCGTCAGAGCATTTCTTTAATAAAGAAAGGTCACCTGATTCGCTGCCGAAAAGGCAGGAATTTATCTTGAGGGCATCCATGAGCTGGAGGGAAACGGCAGCATAGGTATCGGCTGAACTTAATACAGCTGATACAGGAATCTCTATTACGCAGTCAAAGCCGGCTTTTAAAGCCATGAGCGTTCTTTCGTATTTAGAATAAAAGGCGGGACCGCCTCTTTGAACAAAATTTCCACTCATTAAGGCTATTGTATAATCAGCCTTAAGGACATTTTTCGAATAATCGAGAAGATTTTTATGTCCTTTATGGAAAGGGTTGAATTCTGATGTAACTCCGACTATATTCATATGTTTATTCCTTTATTTTGACTTTAATGATTATTATAGTATAATAACTTAGGTTTATGCGTGTTAAATTGAAAGGATTGTGAAATGAACGTTCTTGTAATTAATTGCGGAAGCTCTTCATTGAAATATCAGGTAATTAATTCCGATAACGAAGAAGTGCTTGCCAAGGGAATTTGCGAAAGAATCGGTATAAGCGGTGTGCTTAAATATACTCCAAAGGGAGGAGAGCAGGAAATTACCGAGATCGCCATGCCTACCCATACAGAGGCTGTTAAGTATGTTCTTGAAGCTCTTACCAATGAAAAAACAGGCGTTTTAAAGAGCTTAAGTGAGATAGATGCGGTAGGCCACAGAATCGTTCATGGCGGAGAGAAGTTCAGCGAAGCCACTCTTATCACAGAAGATGTTATAAAAGCAGTTGAGTCCTGCAACGATCTTGCTCCCCTTCATAATCCTGCAAATATAATCGGAATCAGAGCATGCCAGAAGGTTATGCCGGGTGTTCCCATGGTAGGTATATTTGATACAGCTTTTCATGCAACAATGCCAAAGAAGGCTTTTCTATACGGAATTCCCTACAAGTATTACGAGAATGATAAATTAAGAAGATATGGTTTCCATGGAACAAGCCACAGCTTTGTATCAAAGAAGGCAGCTGCGCTTGTCGGAAAGCCTTATAGTGAATGCAAGACAATTGTATGCCATTTAGGAAACGGAGCAAGCGTCTGTGCTGTAATGAATGGCAAGTCTGTAGATACTTCAATGGGACTTTCTCCTCTTGAGGGACTTATTATGGGAACTCGTTCAGGAGACATAGACCCGTCGGTTATCCAGTACATTGCTTCTCACTATAACAAGAGTCTTGATGAGGTGATAGCTATTCTCAATAAGGAATCAGGTGTTTATGGCCTGAGCGGAGTTTCATCCGATTTCAGAGATATCACAAAGGAAATGTTAAACGGCAATGAGAGAGCAAAGGATGCTCTTGAGACATATTGCTACAGAGTGGCAAAATACATAGGTGCCTATATAACAGCAATGCATGGCGTTGATGTAGTAGCTTTCACGGCAGGAATAGGCGAGAATAACAAGTATGTAAGAGAGTATATAACAAGTTATTTCGACTATCTTGGAGTAAAGCTTGATGAAAAGGTAAACGAGCCTATGCATATTGGTGAGGATACACTTATCACAACTTCCGATTCAAAGATTCCTTTCTATGTAATACCTACAGACGAGGAGCTTTCGATCTGCAGACAGACAGTAGAGGTCCTCAATAATACTGCAAAATAAATTATTGACTTTGATGAAAAAGTCTGTATAATTAGAAAAGTGTGGATTGGAGAAGAATGTGTTGATAGATATTTCCGGTATTCTTCTTTCAGACGGCGAAAGCGGATATTATGATATTAAGCTCGATTCTTTAGAATTTGAGCTTGGCCCCGGGAGACGGCTCGAAAGCGGCATCTCCATTAATCTTCATATATATAATGAAGATGGTTATATCCATGTGAAAGGTCATACAGAAGCGACTCTGCTTGCTCCATGCGACCGCTGTCTTGTTGAAACGAAAGTGATTGTCCCTGTCGATCTAGATGAGGAATACAAGATCCGGGGACGTCTCATCGACTTAGATGACGATGCTGCACCTTATTTCACAGGTGAGTCACTTGATGCAGAAAAGCTTCTCCATGATTCAGTTCTTTCCTCTATGCCCGTAAAGGTGCTTTGCAAGGAAGACTGTAAAGGTCTCTGCCCTATATGTGGACAGAATCTTAATGAGCGTGACTGCGGCTGTGACAGAACAGTCGGTGATCCGCGAATGGAGAAATTCAAAGAATTATTTGAAAAATTTAAGGAGGTGTAGTCCATGTCTATTTGTCCAAAGAATAAATCTTCCAAAGGAAGAAGAGACAGAAGAAGAGCTAATTGGAAGATGAACTCTCTTAATCTTGTCCGTTGCAGCAAATGCGGAGCACTTGTGCTTCCTCACAGAGTTTGCAAGAACTGCGGATCTTACAATAAGCGTGAAATCATTTCCCAGGATTGATCTTCAATATTGTGAACATCAGGCCTCCGCTCATGCGGAGGTCTTTTTTGACTTTATTACTTCCGAAGTTTATAGTATATAGAGTAACTTCTGGCAAGGGGGTAATTCATGAGCGAAGAAACCAAGGTCGCACTTGATCTGATGGGAGGAGACAATGCTCCCAAAGCTATGATTGAAGGTGCGGTTGAAGCACTTAAAGAAAATGAGAGCCTGAAGATAATTTGTTTCGGAAATGACGAAGCTGAAAAGGAACTGGAGAGATTTGATTTTGATAAGGATCGCCTTATTTTCAGAAAGACAGCCGAAGTCATAGCTACAGATGAATCTCCCGTCAAAGCTATTTCTGAAAAAAAGGATTCATCTCTTGTAATGGCTCTTAAATGTGTTAAGCACGGCGAAGCCGATGCTTTCGTATCGGCCGGAAATTCCGGAGCCATCCTGGCTGGTGGTCAGATTATAATAGGCAGGATCAAGGGCATAAAGAGAGCACCCTTTGCTCCGATAATCCCCACAGATAAGGGCCCGGCTCTTCTTCTCGATGCCGGAGCAAATGTTGACTGCCGGAGCGAGAATTTAGTCCAGTTTGCAAGGATGGGAGCTGTTTATATGAGACCTGTCCTTAAAAGAGAGCCCAGGGTCGGCATATTAAATCTTGGAGCTGAGGATGATAAAGGAAATGCCCTTGTCAAGGAAACTTTTCCATTGCTTAAAGAAGCTTCTGACATTGATTTTATAGGAAGCGTAGAATCTCGTGACATACCATTCGGAGCCGCCGATGTTATTGTTACAGAAGCTTTTACAGGAAATGCAGTGCTTAAAATGTATGAAGGTACAGCAAAGCTTTTGCAGAAACTAATGAAGAAGGCTTTTCTTTCAAATATAAAATCGAAGATTGGGGCCGCTCTCGTTCTTCCTTCTCTTAAGGAAGAGCTTAAGAATTATGACACGAAGAAATATGGCGGGGCTCCTATGCTGGGTCTTAACGGACTTGCAGTAAAGGCTCACGGAAGCTCTGGCTCCGAAGAGATAAAGAATGCTCTTCTTCAATGCATTGACTTTAAAAATCAGCATATTCTGGAGTCTATCAGGGATAACATTGGAATAACCTAATATTTTGGAGGAATTTTATGGATGAATTTTCATTGCTAAAAAAAAGCATCGCGGATGTACTTTCTGTAGATGAGACCGAGATCACTCTCGAATCAAGATTTGAAGAAGATCTCGGAGCAGATTCGCTTGATCTCTATCAAATACTTATGGATGTTCAGGATCAGCTTGATCTCACTGTAGATGAGGAAAAGGCACAGAAAGTAAAGACTGTAGGAGATGCGGTAGAACTTATTAAGAGTTCAAAATAAACTAAACAAATATAAGATTACCCCTTTCTTCGGAAAAGGGTAATTTTTTCTGTATTCAGGAGGCAGAATTTGAATAATTTATTGGAACTGGAAAGAAAAATTGGATACGAATTTAATAATAAAGATCTGATAACTCAGGCAATGACTCACAGCTCTTTTGCAAATACACGTCATATGGCTCCTCATTCAGACAATGAAAGACTGGAATTCCTGGGAGATGCAGTTCTTGAAGTGGTATCCAGCAGATTTCTCTATGATAAATTTCCTGATTACGATGAAGGAAGTCTCTCAAGGCTTCGCGCATCACTTGTTTGCGAACCCACGCTTGCTTATTGTACTGAGGAAATCGATCTTAGAAAATATATTCTTCTTTCACCAGGCGAAGAAAAAACAGGCGGCAGAAGGAGAAAATCCATAATAAGCGATGCTATGGAAGCGCTTATTGGAGCTATTTATCTTGATGGAGGAATAGAGCCGGCCAGAAACTTTATAATGAAATATATTCTCACAGATATAGAGCATAAGAGACTGTATCACGACTCTAAGACAGCTCTGCAGGAACTTATACAGGCGCACCATGAAAAAGTTACCTATGAGGTCATAAAGGAAGAGGGACCTGACCATGCCAAGGAATTCGAAGTGGAGGCCAAAGTAGGAGAACGCGTCATAGGAAAAGGGAGCGGAAGCTCAAAGAAGCAGGCTGAGCAGGAAGCGGCTTTTGTCGCACTTAAGAAACTAAGAAATAATTGATCGGAGTACCACCCAATGTACTTAAAAAGCATAGAGATGCAGGGATTCAAATCCTTCGCCAATAAGATCGTACTTGAATTTCATAATGGTATCACGGGTATAGTAGGCCCTAATGGTTCCGGCAAGTCAAACGTCGCTGATGCGGTCAGATGGGTACTTGGCGAACAGAGCGCAAAGCAGCTTCGCGGTGAATCCATGCAGGATATAATATTCGCAGGGACAGAGAACAGGCGTCCCCTAGGATTTGCCTATGTAGCCATTACTATGGATAATTCCGACCATACACTTCCTGTTGAATATAAAGAAGTCACAGTCCAAAGACGTGTCTACAGGTCAGGCGAGAGCGAATATATGATAAATCAAAGCCCCTGCCGTCTTAAGGATATACAGGAACTTTTTTATGATACAGGAGTTGGAAAAGAAGGCTATTCAATAATTGGACAGGGCCAGATTGACAAGATTCTGTCTGGCAAGCCCGAGGACAGAAGAGAACTTTTCGACGAAGCCGTGGGAATCGTTAAATACAAGAAGAGGAAGGAAGCTTCAGAAAAGAAGCTTTTAAATGAACATGATAACCTTCTTCGTGTAAATGATATCCTTAAGGAACTGGAAGACCGCGTTGCCCCATTAAGGGAGCAAAGCAAAGCAGCCCGTGAATATCTGAATCTCCGTGAGAGACTGAAGAAACTCGATGCAAATATGTTCATTAGAGAAAGTGAACGTATTGAGGCGGATAAGGAAAAGACAAAAAAGAATGGTGAGATCGTTGAAAAAGAACTCACAGAAACCAAGGCAGAGCTTGAAAAGATTAAGCAGGAATATACTGATCTTGAGGCATCTCTTAAAGAATCTGAAAAGACCATCGAACAATACCGTCAGGAAGAAAATGAGATCATAGACAAGAAAAATGAGGCCGAGAAACAAATCTCCATACTTGAAGAACAGATAAAAATGTCATCATCCAAAGATGATGAACTATCTTCAAGAATAGATAATATAAGTCTTAATAAGGAAAAGAGCACAAAAGAGCTCGATGAAGCAAAAAAGGAAAAGGAAGACAACGAAAACAGCCTTCTTTCTGTAAGAAAGAGATTAAAGGAAGCTGTCGACAAAAAAAACGAGGCTGAGGGAAAGACCCGCGAGATCACAGAAAAGATCGAGAAAGCCAATGATAGGTTGATGGAGATCCTGAAAGAAGAGGCATCACTTAAGTCTGAAGAACAGAAATATGTCACAATGGCAGAACAGGCTGATATAAGAAAAGCCAGCCTTGTTAAGGAGATGCTGGAAAAGAAGACAAATGAAGAGAAGCTTTCCCATGATCTTTCCGATAAAGAGGCCCTTTATAAGAAGGCTGACGAAGACTATTTAAATTCCGTTTCCGAAAGAAAGACTTGCGAGGAGAAGATAGCTTCATTCGAGAAAGAGAAGAATATAAGCCAGGAAAGTGTCCAGAAACTTATTCTTGACTTAAAGACCATAGAGAACAGCCTTGAATCTCTTAAAAATATGGCTGAACGCTATGAAGGCTTCGGATCCAGCGTTCGTACAGTCATGGAGGAAAAAGATCATGAAGACGGTCTTATAGGCGTAGTATCAGATCTTATATCTGTAGACAAGAAATACGAACAGGCAATTGAGACGGCTCTCGGCGGTAATATTCAAAATATAGTAACTACTGATGAAGATACTGCCAAAAGGATGATAGAGCTCCTTAAGCAAAAGAAGGCCGGAAGAGCCACATTTTTACCTTTGACATCTGTTCATCCTGATAAGGATCGTTTCGATAAAGAAGTTTTTTCCGAAAAAGGAGTCCTTGGAGTCGCATCCAATCTAGTTAAAACCGACCATGCCTATAAAGATGTCATACGTTATCTTCTGGGTCGGGTTCTTGTCGTAGATACTATGGACAATGCCCTTAAATTTGCCAGAAAATACAGATACAGGGAGCATATAGTTACTCTGGAAGGCGAATATTTGAGGCCGGGCGGAAGTCTTACAGGAGGAGCTTTCAGAAACAAAAACAACCTTCTTGGCCGAAACAGTCGTATCGATTCCTTAAACAAGGAACTAAAAGAGAAAAAGGAAGCTCTTTCTGAGGCAAGAAGAAGGCTTGATGAACTCACTGCCGCTTTTGAATTATCCAAAGATTCCTTGAAAGATTTAAGGGAAAAAGAGCAAAAGCTAATGGTCGCTTTAAATACAGCCAAGATGGCATATGATCTTTCTTCCAATGCTTTAAAGGATCACAAAAAGGATTCTGAAGATTTCATAGAGAAGAAGAAGGCGGCTGAAAAGGAAGCAGAAAGACTAAAAGATCTTAAGAAAGAGATCGAGGAAAAGCTTTCGTCTCTTAAGAAAGAGCATGAAGATCTTGAGAAGAACATGGAGATCTTTAAAAATGATCTTTCAAAGTCAGAGCCGGATAGCAAGCTTCAGGAAGCGGTTTCTGAGATTCGTATAGAAGAATCATCTTTTGTACAGAAGGGTGTTTTTATTGACGAAAATATAAAGCGTCTCTCAAATGATATTTTGAATGCCGAAAAGGAGATAGAATCTCTTAGAAATGAAGCCGAGAATTCCAGGAAGAATAATGAGGAAAGAGCTTCCAGGGCAGCAGCTCTTAAGGAAGAAATAGATTCTTACGATGAAAAGAGAAAGGAATTTACATCTTTAAGAGAAAAGGCCGGACAAGAAAAAGAGGCAATGGATGAAAAATACAAGGGCTTTTTTGATATCAGATCTGAAAAGACTGACAGGATAAATGCTCTTGACCGCGATCTTTACAGGATAAATGCCAGATTCCAGAAACTGTCCGAGGAACTTGATTACCAGAATAATTATATGTGGGACGAGTATGAGCTTACCCTTCATGCCGCTATGGACTTAAAGGACGACGAACTCATGTCATCGCCCTCAATAAAGAAAGACATTTCCGAGATAAAGAATAAGATCAGAGACATGGGAAATGTCAATGTAAATTCTATAGAGGAATATAAAGAAGTTTCAGACAGATACGAATTTTTAAAGAAACAGCATGATGATCTTATTAATGCCGAGGAATCCTTGAAACAGGTGATTTTTGATCTTGATGAAGGCATGAGAAAGCAATTTCGCTCTGGATTCAGCGACATAGCAAGGGAATTTGACAAGACTTTCAAGGAACTTTTCGGAGGCGGAAAAGGAACATTGGAGCTCTTCGAAGATGAGGATATACTTGATTCAGGCATAAAGATCATTGCCCAGCCACCCGGAAAGAAGCTTATAAATATGATGCAGATGTCAGGAGGAGAGAAGGCATTAACAGCCATAGCGCTTCTTTTTGCCATACAAAGACTTAAGCCTTCTCCATTCTGTCTTCTTGATGAGATAGAGGCGGCACTTGATGATTCAAATGTAGACCGCTTTGCTAATTATTTAAAGAAACTTTCCAACAACACCCAGTTCATAGTAATAACCCACAGAAGAGGCACCATGAACGCGGCTGACAGGCTTTATGGTATAACCATGCAGGAAAAGGGTATATCGGTTCTTGTTTCGGTAAATCTTATCGAGAAGGAGCTTGACAATTGATTCTTTTTTGAAGGAGATTTTATGGCAGAGAAAAAAGGATTTTTTTCAAGATTATTTAAGGGTCTTCAGAGATCCAGAGACGGCTTTGCCGAAAATGTCGATAATGTTTTTCTGGGATGGGACAAGATCTGCCCTGAGCTTTATGACGAGCTGGAAGAAGTGCTTATTATGGGAGATGTCGGAGTTCAGACAACTTCGGATGTCATAGACGATCTTAAGACCATCGTTAAGAAGGAACATATTAAAAATCCCGGAGATCTTAAGCAAAAGCTTATCGAAATTCTGGATAGCAGGCTTTCCTTTGATGAACATGGCTTCGATTTCCTTAATGAAAAGTCAATAATAATGGTAGTAGGAGTGAACGGAGTCGGAAAGACAACTACTATAGGCAAGCTCGCCAGTGAATATACCGCTTTAGGGAAAAAAGTCCTGATAGCGGCAGCAGATACTTTCAGGGCAGCAGCCCGGGAACAGCTTGAAATATGGGGAGACCGGGCAAATGTTTCTGTGATCGGCGGACAGGAAGGCCAGGATCCTTCAAGTGTTATTTTCGACGCGGTCTCGGCCATGAAATCAAGAAACATAGATATACTTCTTATAGATACGGCCGGAAGACTTCATAACAAGAAGAATCTGATGAATGAACTTTCCAAGATGAATAAGGTCATTGACAGAGAATGCGGCGATATGCATAGAGAGACATTTGTTGTACTTGATGCAACAACAGGACAGAATGCGGTCTCTCAGGCTCACCAATTTGCTGAGGTCACTGATATTACAGGAATTATTCTCACAAAGATGGATGGAACAGCCAAGGGTGGAATTGCCTATCAGGTTTCGCAGGCTCTTAGTTGTCCGGTAAAATATATAGGGGTTGGTGAGAAAGCCGAGGATCTTCAAAGATTCTCACCCGAGGACTTCAGTATGGCGCTTTTTGGCGGAGAAAATAAAGATCAGGTGGTGTAAAGAAAAAGTACTTGACACCGATTGACCTTTCTCTTATACTGAAATAGCTGTTATGGAAGATAAAATTAGACAAGGCAATCTTTACGAGTTCTATGGTGAGCTTCTGAATGAGCATCAGAAGAGGATCTATGAAGATTATGTACTTAATGATCTTTCACTCGGAGAGATAGCCGAAAATGAAAATATCACACGTCAAGGAGTCTACGATCTGGTGAGACGGGCCACCCTTTCCATGGAAGGTTATGAAGAAAGGTTACATCTCATGGAGAAATTTTTCTCCGTGAAAGCCAGAGTAGAAGTTCTTAAGGAAAAAGTTAAGGACGGAGCCGGCAAGAATGAGATAATGAAGATACTTGACGAGATCAGTGGGGAATTGTAATGGCATTTGACAGTCTTTCTGAGAAACTTCAAAATGTGTTCCGCAAGCTTCGCGGCAAGGGAAGGCTTTCCGAGGATGATGTAAGATCAGCTCTTAAGGAAGTAAAGCTTGCTCTTCTTGAAGCGGATGTAAACTTTAAGGTTGTTAAGAATTTTATTAATGATGTCCAGGAGAAGGCGGTCGGAACCGATGTCTTAAATGGTCTTAATCCTGCCCAGCAGGTAATAAAGATTGTAAATGATGAAATGGTTTCTCTTCTCGGAAGCGAGAAGGCTGAACTTAAGATGGCTCCCGGTCAGGAGATCACAATTATCATGATGGCCGGTCTTCAGGGAGCAGGAAAGACAACGACTGCTGCAAAGCTTGCGCTTAAGCTTACAGAGAAGAGCAGAAATCCTCTTCTTGTTCCAATGGATATTTATAGACCCGCTGCCAAGGAACAGCTAAGGATAAATGCCGGCAAGGTAAAGGTTCCGATGTTTGAGCCGGATGATGGCATGAGCGTTCTGGAGATTGGAAAAGCATCTCTGGAATATGCAAGGAAACACGGAAATCGTGTTGTTATTTTTGATACTGCAGGACGTCTTCATATTGATGAAGACATGATGAATGAGCTTAAGGAAGTAAAAAGCAATCTTAATGTCACCGACACAGTCCTTGTAGTGGATGCCATGACCGGACAGGATGCTGTAAATCTTGCAAAAGCCTTCAATGATGAGCTTGAGATCGACGGAGTCATCCTTACCAAGCTTGATGGCGATACACGAGGCGGTGCAGCCCTTTCAATAAAGGCTGTTACAGGAAAGCCTATTCTTTATTCAGGAATGGGAGAGAAGCTTACAGATCTAGAGCCTTTTTATCCTGACAGGATGGCATCACGAATCCTCGGTATGGGCGACGTACTCTCACTTATTGAGAAGGCCGAGTCCAATATTGACAAGGAAGAAGCAATAAAGCTTTCAAAGAAAGTAAAGAAGGCTGATTTTGATTTCAATGATTATCTTCTCTCAATGGAGCAGATGAAAAAGATGGGCGGTATTTCATCTATTCTGGGCATGATACCTGGAATATCAGGGTCGCAGGCTGATAAGATAACAGAATCTATAGATGACAAGAAACTTTCCCATATAAAGGCAATAATAGAGTCAATGACTCTTGAGGAAAGAAGCGATCCAAAGCTTATTAATTCCTCAAGAAAGATAAGGATCTCAAAGGGCAGCGGCGTCAGCATGGCTGAAGTAAACCGCTTTATCAAGCAATTTAATGAAGCAAAGAAAATGATGAAGAAAATGCCCGGTATGATGAAAAGAAAAGGCAGAGGCGGTCTCCGCTTCCCTTTCTGATATAAGCAAATGATTTTAAGGAGGAAAAAATAATCATGGCAGTTAAAATTCGTTTAAAGCGTTTAGGACAGAAGAAGGCACCTTTCTACAGAATCGTTGTCGCTGATTCAAGAGCTCCCAGAAACGGACGTTTCATTGAGGAGATTGGTACTTACGATCCTTCAAAGGATCCCTCACTCTACAATGTAGACGAAGAGGCAGCAAAGAAGTGGATCGCTAATGGCGCAAAGCCGACTGAGACTGTTCAGAAGCTCTTCAAGATAGCCGGAATCATTAAATAATAATTCCTGTTAACAGAAAGGGTGAGTCTAAAATGAAAGAACTGATAGAATTTATCGCTAAATCCTTAGTTGATTCACCGGAAGATGTATCCGTATCTGAGACTTCAGATAGTAGTCATATATATTTAAAGCTCCATGTGGCTTCTTCCGATATCGGAAAGATCATTGGAAAGAAAGGTAGGATCGCAAAGGCGATCCGTACCGTTGTCAAGGCTGCTTCATCAAAGACTAACAAGCGGGTAATCGTTGATATTGAGGATTGACAGAGGCGGAGCAATAATGCTCCGCTTTTTTAAGCTGTGAGGAAGAAATGGAAAAACTTCGTGTCGGAAAGATAGGAAAGGCGCAAGGTATAAAGGGAGAGGTAAGGGTTCATCCTACAATGGATGACATTTCAGACTTCCTTTCTTTAGACAAAGTAGTGACGGAAGAGAAAAATATGCCGTCCAGGACTTTTCATATAGAAAAAGGAAGGATCCAGAAGGACTTCTTGGTTATCAAATTTAAGGAGATAAACGATCGTAACGAGGCAGAAATGCTTAATGGACTTGATGTCTTTATAGATCGCGAAGATGCCGGTGAGCTTAATGATAATGAATATTATTATTCAGATATCATTGATTCAGAAGTCTTTACTATAGACGGCAGGAAGCTCGGAGTTATCAGAGATATTATTACGACCGGAGCCAACGACATATATAGCGTCGTTGACAATAAGGGTCATGAAATGCTTCTTCCGGCTATTAAAGATGTGATAAAGGAAATAGATATTCAAAATAAGCTGATAAAGGTAGAACTCTTAAAGGGGCTGGAGGATCTTAATCCATGAACTTCCACATAATGACACTTTTTCCGGAAATGGTCTTGAACGGACTCTCCACCAGCATAATAGGAAGAGCAGAAGAAAAAGGACTTATAACTGTAAATGCCGTAAATATAAGGGATTATACCAATGAACGTCATGGCAAGGTGGATGACTATCCTTATGGAGGAGGAGCCGGCATGCTTATGCAGGCTCAGCCGGTATATGACTGCTATAAAGCTCTTCCGCCCGTAAAGGAAGGAAAGAAAGTAAGAACTATATATGTTACTCCGCAAGGAAAGACTTTCAACCAGAAGATGGCCCATGAATTTGCCCTAGAAGAGGATCTTGTTATTCTATGCGGCCACTATGAAGGAATAGATGAAAGAGTCCTGGACGAGATAGTTACAGACCGGGTCTCGATAGGAGATTATGTTCTTACGGGTGGAGAGCTGGCAGCCATGATTATAGTAGATGCTGTTTCACGCCTTGTTAAGGGAGTGCTTCATAATGATGATTCTTCAAGTGATGAATCATTTGAAAATGGTCTTCTGGAATATCCGCAATATTCCAGACCTTACGAATGGCACGGCAGGAAAGTTCCCGACATACTTCTTTCGGGTGATCATAGTAAAGTTGACGAATGGCGCCGTCATATGTCATTATTGAGGACGAAAGAAATAAGGCCGGATTTGCTTAAGAAAGCCGATCTTTCAAAAAAGGATATTGATTTTCTTAATGACTGGTCATCTAAAAGATAAGTAATAATTCTTGAAAAAAATATTATTTACTGGTATTATATACAAGTTGTATTTTGTTCGACGGTCCGCTGTTACCAATCAGGTATTAAGAACGTCTGAAAAATGGAGGAAATTAAGATGAATGCACATGATGTAATTAAAGAAATCGAGGACAGCGAGAAGAAGTCCGAGATCAGCGACTTCAGAGTCGGAGATACTGTTAAGGTATATAACAAGATTCGTGAAGGAAACCGCGAAAGAGTTCAGATCTTCGAGGGTGTTGTATTAAAGAAGCAGGGCGGTTCAAACCGTGAGACATTCACAGTAAGAAAGATCTCAAGCGGTGTCGGTGTTGAAAAGACATGGCCTTTACACAGCCCCAACGTTGAGAAGGTTGAAGTCGTTCGTCATGGTCATGTAAGAAGAGCTAAGCTCAATTACTTAAGAGACCGTGTCGGCAAGAAGGCTAAGGTCAAGGAAATCATCAGATAATTTATCTCGACCATCGGGCAGTCACTCTCTCGTGGCTGCCTTTTTTGATATAAGAAGATATGAATAGAAATATTTTAATCGAAAAAAGACTTCGTTCAAAGAACAAGGATAAAAAGTCAAGCCTTAATTTTAACAGAAGAAGAAAAAAGTTTGATTTTGGTAGGCTTAAATCAGTTCTTCTTTATACTGCACTTATTGCATCTTCTATTTTGCTGGCCTATGGCTGCGTACGTTCTTTCGGCATGGTTACTCCAAATTCCGGAGAGTCAATGACTGAGACTATAGGAAGCGGAGACTATCTTCTTTCGGACAGGATAATATATAAATTCAGAAAGCCGAAGATAAATGATGTAGTTATTTTTTCAGCAAATGATTCCTCAACTTTATTTGTGAAACGTATAGTTGGAGTCCCCGGAGATACATTATATATAAAAGATGGTCTTTTATATGTGAATGGCAAGGCCAGGCAGGAGATAAAGAAGACAGAGAAAATGAATGCATCCGGACTTCTCTCTAATAAAATAAAGCTAAAAAAAGGCGAATACTTTGTCCTTGGCGACAATCGTAACAACAGCGAGGACAGCCGTTTTGAAAGCATAGGAAATATTACTGCAAATGACATAATAGGTAAGGTCTGGTTTGACATAGATCTGCATCATTTCGGACCGATCTGAAGAGGAAAGAGCATGAATTTTGAATGGTATCCAGGCCACATGGAAAAGGCCAGAAGGAATATAGAAGCTGATCTTAAGCTTGTAGATCTTATAATTGAGATCATAGACGCCAGGATCCCGGCCTCAAGTTCAAATCCATCACTTAATGAGATTGTATCGGGCAAGCGAAGACTTGTGATCCTTAACAAGACAGATTTGGCAGATCCGGATGTAACTTCTTTGTGGCTGGACTATTATAAGAAAAATTCCACACCTTATCTCGCTCTGGATTCACTTTTAAAGGATTCCGGAAAAATGGTAATTAAGGCAGCTACATCTGCCTGCCGGGACAAGATAGAACGCGATAAGAAGAGGGGATTAAGGAATAGAAGAATAAAGGCAATGATAATCGGCATACCAAATGTCGGAAAGTCCACCTTGATAAATACTATTGCAGGTAAGAGTACTGCGAAAACAGGGAATAAGCCCGGAGTAACGCGAGGAAAACAATGGATCCATGCCGGAGACAGTCTCGATCTTCTTGATACTCCCGGAGTTCTATGGCCTAAATTTTCCTCAGAAAAGACTGGCGAAGATCTTGCCATTACAGGTGCCATAAGAAATGAGCTTATTCCATTTGAGGAACTTGGTGCTATACTATTTAACTGGATCCAGGAAAATTATCAAGGAACCATAGAAATGAGATATGGCATAAAAGGAGATTACAATGAATTCCTTTTGAGACTTGCCGAAGACAGAGGTTTTTTCCGAAATGGAGAGAAGGACACGTTAAAGGCCGCGACTATTTTCATACAGGAATACAGAACCGGGAAACTAGGAAGAATATCGCTTGAAAAGCCGGAGGAAGTATAGTGGAATCTAAGGGCGAAACTACAATTGAAGAAGAATTTGAAAAAAGAGAGAACAAGAAGAACGAAGCCATAGATCTTATTATCTATATCGGAGTGCTTGTTCTGTTAAGCTTTCTTATAGTAACATTTATTGGTCAGAGAACTGTCGTGAGCGGAGATTCAATGAATGACACTCTCCATAATGGAGACAGCCTTCTGATAGACAAGATTTCATATAGATTTTCCGATCCCAAAAGATTTGATATTGTGGTATTTCCCAAACCTACTGATCCCAAGGTCTACTATATCAAGCGTATAATAGGTCTTCCCGGCGAGACAGTTCAGATTTCATCTGACGGAACCATCTATATAGACGGAAAGGAACTTAAGGAAAATTACGGAAAAGCCGTAATAATTGATCCGGGGCGGGCAGTAGAACCTGTAAAGCTCGGCAAGGACGAATATTTTGTCATGGGAGATAACAGGAATAATAGCCTGGACAGCCGCTTCTATGAGGTCGGAAATATAAAAAGATCCGCATTTATAGGCAGAACCATAGTGAGGATCTATCCTTTTAATCAAATCAGATCACTTATTCCCAAGGACAGAGGTAAGGCTGTAAAATGACAAAGAAAGAAAGGCTTGCTGCCGAAATAGACAGGACAGATAAAATGCATGCCTTTGATATTCCTTTTTTAGAGGAATATGAGCTGGTTTGCGGGGTGGATGAAGTCGGAAGAGGTCCTTTGGCAGGGCCTGTAGTCACCGCAGCTGTAATTCTCCCGAGAGACTGCCATATTCTCTATATAAATGATTCAAAGAAATTAAGTCCGAAGAAAAGAGAAGAGACAGCAGCTATAATCATGGAACAGGCTGTCTCTTTTGCCTTTGGAGAAGTCGACGAGAAGACGATAGATAAGATAAATATACTTAATGCTACTAAGATGGCCATGAGAATGGCTATAAATAGTCTTGATAAAAAAGCAGATCTTGCTCTTATAGATGCTTTGGATCTGGATGGATTAGATATTCCGGTCAAAGCTTTCGTAAAAGGCGATGCCCAGTCTATGTCTATTGCAGCGGCCTCTATCATAGCAAAAGTGAGACGAGATCATTTCATGGTCAGCATGGATGAAAAATATCCCGAATATGGCTTTGCAAGAAACAAGGGCTATGGTACCAAAGAGCATATGGATGCCTTAAAAAAATACGGGCCCTGTCCCATACACAGAAGGACATTTTTAAAATTCCTTTCTGAATAAGAAAGGCGTGGTATGCAGATCAATAATCTGAATGCGAATTCAATAAATAATATGGCGGCCGAAAGAGGCCGGACCGAGACTTTGGCTCCTGTCCGGTCTTCTGGTTTTTATGCCTCAAAGGGAGATATCTTTGAGGGCAGCATAAAATCAGTCGATAAAGATAAGGTTGTACTGGCTCTGCAAAATGGTGATCTGATCGAGGCAAGGCTTGACTCGAATATAAATCTTAAAGCAGGTTCGAGCGTGTTTTTTCAGGTAAAATCAAGCCAGGGAAATACAATAGAGATCACTCCTTTAAAGGACGAAGGCGCAAATCCTGTCATTTTATCGGCTCTTGCAAATGCATCTCTTGATGCTGATACCAGAAATATAGAGCTTGTTCAAAATCTCATGCAGAATTCTCTGCCAATTAATTCGGAAAATCTCTCCAGGATGGGAAGAATAATATTCAATAATCCTGAAGTCCCGGTATCACTTATTGTCCGTATGGATGAAATGCATATCCCGGTTACAAAAGAAAATATAGAAAGTTTCATTCGTTTTTCAGAAAACAATAATGAGATCTTTTCTGAATTTGATTCCTTGATAGATCTAATTCCTGATCTTATAAATGATGATACCAAGACAAGCGATATTTTAAAGCTTTTTTCAGCATTTACAGGAGAGACAGCGTTTGCATCTGAAGCAGCTGCTAGCGAAGGGGAAGAGACAGCTTTTGCGTCTGAAGCAGCTGCTAGCGAAGGGGGAGAGACAGCTTTTGTGGCTGCGGAAGCGAATTCAGGCACCGAAATGCCCGAGCAGTCCGACGGAGCAGTTAAAGCGAGTGACGAGCCCGAGATGTCCGACGGAGCAGTTAAAGCAAGTGAAGGCGCAGAAACAGAAAAGATTACCGATGTGGCTGCTGTTAAAGCGTCTGAAAGCGCTGTGGGGATTCCTGAAGGTGATATAAGTTCTGCAGATCCTGTCATTAATGAAGGAGCCTTTCAAAATGAAAATGCTTTCTCTCCTGATAAGGATCTTTTGAATGAAGACATGACAGGGTCTGTAATCGAAGATTCCGTGAACGGCTTATTGAGAGGTATCGATAATATAAAAAATGATTTTCCTTTATTTGTAAAGGAGAATCCAAATCTCTTTAATAGCGACGGAAATTTAAAGGCAGGGAAAGTCCCGGATTTTATAAATAGCTTTACGGAATATATAACATCTAGTAAGGCATATAATTTAAAGGATGTTTTTTCCAGAAAAGATTTTAAGAATCTTCTTAGACAGGCTCTGTCTGAGAGAATTGCCCTTAAGCCTGAGGATGTCTCAAGGAATTCTGTAAAAAAATTATATGAAAATATTTTGGAGACCGCTTCAAAAATAGAGCAGGCTGTCTCTAATGTGTCAGGTGAGAATGGTCATGTTACAAAAATGATTTCTGAGATCAGATCAAATGTTGATTTCATAAATCAAATAAATAATTTTTATAATTATGTCCAGCTGCCGCTTAAGCTCTTTGACCAGAATGCCAAGGGAGATCTTTATGTATATACAGGAGGAAAGGGAAGGAAACACGACAAAAACAGCTTATCCGCTTTTTTAAGTCTTAATCTGACTCATCTTGGAAAGACAGATGTCTCGGTCTCCATGAGCGGGAAAAATGTCTCGGTAAAATTCTATCTTGATGATGCCGATTCGGCTAGACTCGTATCGAGCTATCTTGATGAACTGGACAGGAGGCTTTTGGAAAAGGGTTACAGGACTAATTTTTATGTAAAAGATACGGATTGCTCCACAGACCCTGTTGACATCCTTTTAAAGCTTAATGGTGAGAGATCTGTAGGTGACATAAGGCGATATACTTTTGATGCGAGGGCATGAATTGAATAATAGAGAAAAAGGCCATCAATTTGAACTCATAGCTGCCGCCTATTTAAGAAATTCGCTTGATTATGATATACTTGAAATGAATTATGCAAAAAAGACAGGTGAAATAGATATAATCGGCCGGGAAGGAAATATTCTTTGCTTTATAGAAGTAAAATACAGAAAGACAAGCCTTTATGGCAGCCCGGAAGAGGCAGTAAGCATAAGTAAGCAGCTTAAGATCAGAAAAACTGCTCAATTCTATCTATGGGAGCAGGATCTCCCGGAAGATACAGAAATAAGATTTGATGTTGTTTCGATACTAGGAAACAGGATAAGGCTTATAAGAAACGCTTTCTAGACAAAAAATGGCGGAAGAAAAGGAATTTGACAAAAAAAAGACTGCAGTGGCATTGTCTTATGAAAAGGGTGATGATGCTCCCCGCATACTTGCAGCCGGCAAAGGCAGAATAGCGGAACGAATCATAAAGGAAGCAGAAAAGAGCGATGTTCCTTTATATAAGGACAGTTCACTTGCCGAGACTCTGTCAAAGCTTGAGATAGGCGATGAGATACCGCCTGAGCTCTATGATGTAGTTGCCGAGATCCTGGTTTACGTTGATAAAGTTGACAGGCTTAAAGCCAAAATTGACAGATAAGGAAAGAAATATGGGAAAACCAATAGTAGCAGTTGTCGGAAGACCTAATGTCGGAAAATCAACGCTTTTTAACGCATTGGCCGGAGAAAGAATATCGATAGTTGATGATACTCCGGGCGTTACCCGTGACAGGATATACTGTGACGTGGAATGGCTTGACAGAAAATTTACTCTGATTGACACGGGCGGAATCGAGCCGGAAACTGATGATCTTATATTAAATGAGATGAGGAGCCAGGCCGAGATTGCGATCATGAGCGCCGATGTCATACTTTTTCTCACAGATGTGAAATCCGGTCTTCTCGATGCAGACCGTGGAGTAGCAGATATGCTGAGGCGTTCACATAAGCCCATAATGCTTGTGGTAAATAAGGTCGATGATTTCAAAAAAAACTCCGCCGACATTTATGAATTCTATAATCTGGGTCTCGGTGATCCCGTTCCCATATCAGCCATTTCAAAGCTGGGTCTCGGTGATATGCTGGAGAAACTGGTCACATATTTCCCGGACGACAAGGACAGGGATTATGATGAGGACATTCCAAAGATCGCTATCATAGGAAAGCCGAATGTGGGAAAGTCTTCACTTATCAATTATCTTTCCGGTGAAAAAAGAGCTATAGTATCAGATATTCCGGGAACGACAAGGGATGCCATAGATTCAAAGGTAAGATTTAATAACAAGGACTATATCTTCATTGATACAGCAGGCTTAAGAAGAAAGTCAAAGATCAAGGAAGTAATAGAGCGTTATTCCATTGTCCGTGCTGTTTCGGCAGTTGAAAAGGCTGATGCAGTCATCCTGATGATAGATGGAACTCAGGGAGTCACAGAGCAGGATGCAAAGATCGCAGGAATTGCCCATGAAAGAGGAAAGGGCATAATAATAGCTGTTAATAAATGGGATGCTGTCGAGAAGGACGATAAGACCATGAAGATCATGAAGGAGAAGATTTCTTCAACTCTTAGCTTCATGCCCTATGCCGTTATCATATTTATATCGGCAAAGACAGGTCAGAGAACAGGAAAGATCTTTGAGACAATTGATCTTGTAATTGAAAATAATACCAGAAGAGTTCCTACGGGACTATTAAATGAGATAGTTACAGAAGCCACTGCCATGCAGCAGCCGCCTATGGACAAGGGAAAGAGGCTTCGTATCTACTATATAACACAGGTAAGCGTAAAACCGCCCACATTCGTTATTTTTGTAAATTACAAATATCTTATGCATTTTTCATATCAAAGATATCTTGAGAACAGGATAAGAGATGCATTTGGTTTTGAAGGAACCGCACTCCATTTTATAACCCGGGAGAAGGAAGGACAGGACGATGCTTAGAATACCGGCTTTTCTAATCGGTTATATATTAGGAAATTTTCTTTTCGGCTATTTTTATTCAAAGGCAAGAAGGACGGATATCACTCATCAGGGAAGCGGAAATCCTGGTTCTACCAATACCTTAAGGGTAATGGGAGTGGGGCCGGGCTTTATGACTCTGGCCTCGGACTGTTTAAAAGTAGTGCTTGCCTATTTCGTTTCCATGCTGATTTTTTCAAATATTGCCGGGATAAGCGGAGAATTTCTTAAAGTTCTATGTACATATGCAGCCTTCGGAGCTGTAATAGGACATGATTTTCCAGTCATCCTTAAAATGAAGGGCGGAAAGGGCATAGCGTCATCTATGGGCTTTATCATAGTTGTATGTCCCAAAATGCTTATTATTGCACTTACTATATTTATCATTACTGTCATGATTTCAAGATATGTTTCATTGGGCTCCATTATTGCGGCCATATCACTGGGCATACAGGACATATTTTTCTATAAATTGGGATTACTCGGTTTCAGCGGCAGATATGCCACTGAAGTCTTTATAATTATACTTATTCTTTCATGCCTTGCTATTTTTCTCCATCATGCAAATATAGGGAGATTAGTTCACGGAAATGAGAATAAGTTCTCATTTCATAATGCGGGAAAGGGAAAGAAAAATGGCTGATGTTTCAATAATCGGTGCAGGCAGCTGGGGAACTGCTCTTGCGGTCCTTCTTAACAGAAATGGTCATAATGTGACTTTATGGTCTTACAGAGCCGATCAGGTCGAGGAGCTTAAGAAGACCCATATGAATGAGTCGAAGCTGCCTGGCGTCATATTGCCTGACGGGCTTAATTATACAAGTGATATAAAAGAGGCAGCAGAAGGAAAGGATCTTATAGTATTTGCGGTTCCTTCCAAGGCATCAAGATCCACGGCAGAAAAGTTCGCACCCTTTATAAAAGACCAGAAAGTATTAACAGTCACCAAGGGGATAGAGGAGAAAACTCTTATGTTCCAGACTGAGATACTTGAGGATGTTTTCGGTGATTCAGCAACTGTCGGAATATTAAGCGGACCCAGCCATGCTGAGGAAGTAGTCCTTGCTATGCCTACTTTGGTTGTAATAGGATCAAAGAGCAGGGATCTATGTGTTTTTGCCCAGGAACTTTTCATGAATGACAGCTTCAGAGTCTATATAAGTTCTGATGTGAAAGGGATAGAGACCGGGGGATCGCTTAAAAATGTTATAGCTCTTGCAGCAGGTATGTCTGACGGGCTTGGTTTCGGAGATAATGCCAAGGCCGCTCTTATAACCAGAGGCATAAAGGAAATATCAAATCTTGCTATTAAGATGGGAGGAAAGCCCGAGACCCTTTCAGGGCTTTCAGGCATAGGAGATCTCATAGTGACCTGCCAGAGCAGACACAGCCGCAACAGGCTGGCCGGAGTTTATATAGGACAGGGCATGAAGGCAAAGGAAGCCATGGACAGGGTCTCTATGATAGTAGAAGGTGTTTATTCAGCAAAGGCTGCCAAGGCACTTGGTGAAAAGTGCGGGGTAGAGCTTCCAATAATAAACGAGGTAAACCGTGTCTTATTTGAAGATGCTGATCCGAGAGAAAGTGTCCTTTCACTTATGACAAGACAGAAGAAGAGCGAGAGCACTTCTATGGAATGGTCATAAAAATAGCTTTCTTGTCAAATTTTTTCTTATTGGTTAAAATAATCGAAAGGCGGTGCTTTTTGTCAAAAGAAATAATAAAGATCAAATATCATTCTGATGAGATAGAGCATTTAAGATATATTGACGGAAAGTCTGACTGGATAGATCTAAGAGTTGCTGAAAATGTTTCATTGAAGGCAGGGGAATTCAGGCTTATAGATATGGGTATCTCCGTCCAGCTTCCCAAGGGCTATGAGATGCTTCTCGTAGCAAGAAGCTCGACATTCAAGAATTTCGGTCTTATCCAGACAAACGCCATGGGAGTCATAGACGAATCATATTCAGGGGATGACGACCATATAATGATGCCCGTATATGCCGTAAGGGATACGGAAGTAAAGATAAATGACAGGATTTGCCAGTTCAGGATACTTAAGCATCAGCCGGAGATAGAATTCGATGAAGTCGAATTTCTTGACGGGGTTTCCAGAGGAGGGTTCGGGTCCACTGGCAGGAACTAGAAGAGGGGGAAGAAATGAATCATAGCATAGCTGACAGACTTATTAAGTTTAATGCAAGGAATGATCAGAGAGTGACAGTAAACGCAGCTCAGGGTCATTTTGCCACAAGTCATTCACATGTAAATTATTATATAGACGTGACACGTATAAAGGTCAGAGTTTCTGAGGCGAGGGAAGCTGCAAGATTCTTAAGAGACAAGATGGTCGGAAATGTTCAGGCCGTAGATTCAATAGTCTGTCTTGATGGTACAGAAGTTTTAGGTACTCTTCTCGCCGAAGAGATAGAGAAAGGCGGATTCGAGATGAATAACGCCCATGAGACTACTTATGTTGTAACTCCGGAGGAGAACAGTATCAACCAGTTCATGTTCCGTGAGAACAACAGGCTTGCTATTGAAGGAAAAAATGTTCTTTTACTTGTAGATACAATGACTACCGGAGGCACTGTTAAGAGAGCGCTTGACTGCATAACATATTATGGAGGAATTGTTTCCGGTGTAGCAGCTATCTTCAGTACGATCGGATCCGTTTCTTCAGTCAATGTTTATTCGGTATTCGATCAGGAGGATTTCCCCGGATATCAGTCATATAGCCCTCATGACTGCCCTATGTGCAGAAAGAAGATCCCTCTGGATGCCATAGTGAATGGTTACGGATACGCAAAGTTGTAAGATAAAGCCTCCATACTACATGTATGGAGGCATTTTATGCAGGAGTTATTAAATGTCAAATGTATATGATGACAGAAGCATCTCGGTTTTGGAAGGACTTGAGGCTGTAAGAGTACGTCCTGGAATGTATATAGGTTCCACTTCCAGAAAAGGCCTTAATCACCTTATCTACGAGATAGTAGATAATTCAGTCGATGAACATCTTGCAGGATATTGTGACAATATCTGGGTAAGGCTTGAGAAGGACGGATCATGTACCATAAAGGACAACGGAAGAGGAATACCTACTGAAACCGGGAAATTCAAGATACCGGCAGAAAGAGTGGTACTTACCACACTTCATGCCGGAGGAAAATTCGATAACAATTCCTATAAGACAAGCGGAGGTCTCCATGGAGTAGGCTCGTCTGTAGTAAATGCTCTTTCGACTCATCTGGACATTAAGATCATGAGAAACGGCGTGATCTATCATGATCGTTTTGAAAAAGGAAAACCAGTAATAGATCTTGTGAATGGTCAGCTTCCGCTTCTTGGAAATTGCAAGGAGACAGGAACCGAGATAAATTTTCTTCCGGATCCGGAAATATTTGAGAAGACCAATTTCAAGGAAGATGAAATAAAAAGCCGTCTTCATGAGACTGCTTATCTTAATCCCGGTCTTACAATATATTACAGTGACTTAAGGAAGGATGAAGAAGAGAAGATAATCTTCCATGAACCTGAAGGAATAGGCGGCTTTGTACGGGACCTTGATCAAAAATCTGAAGCAGTCACACCGGTTATTACATTTAAAGGCCAGTGCGACGGCATAACAGTTGAGGCGGCCTTTCAATATATAAACGAATTCCATGAGAACATAATGGGTTTCTGCAATAATATCTATAATGCAGAGGGCGGGACTCATTTGACAGGCTTCAAGACTACTTTTACCAATGTTATAAATTCTTATGCAAGAGAGCTTGGAATACTTAAGGAGAAAGATCCTAATTTCACCGGAGCTGATGTAAGAAATGGTATGACTGCCGTTATATCAATAAAGCATCCTGATCCCAGATTTGAGGGACAGACCAAGACCAAGCTTGATAATCCCGATGCCGCAAAGGCGACGGGAAAGGTCACATCCGATGAGATCCAGCTTTATTTCGACAGAAATCTGGAAGTACTTAAATCTGTCATTTCATGCGCAGAAAAAGCTGCAAAGATAAGGAAGACAGAAGAGAAGGCCAAGACAAATCTTCTTACCAAGAAAAAATTTTCATTTGATTCAAATGGCAAGCTTGCAAATTGCGAGAGCCGTGATCCTTCAAAGTGCGAGATCTTCATAGTTGAGGGAGATTCAGCCGGAGGTTCGGCAAAAACAGCAAGAGATCGTATGTATCAGGCGATCCTTCCCATAAGAGGAAAAATACTTAATGTAGAAAAAGCAAGCATTGACAAGGTTCTTAAGAATGCGGAAATAAAGACCATGATAAATGCCTTCGGATGCGGGTTTTCTGAAGGATATGGTGACGACTTCGACATAAAGAAATTAAGATATGACAAGATAGTAATTATGACAGATGCCGATGTCGACGGAGCTCATATATCTACGCTCCTTCTTACACTTTTTTACCGTTTCATGCCTGAGCTAATCTATGAGGGTCATGTCTATATAGCAATGCCTCCTCTCTATAAGGTCATGCCGAGTAAAGGAGAGGAGACCTATCTTTATGACGATCAGGCCCTTGAAAAATACAGGAAAACTCATAAAGGCAAATTTACTCTTCAGCGTTACAAAGGACTTGGAGAAATGGATGCAGAACAGCTCTGGGAAACAACACTTGATCCGGAGCGCCGTGTAATGAAGCGTGTCAGTATAGATGACGGGAAGATGGCAAGTGAAGTCACGGAAATGCTTATGGGAAATGAGGTCGGCCCCCGCCGGGAATTCATCCATGACAACGCAAAAGAGGCGGAACTGGATATTTAATAATTAGTGAGGTCAAAAATGGCAGAAGCTGAGAAAATTATCGAGACCGAGTATTCGGACGAGATGCAGAAATCATATATAGATTATGCAATGAGCGTAATAGTGAGCCGTGCGCTCCCTGACATAAGAGACGGACTGAAGCCGGTACAGCGTCGTACCCTTTATGACATGTATGAGCTTGGCATAAGGTCTGATAAGCCTTACAGAAAGTCAGCCCGTATAGTCGGAGACACAATGGGTAAATACCATCCTCATGGTGACTCGTCCATATATGACGCTCTGGTCGTAATGTCTCAGGACTTTAAGAAAGAGCTTCCGCTCGTGGACGGCCACGGAAATTTCGGCTCTATTGAAGGAGACGGAGCCGCTGCCATGCGTTATACAGAGGCCAGACTCTCGAAGATTACCGAAGATGCTTATCTTGCTGATCTTGACAAAGATGTAGTTGATTTCATACCGAATTTTGATGAGACAGAGAAAGAGCCTTCAGTTCTTCCGGTAAAAATACCAAATCTCCTTGTAAACGGAGCAGAGGGCATTGCTGTAGGTATGGCGACATCCATTCCAACCCATAATCTTGGAGAGGTCATTGATGCTGAGATTGCATATATGAAAGACCCCGATATTAATACAAGCGATATCCTTAAAATAATTCCCGGACCAGATTTTCCCACAGGCGGTATAGTCGCAAATAAGAAGGAACTTCTGAATATCTATTCCACAGGTGAAGGCAAGATCAGAATAAGAGGCCGGGTTCATGTCGAAAATGGCAAGAATGGAAAGAAGAATCTGGTAGTCACAGAGATTCCATATACAATGATAGGAGCCAATATAGGAAAGTTCCTTGAAGATGTCTATTCTCTGGTTGAGAACAGGGTCACTAATGACATCACAGATATATCAAATCAGTCTTCCAAGGAAGGCATCAGGATAGTAATTGAGCTTAAGAAGGGCGCAGATCCGGAAGCAGTAAAGAACCTTCTCTACAAGAAGACAAAGCTTGAAGACACATTTGGCGTAAATATGCTTTCTGTAGTTGACGGAAAGCCCGAGACACTGGGTATAATCCCAATATTAAGGCACAGTGTCGATTTCCAATACAGTATATGCACAAGGAAATATGAGAATCTTCTGGCAAAAGAGCGTGATAAGAAAGAGATCCAGGAAGGTCTCATTAAGGCCTGTGATGTCATTGATCTTATAATCGAGATATTAAGAGGAAGCAAGGATAGAAAGATGGCGAAGGACTGCCTGGTAAATGGTAATACCGAAGGCATCAGATTTAAGTCCGACCAGTCAAGAAGTGACGCTGCACTTCTTCTTTTTACCGAAAATCAGGCTGATGCAATATTGGAGATGAGGCTTTATAAGCTTATAGGCCTCGAAATTGAAAGTCTCCGAAAAGACTATATGAAGACACTTAAGAACATTCAGGATTATTCCGAGATCCTTTCAAACCGGGGAAAAATGGCAAAGGTCATAATCGCTGATCTTCTTAAGATAAAGGAAGAATTTAACAGACCGAGAAAGACTACCATAACAGATATTGACGAAGTTATAATCGAGGAAAAACCTGTAAAAGAAGAAGATGTGGCTGTTCTTATCAACCGTTTCTTCTACATAAAGGTTATAGATATGGCTGCTTATGAAAGAAATAAGGAAGCTGCTTTACAGGAATTCCCTCATATAATACTTTGTAAGAATACAGACAAAATAGCGCTGTTTACTGATAAGGGAAATATGCACCTTTTAAGGATACTGGATATGCCTCAGATGAAATTTAAAGATAAGGGAACGCCTGTTGACAATATCAGTAATTTTGACAGCAGCATTGAAAATATTATCTATATTGATACACTTAGCTCAGTATTAAAGAAAAAATTCTTTTTTGGAACAGATGACAATCTTATAAAGCAGGTTGATGGTTCGCTTTTTGATGTATCAAAGAAGACTACGGCATCTACCAAGCTTAATGACGGATCAAGGATCATTCTTATGAATGAGATAGAAGATTCGGATACAATTGTAATTCAGTCTGACAAGGATTATTTCCTTAGAATAAAGGCAAGCGATATTCCTGAGAAGAAGAAGGCTGCTCTCGGAGTAAGAGCTATGCATACCGGAAATGGCGAGAGCATAAGAAACTATTACATAGTTCATGAAAATGAGGCAATGTCCATAAAGACAGGACGGTCGGAACTTCATCTTGACAAATTGAAAGTTTCTGATCGTGACAAGAGAGGCAGCAGGCATTAATGAAGAAGATAAGATTCAATAGAATATTTCAAATCTTGATACCGCTTTTTACTTATCTATTCATTTATCAAATAAGTGCGGCCATATTCAATGCCCTTGTGCCGGCAGGCTGGGGAAGCCTTATATGCCTGACATTTGCGGCTCTTTTTACCTTGCCATTTTCATTATATCAATATAAGAAGGCGCTTGTAGTACGTCCGTCAAAAGAATTTGATCTAAAAGATATAAAAATTGATACAGGCCTCATAGCTCTTACTGTCTTATCAGGAATCCTTATTAATATAATAATATCTCATACGGCTCTTATACATATATCAGGAGGCTTTTCACAGGCGGACAGCCAGCTTGTCGATGGGACAGTCCCTCTTATGATACTGACTGAGGCTCTCCTGGTACCTGTACTTGAAGAAATAGTCTTTCGGGGAATCATAGCTTCTCTATTGTACCAATGGTATGGCTATGCCCTCTCGATGATAATATCAAGTCTTTTTTTCGGTATGTTTCATTTCAATATAGTTCAGTTCCTTTATTCTTTCATAATGGGACTTTTCCTTTCATTTTCTATAGATAAGACCCGTAAGATCTGGATCCCGATTGTTTCACACTGTCTTTTAAATCTTTCGGTCATAATTTTTACCATTGTTCTCTGATCCTGAAAGGAGAAAAAAATGAGTAATATCATAGATTATGTAAAATGGCGGGGCGATCTTGGCTTTACCATTGATTCTTTCAATACCATTGATAATTTCATTTTTTCGGAATTAAGTTATCTTCCCATGGAGAATCTTGTCCCGGAAATTGATGAAGGAGAGGGTATAAGCCTTAAAACTCTTTCAGAAAATTTCTTTAGGACACATGACTATGATGAGATCGATAAGAAAGCTCTTCATGTCGATCGAGCTCCGCTTCTCTTATATGAATGCGCAAATTCATTACGTTTCAGAGATGTTAAAGTCCAGGACTTCATTAATCATGTAGATTCCGTGACTAAGACCCAGTTCTCGGCAGTAACCTTCATACTTCCTGATCAAACTGCATTTCTATCTTTCAGAGGAACCGATCATACTATAGTGGGCTGGGAGGAAGACTTTGATATGAGCTTTTTGAATGAGACTCCCGGACAGAAAGAGGCTGTATACTATGTAAGACACCAATGCAGAAAATTCGATGCGGTGCGGATAGGAGGACATTCCAAGGGCGGAAATTTTGCTGTTTACGGAGCTGCATTTGCTGGAAATGAATGTTTTGACAAGATTCTCGAGGTCTTCTCAAATGACGGACCAGGTTTCAGGGATGAAACAATGGAGAAGGAAGAATATAAGAGGATACTTACTAAAGTAACATCAATTGTTCCGCAGGATTCAATGGTAGGCATGATACTTTCAAATGCTTATTCCCATAAGATCGTAACAAGTGATGAGAGCGGTATAGAACAGCATGATCTTTTAAGCTGGCAGGTAGAAGGCAAGCATCTGGTTGAAGCTCATGAATTCGGCCTTTGGTCAAAGATTTTCAATGATACACTTAAGGTCTGGCTCAAGGATATTAAAGATTGTGATCGTGAGACTTATGTCGGCATTCTTTTCAATTCTATAACGGAGGCCAGAGGCTCGGCTTATGCCGACATACCGGATGTGCCAAAGATAGTAAGAATTATCAATAAGCGTCTTGGAGGAATGCCGAAGGACCAGCAGAAGCTTTTTATCGACATAACAGGAAAGCTTCTTTTAAGCGGCGGCAAGGCACTCGCAGAAAATCTGATTTCGAAAGGATGATTTTTTGAATTATATCCGTAAAAATTAATTTTTTTAATTTCTATCAGGAAAAAATCATAAAAATTATTATGATATAAAAATGCGAGCATTAGCGAGATAGAGAGAGGAAATTAGAGAAAACTATGGAATTCTCCTATACTTATCTTCTTGCAAAGAAATACCTTTAATAATATTATAACTATTGTTGATTAGCACTCCGACCTAATGAGTGCTGATAATTAAAAAACTAAAGGAGGCATTTTCTATGAAATTAGTACCATTAAGTGACAGAGTAGTTCTTAAGCAGGTTGAAGCTGAAGAAACAACAAAGTCTGGTATCATCCTTGCATCCAGTGCACAGGAGAAGCCCCAGGAAGCAACTGTTATTGCAGTAGGCCCCGGCGGAGTAGTAGACGGTAAAGAAGTCAAGATGCAGGTAAAGGTAGGCCAGAAGGTTATTTATTCTAAGTATGCCGGAACAGAAGTTAAGCTTGATGGCGAAACATATATGATCGCTCGTCAGAACGATATTCTTGCAGTAGTTGAAGACTGATTGAAAGGACGGTATTAAAATGGCTAAGGACATTAAATACGGCGAGGACGCTTTAAAGTCACTTCAGAGTGGTGTTGATAAGCTGGCCAATACAGTACGTGTAACACTTGGACCCAAGGGAAGAAATGTTGTACTTGGAAAGAGCTATGGTTCACCGCTTATCACAAATGATGGTGTTTCTATTGCAAAAGAGATTGATCTTGAAGATCCTTTCGAGAATATGGGAGCACAGCTTGTCAAGGAAGTTGCTACTAAGACAAATGATGTAGCTGGTGATGGTACTACAACAGCCACAGTTCTTGCTCAGGCAATGGTAAATGAAGGTGTAAAGAATCTTGCTGCAGGCGCCAACCCCGTAGGTCTTAGACGTGGTATGAAGAAGGCAAGCGAAACAGCTGTTGAAGCTCTTAAAAAGATGAGTGACAAGGTTTCAGGCAAGGAACAGATCGCCAAGGTTGCAGCTATTTCTGCCGGAAACAACGAAGAAGTAGGAAAGCTTGTTGCAGATGCCATGGAGAAGGTTTCAAATGACGGAGTTATCTCCATTCAGGAATCAAAGACCATGCAGACAGAGCTTGATGTAGTTGAAGGAATGCAGTTTGACAGAGGATATATCTCAAGCTACATGGTTACAGATACAGATAAGATGGAAGCTGATCTTGATGATCCTTATATCCTTATCACAGATAAGAAGATCTCAAATATTCAGGATATACTTCCTCTTCTTGAGCAGATCGTTCAGCAGGGCGCAAAGCTCCTTATTATTGCTGATGATGTTGAAGGCGAAGCTCTTACAACACTTATTCTTAATAAACTCAGAGGCACATTTAATGTTGTTGCAGTAAAGGCACCGGGCTATGGCGACAGAAGGAAGGAAATGCTTCAGGATATCGCCATTCTTACAGGTGGTACAGTAATAACAAGTGATGTAGGACTTGAGCTTAAAGATGCTACAATGGATCAGCTTGGACGCTGCAAGTCAGTCAAGGTCAAGAAAGATACTACTATGATCGTTGACGGCGAAGGCGACAAGAAGGCAATTTCCGACAGAATCGATCATATCAAATCAGAGATCGAGGCATCAACATCCGACTTCGATAAGGAGAAGGCAAAGGAAAGACTTGCTAAGCTTGCAGGCGGTGTTGCTGTTATCCGCGTAGGTGCTGCAACAGAGACAGAGATGAAGGAAGCTAAGCTTCGTCTTGAAGATGCTCTTAATGCTACACGTGCAGCCGTTGAGGAAGGTATAATCCAGGGAGGCGGCTCAGCTTATATCCATGCTGAGAAAGATGTCGAGAAACTTATATCTACACTTGAAGGCGATGAGAAGACAGGTGCTTCTATCGTATTAAAGGCTCTTGATGCTCCTCTTTATTATATCGCTGAGAACGCAGGTCTTGACGGAGCTGTTGTAATCAACAAGGTAAAGGAATCGAAGGAAGGATACGGCTTCGATGCATTCAAGAATGAATATGTCGATATGATAAAGTCTGGAATTCTTGATCCTGTAAAGGTTACAAGATCAGCTCTTCAGAATGCTGAGTCAGTTGCATCAACACTTCTTACAACAGAAGCTGCTGTAGCTGATATCAAGGAAGACAATCCGGCAGTTCCGGCAGGTGCAAATCCCGGAATGATGTAATTCGTAACCACTCCGCTTATTCAGTGTGAATGAAGCTGCCACAGTGCAATGCCTGTAATGTTAAAGTTACAGACAGGCTGTGGCAGCTATTTTTTTTAAATTTTAACTTTAGAAATTTTATTAGTTGGCTTGTGGCATCTGGTAAGAAGGAGATTTTATTCTGTGTAACGTTTATCGTTACAAATCTTATCGCACAGATTTTCTATAGATATTCTTTTTCAAGATTTATGAAGAAAGGAGTGCTTCAGTACAGACAGTCTGTGTTTGATCTACTACTTAAGAAAGATGCAGGCGCCTTCCGCAAAGAAAATAGCGGCAGATATATTTCAATACTGACCAATGATGTTACATCTATTGAGAATGATTATTATTCTCAGATATTTGCAGCGATAATGAGTGTGGGGCAGTTTGCAGCGTCGATATTCATCATGCTCTATACAAGTCCCCTGCTTACATTGTTTGTCGCTGTATTTGCTGGAATTCCTGTAACACTTGGAATTCTGACTGGAAATAAATTAGGAGCTGTTCAGAAAAAGATCTCTGATGAAAATGAGAATTTCGTCGGATCTGTAAAAGATATGCTGTCTGGATTTATGACCATTAAAACATTCAAGATCGAAGATCGAGCTTCAAAGCAGTTTGAAGAGAAAAATGAAGAGCTTGAACAATCAAAGTATGGCTTCAGACTTCTTAGAAGGCTTATTAACATGTTTACTGCTTGTGCTCAGTCTATCTCGTTTTTTGGAATTTTCTTAGTCGGAGCATATATGGTTATAACCAATCGTGGAATAACTGTAGGAACTATCACAATGTTTCTTCAGCTTATGAATTATATGCTTTCACCATTATCGACGGTCGTACCACTGTTTGGAGCTTATAAATCAAAAGAAGCCTTGATCGAAAAGGCAGCCGGATATATAGGTAAAGACGAAGACGACGAAAAAGCTGCAGATAAGAAGAACTTACTGGAAGATTATAAAGGAGGCATAGAAATAGAAAATCTGAATTTTGGATATAATGCGGATAAGCCTGTGCTTAAAAATATAAACTTTAGATTTGAACCAGGTAAAAGCTATTGTATAGCAGGACCTAGTGGCAGCGGTAAATCAACGCTTATTAGTCTCCTTATGGGTAATTTTGATGATTATAAGGGATCAATCAGATATGGTGAATCAGAACTCAGAGATATTAGTATGAACTCTCTGTATGAGCATGTCAGTCAGGTTCAGCAGGATGTATTTCTTTTTGACGATACTTTGAAAAATAATATCACACTTTACAGGAAAATAAGCAATCAGAAATTTCTCAAAGCTGTATCAGGTGCAGGACTGGAGAAAATGGTCTCTACTCATGGAGAGGACTACCCATGTGGAGAAGATGGTAAAAATCTATCCGGCGGAGAAAGACAGAGGGTTTCAATTGCCAGAAGCCTTCTGTCTGAGTCAAAGGTAATGCTGTTTGATGAGGTTACGTCGGCACTTGATCCGGTATCATCCGAGCATGTCCTGAACACACTCTTAAATCTTAATAATGTTACAAGGATCATGGTAACACATCAGCTTCAGCCGAATGTTCTAGAACGTTTTGATGAGATCCTTGTAATAAAAAACGGAAGCGTAATCGAATCTGGAACATTTACTGATCTTATGGAGAAAAAAGGATTTCTGTATTCTCTTGTTACCATTGAATCATGAATGATAGGAATTCTTCATAGTCCTTATTTTCTGGCCCCTGAAATCTGCCACTGATTCAACAGCTTTATTCGTAGTCATGACTCTGAAGCCCTGATCGGCATAGCCGAGGAGGTCGTAGCCGCCCTTATTGTAGACTTTCTTCATCTTTGTCATGAACTCTTCATTATCGACCTTAGAACGTACATCGTCTGCTTGTATAAGCATATTATCTTTTGCTTGTAGAAAAATATTTATTCAATCGTACAATCATTTTATGATATAATAGAACAAACGTTTGTTTGTGGTTTTAAGATTTATTCTTACTACAACAAGAATAAATTTTGATTTGGGAAAAAGATTTAGCTTATAATAATTCGAAAGAATAATTTAAGGGTGTCAATATATGGATTTAATTGGTTATGTAAAAAAACAAACAGAAGAATTCCTGGAAAATATGCCAAAAAGTATAAGAAAGAAAAAAGGACAGTTTTTTACATCTGTTGAGACAGCCAATTTTATGGCAAACATGTTTGATATTTCAAATTGTGAGGATGAGGTCTCTGTTTTAGATCCAGGCGCAGGTACGGGAATTTTAACGATAGCATTCGTAGATAGATTATTTACAGAGAAACCTAATACAAGTGTAAATATAACTTGTTATGAAACAGACGCAGATGTATTGCCGGTTTTACAAAAGAATCTTACATATTTAAAAAATGCATTTAATGATCGTGTAAAATATAGAATTATAGCGGAAGATTATATTCTGTCACAGAGTAATGATTTTCAGGAAAACCTTTTGGCGGCAAATAATCCTGAAAAATATGATTATGTTATTGGAAATCCACCATATTTAAGGATAACGAGAGATAACCCTGCGGCTATTGCCATGTCCAAAGTTGTGCATGGTGCGCCTAACCTTTATTTCCTATTTGCATCAATGTCCCTGTTCAATTTAAAAGATAATGCTGAAATGGTTTATATTATTCCACGTAGTTGGACATCTGGTGCATATTTTAAAGCGTTTAGAAAGTATTTCTTGAATATGGGTAAAATTGAGGGTATCCACTTGTTTGTGAGTCGAGATAAGGTTTTCAGTGCTGAGCAGGTTCTACAAGAAACTATGATTATCAAGATGAAAAAAACTGCTGAAAAACCTGAAAGTGTATTAATTACATCTACGAATAGTAGTTCTGATTTTGAAGATGTTTCTGAACTACGAGTGCCTTATGACGCAGTTGTTTCAGGAGAAGAATTATATGTATATCTTCCGACAAACGAGACAGATATTAATGTTATTAAAAAAATAAATATGTATCATGCAACAATGCCGGACGAAGGATTAAAAATGAAGACAGGTATAGTTGTTGATTTTAGACAGTGGAAGGAGTTGAGAAAAGAACCGGGCGAAAACACGTTACCTCTGTTTTACAGCCAACATATTCGAGATGGTAGGGTGAATCATCAACCGTCAGGTAAAGAGTATGATTGGATAATTGATGAAAAGCCGGGGCTGATACAAAAAAACAAGAATTATGTGTTTATAAAAAGATTTACAGCAAAAGAAGAACATCGTAGATTGCAATGTGGTGTGTATTCGCCATCAGATTTTAAAGAATATGAATATATAGGAACTCAAAATAAGATTAATTTTGTAGACAAAACAGATGGTGGAGAAATGGATATACAAACGACATATGGAATATATGCTTTGTTAAATTCTACGCTTTTTGATATGTACTATAGAATCTTAAATGGAAGTACGCAGGTTAACAGTACAGAAATTAATAATATTCCTGTACCGCCGGTGGATTTGATTAAGCAAATTGGGAAAAAAGTTTTACTTTCCAAAGATTTGTCTACAGATAATTGCGATCGTATTATTTCAGAGGTGGCATATGTCTAAAGTAGATGAAGCAAAAAAGTTTTTAGAAGATATAGGTATGCCAAAGGCACAGCAGTCTGATATTTGTGTATTAAGTTTATTGGCAATGGCGGGAATTAAGCCTAATGACGAGTGGAAAGATGCTTCGAATGAATGGATTCGTATTCATGATATTATAGCTTTTGTGAATAAGTATTATAAAACTACTTATGCGGAAAATAGCCGAGAAACATTCCGCAAACAAGCCATACATAGATTTAGAACAGCGGCGTTGGTTGAAGATAATGGAATGGCTACAAATAGCCCTAATTATCGGTATAGAATTACAGAAGAAACGCTTAAAGTTTTACAGGCAATCAATTCGTCTAATGATAAGAAATTAGTAAATACTTTTTTGAAGTATCATGAAAAACTGGTTGATATATATGCTTCAAAAAAGAAGCTCACTATGATGCCGGTGAAAATCAATGGAGCTGATTTTCAGTTTTCCACAGGGAAGCATAATGAACTTCAGAAGGCGATTATTGAGGAATTTGCGCCTAGATTTGCACCAAATGCAGAGTGCCTTTATGTGGGGGATACGATTGCTAAAGATTTGGTGAAGAATGATAATAAGCTGAAGGAATTAGGATTCGAAATCACTTTACATGATAAGATGCCGGATGTCGTTTTGTATAGAGAAGATAAGAATTGGATTTATTTTGTAGAGTCTGTTACTTCTGTCGGCCCGATGGATCCAAAGAGGATACTTGAAATTTCAGAAATGACAACAAATGTTTCCGCTGGAAAGATATTTGTTACTGCATTCTTGGATTTTGCCACATACAAAAAATTTGCAGATACACTGGCATGGGAAACAGAAGTGTGGATTGCAGATATGCCAGATCATATGATTCATCTTAATGGCGATAGATTTATGGGACCGAGATAAGGAATATTATTAAATTAAAACCTTGTCAGGTGATTTATGCCACCTGATGTATATATTGAAACAAGTATAATAAATTTAAAAATCAATAAATACAAAAAGAAATGATGTGCATAGAAAAATGACCATACCTCATACGAAGTATGGTCATTCTCTAAACACTCTAATTTTTAATGCATTAATTTCAAGCATTAAAAAGCATGTTCTGATATCTTAGGTTTACATAAATTCCGAGCAGAACTCCTATAGCTGTAAGAATTATATTCATTACCATGACACCTGAAAGAGACATCTTTGATGCGGCTGTAAGGAGAGTGTAATTGCAAAGTGATGAAGCTATCATTACAAGAGCTGTAACAGTGCCCTTGATTCTTGGAAAGATCATGTTGCAAACGGATGTTACAATTTGGAGAAGACCGCCTGCGCCGGCCCAGCCTATAATAAATGCTGCTGCCTTCATCATTGTTATTGATGGAGAAAGCAGAACAAGGATCAGTGTTACCAGGCAGATAAGAGGGTAGATTACTATGAATCTTACGTCCTTAATTTTTCTGGTAAGAATAGATGTGACAATTAGTGCCAGGATAGTTCCTGTTGAATAGAATGTCTGCATTATGGAAGGATCAGCCCAGTTGGCATTTGATTTTGCGAAGTTCTGTGCGCAGTTAAGCCAGAGCTGAAAAGTACCGGTGCATGTGAAGCCTATAAGGATCATAGCTATACTCTCTAATGAAAAATGTGTATGCTTAAGGCTTGATATTAGTCCTTCCTTCTTTTCAGTCTCAATATCCATATCTGGAAGAGGGCAGAAGAAGATAAGCACCAGAAGCACTATGCAGGCGATTCCGAATATGATAAAAAGTCTGTTGTATGAAACAAGTCCTCCTTGTGCAGTTTTGTAAGATGCTGCAAGGAAGAAAGGAAGGAGTATTTGGGAAATCGCCATGAATAACTTGATTCCCATAGTTGCGACGCCGGGTGCATTGTCAAAGATTTCTGCGACAGCAGGATAAATGCCGGTATCAAGGAAGGAGTTCGCAATGCCTCCGATGATTGCGCATACATAAGCTATCCAGTAACCGCCATGAGTTCCAGCGTTGAATGCAAGTGCAAGTCCGATAAGATAGACTGCGTAAGAAGCGCTTCCGATAGCGACAGAGATCTTCCTGCCAAGCTTATCTGAAAGAGGGCCTGCGAAAGGAAGAGCTATTAATCTTCCGAGTCCGAGTGCTGCGGATATAGCTGTAATAGCCATGGCCTGAACTCCCCAGCTTGCTGCAAGAGATTCTTTTATTACTGACTGACCTAGGACTGAGCAGCCGACTCCGTGAATAAAGTAATTAAGATAAAGGATAAGAGCTGCAGGCAGATATTTTTTTTTCTTCATAATTTGTTCTCCCAACTACTATTGATTTTTTTCTATATCATTTTAGAGTAATTAAATAAAATAATCTATAAAAGAGTTTACAGAAATTTCAGAAATTCTTTTGCCGCAGCAGGTGGCAAAGGGAAGAAAATTACTGCAATTTTTTAAAAGATGTGATATACTTTCGATGTTTTGACAAAGTATGGAGTAATTATGTCTGATACAAACGGAAATATTTTTCTTATAGGTTTCATGGGAACCGGTAAGACCAGCGTCTCAAAGTGTCTGGCCAAAAAAAGCGGCATGGACGTTATAGAGATGGATGATGTGATATCAGAGCGGGAAGGCATGTCGGTTTCAGAAATCTTTCGGATTTACGGTGAAGAGCGTTTCAGAGACGACGAAACGATTCTGATCAAGGAAATGGCTGAAAGAAAAAATATGATCATATCATGCGGAGGCGGAGCACCATTAAGAGAAGAGAATGTTTCCAGCATGAAGAAAAGCGGCCTTGTCGTTCTTCTTACTGCAAGCCCGGAGACTGTACTTAAGAGAGTCGCAAAGAGTCATGAACGCCCGATTCTGGAAGGCCATAAGAATGTGGAATTCATAAGGAGCCTCATGGAGAAAAGGAAGGAAAAGTATCTCCTTGCTGCAGATCTTATTATTGATACAAATGGTAAGACAATAGATCTTGTCGCCTCGGAAATAGCAAAAAAGCTGTAAAATGGCAGGCTTTTTTTTATTCTAATTGGGAGAAAACCTTTCTCCTTTTATTAATAGGGCTTTTATGTTAAAATAACGGAAGTTGTCAGGAAAAAAGCAGGAGAGGATAGAGAATGAGCAAAGTAGCAATTCTTACTGATTCAAACAGTGATCTGTCTCAGAAAGAAGCAAAGGAACTCGGCGTTTTCGTAATGCCGATGCCATTCTTCATTGATGGAAATATTTTCTTTGAGGATATCAGTCTTAGTCAGGAAGAATTCTATAAGAAGCTGGATGAGCCTGATGCAAAGATTTCGACTTCTATGCCTGCCATAGGAGATCTTCAGGATAAGTGGTCTGAACTTCTAAAATCATATGACCAGGTAGTATATATACCCATGTCAAGCGGTCTTTCAAGTTCATGCAGCGCTGCAAAGACAGCGGCCATGGATGATGATTTCGAGGGCAGGGTCTTTGTGGCTGATAATCACAGGATAAGTGTTACACTTAAGCTGTCAGTCTTTGAAGCAAAGCGTCTCGCCGACCAGGGTAAGGATGGGGAGTATATCAGGAATTTTCTTGAAGAAACAGCATATGATTCAAAGATCTATATAACGGTAGGTACTTTGAAGTATCTTAAGAAAGGCGGAAGACTCACACCTGCTGTCGCAAATATAGGAAGCCTTCTTAGGATCAAGCCTGTACTTAAGATAGATGGAGAGAAACTTGATCTCTTAACCCTTGCAAGAACCATGCCTCAGGCCAAGGCCAAGATGGTAAGGGCGCTTAGAGACAATATGTCCGATCTCTTTCATGATCCCGAAGGAAAGGACTGCATTATCTGTGTAGCCCATACTCAGGAGAAAGAGATGGCGGAGGAATTCAGGGAAGAACTTGAGAAAGAGTTTCCGGGTCATGAAATCTTCATTGATCCCCTTTCATTATCGGTATCCTGCCACATAGGACCGGGCTCACTTGCATGTACAGTTACCCGGAAACATGAAGGCATTGATATAGAAGATCTTATTTCAAAAGAATCGAGGAGAAAATAATGGTTACAGCAGTTGTAGGTGCCAATTGGGGCGATGAGGGCAAGGGAAAGGTTACAGATACTCTTGCAGGAAAGGCCGACATAGTTATTCGTTTTCAGGGAGGAGCCAACGCCGGACATACTATAGTCAATGATTACGGCAAGTTCTCACTTCATACACTTCCTTCAGGTGTTTTTCACCAGAACATAATGAATATTATAGGAAATGGAGTTGCTCTCGATATACCAAAGTTCGTAAAAGAGATTAAATCCATTACGGATAAAAACGTACCAGCTCCCCATCTTATGGTTTCCGACAGATGTCAGGTTGTTATGCCTTATCATGTGCTATTTGATCAATATGAAGAGGAGAGACTTGGCGGTAAGTCCTTCGGATCTACAAAGTCTGGAATCGCTCCCTTCTTCTCAGATAAATTCGCGAAGACAGGTTTTCAGGTAAATGAACTCTTTGATGATGAATATTTAAGAGACAAGCTTGAGCAGGTTCTTGCCCAGAAGAATGTAATTCTTAAATATCTCTATCACAAGGACGAGATATCTGTTGATGAAATGATGGACACGCTTCATGAGTACCGCGACATGATAAAGCCTTATGTAGGCGATGTTTCAACCTATCTTTACAAGGCTTTAAAGGATGGAAAGAATATACTTCTCGAAGGTCAGCTCGGAACTCTTAAGGATCCGGATCATGGAATCTATCCTATGGTAACTTCATCCTCAACACTTGCAGGTTACGGAGCAGTAGGAGCAGGAATTCCTCCTTATGAGATAAAAAAGATAGTTACAGTAAACAAGGCATATTCATCAGCAGTAGGAGCCGGTGAATTCGTAAGCGAGATCTTTGGCGATGAAGCTGATGAATTAAGACACCGCGGAGGAGATGGCGGTGAGTATGGAGCAACCACCGGAAGACCCAGAAGAGTAGGCTGGTATGACTGTGTTGCATCAAAGTACGGCTGCAGACTTCAGGGAGCAACAGATGTTGCGCTTACAGTTCTCGATGTACTCGGCTATCTCGATGAGATCCCTGTCTGCACCGGATACGAGATCGACGGAAAGGTTATTGATGAATTCCCCGTAACTCTTAAACTTACTGAGGCAAAGCCGGTATATGAGAAGCTTCCCGGATGGAAGTGTGACATAAGAGGCATAAAGAAGTACGAAGATCTCCCCGAGAAGTGCAGAAACTACATTGAATTCATAGAGAAGCATATAGGCTTCCCCATCACAATGATAAGTAACGGCCCCGGCAGAGATGACATAATCTATCGTGAGTCTTCTGTCAGATGATTAGCGTGCATTGAAAAGGGAAAAGACTTGAATATGTGACAGGTGCTTGCCATTCACTGATCGTGTCAATTCAGCGTTTATGTCTGCCTGAATTCCATTCTATGTCAACCATTCACGAGGGTGTCTGGGATTGAACGATGAGTGAATAGTTAGACACGCAGGTGAATGGTTGAGTATAGGTCGGGATTTTAGTGTATTTGAAAGAAAAGTTATTTAATGAGGGAGAGTAGTGTCAGGTGCAGGATGTATTTATTATTGGATCGAAAGGATTAGGAAATTACGGCGGATATGAAACGTTCGTAATGAAATTGATCGATTACCACTCGTCTAATCAGAATATTCGCTATCACATCGCATGCAAGGCAAATGGCTCCGGGTATATGGATGAGAAGAAACTGCCAGGTGCCAAGACCTTAAGCCCTCATCACTTCAAGTACGGTAACGCAATCTGCTACAAGGTTCCGGTGAAGGAACAGTTCAAGTCCGCTCAGGCCATTTTCTATGATATTGATTCCCTAAAGTGGGCGATTAATCATATCAAGAAGCATCATATCGAGCATCCGATTGTTTATGTTCTGGCATGCAGAATCGGACCATTCTTTGGAAAGTATGTAAAAGAGATCCACAAGCTAGGCGGTAAGGTTTTTGTAAACCCCGACGGGCATGAGTGGATGAGAGCCAAGTGGTCTGCACCAGTCAGGAAATACTGGAAAGAATCGGAAAGAGGCATGGTAAAATACTCCGACCTCTTAGTCTGTGACTCCATCAACATCGAAAAATACATCAAAGAAGAATACGGACAATACAATCCGAAAACAACATTCATCGCTTATGGCGCGGATGTGGTGCAGAGCAAGTTAAGCAATACAGATTCGGTATATGTGGACTGGCTTAAGGAGCATGGTTTAAAGCCGTTCAACTATTACTACTGCTGTGGTCGGTTTGTTCCGGAGAATAACTTTGAGACGATGATCCGCGAGTTCATGAAGAGCAAGACAAAGCGTGATTTTGCAATCATCACAACAAAGAACGACGAGTTCCTGAACGAGCTGGATGAGAAGCTGGGATTCAAAAAGGACCCCAGAATTAAGTTCGTTGGTACAGTCTACAACCAGGAGCTGCTGAAGAAGATCAGAGAGCAGGCGTATGCATACTTCCATGGTCATAGTGTCGGAGGAACGAATCCTTCACTGCTTGAGGCACTGGGATCCACAAGGCTGAATCTCTTATTTGATGTGGGATTTAACAAGGAAGTCGGACAAGACGCTGCCCTCTACTGGAGTAAGAAAGATGGAGATCTTGCGGGGCTGATTGACCGGGTGGACGGGCTTGATGAAGCAGTACTGGAAGATTATGGCCAGAAAGCAAAGCAGAGAATCAGAGATGCATACAGCTGGCAATTTATTGCTGATCGGTATGAAGAGATATTTTGCAGGGATGAGAAATTGAACTGTAGTTGAGGTTGTTTGATAGGAGGGCAGATAATGGCGGTACAGAAAAGATATGACAATCTAGATGGCTTAAGAGTCATTTCTTGTATAGGCATTATTGGAATGCATATTCAGGCAAATTCCTCCTTTCGAATTCACGGTTATATATATGATACCGTAATTCCTTCAATGACCCTGCTTGTGTACCTGTTTATCATGATCAGTGGTTTTGGAATGTTCTGTGGCTATTACAATCGATTTAAGAGTGGTGAAATAAATATCAATCGTTTCTATACCAGAAGATATAAGAAAATTCTTCCATTCTTTGCATTGCTAATTACTATTGATGTAATAATGGAACATTCATTATCTCATCTAATTGAGGGGCTGACAGAGTTAACTTTAGTATTTGGCTTACTCCCCAATAATCAGCCATCAGTTATTGGCGTTTGCTGGACGATTGGCGTCATCTTCTTATTTTATATGCTCTTTCCATTCTTTGTTTATCTTTGCTGGAATAAAAAAAGAGCATGGATTTCGTTTGTAACATCACTTATGCTGAACATATTTTGCAGCAAGTATTATTTCACATCTAAGTTTGTGATTGATTCGTTTGCTCCAAGACACAGCTTCCTTTATTGTGCTCCATACTTTTTGGCTGGAGCTTTGCTTTATCTTTACCGAGAAAATATCGAAGAATTAGGTCGAAAGATAAAGCCATTATTTCCACTTATGCTACTGCTCTGTGTTGTGTTTTTTTATGCAGTAGTTATACCACACAGCG